>JAEEGL016646664.1_pt1 | contig 10454 bp, 6 predicted proteins | sample 9134231 | NCBI WGS metagenome assembly JAEEGL01 (sample SAMN16246548, study PRJNA631951) | gut metagenome | biome: gut microbiome; feature: rumen; material: fiber-attached | host: Bos | place: Iran: Karaj | collected 2018-10 | reverse complement strand
CGCGATCGAACCGATGATCAACGTGGGGACTTACAAATGCAGGACTCTGAACGACGGCTGGACGGTCGTGACGCTTGACGGCAAACTCAGCTGCCAGTTCGAGCACACGGTCGCAATTACCAAAGATGGTCCGAAGGTGCTTACGGCACTTTAAATATATGATGTTGACAAAGGTATATTTTTAACTGGGAGGTTGAAATGCTGCGCACTCACACTTGCGGAGAGCTCACTCTCGACAATCTGGGACAAAAGGTCGTCATTTCGGGATGGCTGACCCAGAAAAGAGAGATGGGGCCCATGGTTTTCTTAATACTTTCAGACCGTTACGGGATGACTCAGGTCTTTGTGAGCGACCCGGTCCTTGCGGAATCGGCAAAAAAACTGACGCTTGAATCGGTCGTTTCGGTAAGCGGAACAGTCATCGACCGCAAAGAAAACAGAACTGACAAATATTCGACCGGCGCGATAGAAGTCGAAGCTGATAAAATCACGCTCATGAACCCGTCGAAGCCGTTACCCTTCGATTTCAGGAAGGATGCCACCGACACGATCAAGCTGAAATACCGCTACATCGACATCCGCAAATCGGACATCCGGAAGAACCTGATTTCACGCTCGAAAGTTAGCGCACTTGTTCACGAATACTTTGATTCGCTCGACTTTGTCGAAGTCGAAACTCCTTTCCTCATCAAAAGCAGCCCGGGCGGCGCAAGAGATTTCCTCGTTCCGAGCAGGCTCTGGCCGGGTTCTTTCTACGCTCTGCCGCAGTCTCCGCAGGTCTTCAAGCAGATACTCATGGTTGCGGGAATGGACAAATACTATCAGGTCGCGAAGTGCTTCCGTGACGAGGCTCTCCGCGCCGACAGACAGCCTGAATTCACCCAGATCGACTTCGAGATGAGCTTTGTCGAAGAGGAAGACGTCATGGGTGTCACCGAAGGCCTGCTCTGCAAGATCTTCAAGGCGGTCAAAAACCTCGATATCAAGCGTCCTTTCAGAAAAATGTCCTTCAACGAGGCGATGGACAAATACGGAAGCGACAAACCCGATCTGAGATTCGGCATGGAACTCAAGACTCTTGACGCGATCTTTGCAAATTCTGAGTTTGCCGCTTTCAAAAACGCCGCAAACGATCCGAAAATGGTCGTAAAAGGTGTCGTTCTCGAAGGCCATGCGAAAGAACTTTCCAAAAACCAGATCAAAAAAATCGAGAAGGACGTTCAGGGCGACGGAGCGAAGGCTCTTGCCTGGATAAAGAAGGAAGAGGGAGTTCTTGATTCACCTCTGATGAAATTCTTCAACGATTCTGAAAAGGCGCAGCTTGCCGAAATCATTCCTGAAAACGGGATCATGTTTATTGTTGCCGATAAAACGGGAGTTGCGCTTACGGCACTCGGAAATTTGAGAAAAAGACTCGCTGCGGAATACGATCTTTACGACAAAAATTCCTACGAATTTGTCTGGATCACCAATTTCCCGGCATTTGAAGTCGACGAAGAGACGGGCGAATGGGTCGCAAAACACCACGCTTTCACCGATTTCGATTTCGAGGCGGCAAAACGCGGTGACGACCTCGGCACGATCAATTCGCGTGCATACGATATCGTCATCAACGGCTACGAAGCGGGCGGCGGCAGCATAAGGATCCACAACACCGACAAGCAGAAAGAGGTTTTCAAATTCCTCGGGATCAGCGACGAAGAGGCGAAGGAGAATTTCGGATACCTCGTCGAAGCGCTTGAATTCGGTGCTCCGCCACACGGAGGACTGGCACTCGGCTTTGACAGGCTGATGATGCTTCTCAACAACACCGACGCGATCCGCGATGTCATCGCTTTCCCGAAGACGACGAGCGCGACCTGCCTCATGACGCAGGCTCCGGCACCCGTCACCGAAAAACAGCTCAAGGAACTCTGCATCAAGACCGAGAAATAGCGCCGGGCGCTATTTCCTGGCGCCGCAATTGGTTGTCGAAATTTCGAAGTATCGATATTTCGATATATCGAAAGCGGCGCTCAGAAATGTCGAAATATCGATGGCGGCGCAACGAAGGGTCGATGGCGGCGCCTTTTTTCTTAAAAAACTCTCAAAAATTTTTGCAGAATTTTATAAAATTATCGTAATTTTTTGCCGAAAATGGTCATTTTTTTGCCTCAAAAACGGGCTTCGGTAAAAATCTTCATACATTCTGAACAGTTACAAAAAAATGTTAAAAAGCCCAATATGTAGTGTATTTTTTTGTTGACAGCTACATTTTGTTGTGCTATTCGCCGCCAACTTTTTAACACACGGGGAGGTAAAATGTTAAGAGTAAGAAAAAGAGACGGTAAATTTGCGGATTTCGATCTCAAGAAGATCAAAGAGGCTATGAGAAAGGCATTCGATGCCGTAGAGATGATTTACAACGATGATATCCTTGAAATTCTCGGTCTGAGAGTTACTGCAGAATTCCAGAGCAAGATCCAGGACAGTATCATCGATATTGAAGATATACAGGATTGTGTGGAAGATGTCCTTGAAAAGACGGGTTACACCAAGGTCGCGAAGGCATACATCCTCTACAGAAAGAACAGGGAGAAACATCGTAAACTCGAGACAGTCATCAACTATAAAGAGGTTATCGACAACTATCTCCAGAGCACCGACTGGCGCGTCAAGGAGAACTCGACTGTAACCTACAGTGTCGGCGGGCTTATCCTTCACAACAGCGGAAGCATCACTGCGAACTACTGGCTGAGCGAGGTTTACGACGAGGAGATCGCGAAGTGCCACAAGGAGGGCGATTTCCACCTTCACGACCTTTCCATGCTTACGGCATACTGCGCAGGCTGGTCTCTCAAGCAGCTGATCGAGAGCGGTCTCGGCGGCGTTCCTGGCAAGATCACCTCGGCTCCGGCAGGCCATCTCTACACGATTGTCAACCAAATGGTCAACTTCCTCGGCATCATGCAGAACGAGTGGGCGGGTGCTCAGGCTTTTTCGAGCTTCGACACTTACCTTGCTCCGTTTGCACGTGTCGACAAGCTTGATTACAAGGGCGTAAAGCAGGCGATCCAGGCATTTGTTTTCGGCGTAAACATTCCCTCCCGCTGGGGCACCCAGGCACCCTTCAGCAACATCACGCTTGACTGGGTATGCCCTGATGACCTCAAGAACCTTCCGGCGATCGTCGGCGGCAAGGAGCAGGATTTCACCTACGGCGAATGCCAGAAGGAGATGGACATGATCAACAAAGCCTTCATCGAGATCATGATCGAGGGCGATGCAGAGGGCAGAGGCTTCCAGTATCCGATTCCGACCTACAACATCACGAAGGATTTCGACTGGGAGAGCGAGAACGTTCCGCTGCTTTTCGAAATGACGGCAAAATACGGGACTCCGTACTTCCAGAACTTCATCAACAGCGACATGAAGCCCGGTGACGTCAGAAGCATGTGCTGCCGTCTCCAGCTCGACAAGCGCGAGCTCCTCAAAAAGACGGGCGGGCTCTTCGGAAGCGGTGAAAAGACGGGAAGCATCGGCGTCGTAACGATCAACATGCCGCGTCTCGCCTACAACTCGAGAAACAAGGAGGAGTTCTACAAGAAGCTTTCGAGACTTATGAACATCGCGAAGCGCAGCCTTGAGATCAAGAGGAGATCCTGCACCGAGTTCCTTGAGCACGGATTCTATCCTTACACGAGGAGATATCTCGGCGGATTCTCGACCCACTTCTCGACGATCGGCCTTGTCGGGATGAACGAGATGTGCCTCAATGCAAAATGGGTGGGGGATACCATCGCAAGCAAAGAGGGCATCGAGTTTTCGACAGAGGTCCTCGAGTTCATGCGTGAAGAGCTGAAGAAGTACCAGGAGGAGACCGGCAACCTCTACAACCTTGAGGCTACACCGGCTGAATCGACTGCATTCCGTCTTGCGAAGATGGACAGAAACAGATGGCCCGATATCAAGACCGCGGCTGACGGCAACGAGACCCCGTTCTACACCAACAGTTGCCACCTTCCGGTAGGCTTTACGACCGATCCGTTCGAGGCTCTTGAGATCCAGGATCAGCTTCAGACGAAGTTTACGGGCGGTACGGTATTCCACACCTTCCTCGGTGAAAGGCTCCCCTCGTGGAAAGAGGCGGCGGCGCTTGTCAAGAAGATCGCCTACACCTTCAGACTGCCTTACTTCACGATCTCGCCGACCTACACGATCTGCCCGAAGTGCGGATACAGCGCAGGCGAGCACGACTCGTGCCCGAAGTGCGGCGGCAAAGTCGAAGTCTACAGCAGGATCACCGGTTACTACAGACCGATCGAGCACTGGAACGACGGCAAGAAACAGGAGTTCGAGAAGAGGACTGAATACGATGTGACTCTTGATACGACAGGTTTTGTAGCAAGAAAGGCGGAAGAACCGGCCGAAAAGCCCTGCACGGACAAGGCTGCGGCGGCTCCGCAGTTCAACGAGAGCTTCGATGAGAAGAACGCATACCTCCTCTTCACGACCAAAAGCTGCCCGAACTGCCCGAAGGCAAAGGAAGAGATGGCAGGGACCCCGTATCTCAAGGTCCTCGACACGACAGACAACATGGATCTCGCAAGAAAATACGGTGTCAGAAGCGTTCCGACGCTGGTCGTTTGCGAAAACAACGCATACAAAACATATTCCGGCCTCTCCGACATCATCGGTTTCAAGAAGAATCTGAAATAGCTCCCCAAGCTTCGAACTTCCGCAGCAAATAGTCAGAAATCCCTAAAATCTCAAAATAGTTATCGTGTTTGCATAAAATCAAAAATTTTGAAAAAAATCGCCTTGGAACTATACTTTTCCGTTCTTAATTTAGGGAGGTTTTAAATGAGTAGGTTTTTTAAAATTCTAGTAGTTGTCACGGCTCTCTTTTTTGCGGCTGCGTGCGGCGGCGGAAAGAGCGAGGAAAAGTGTCCTGACGGCTACAAATGGGAAGGCGGCGACTGTGTAAAAACGGGAACCGACACCAATACCGATTATGATATCCCGTCCGGCGGCGATGCGGACACCGCGCCCGTTTCGGACAGCGATCCGGCGGAGGAGCCGGACGACACTCCGGAACAGCCTGACGGGGATTCCGACGGTGCCGCATACAACGGCTCGTGCAGAGTCGTCAACTCGAAAAAGCCGCTGACGATCGACATCGTCACCTCAAAACTGACTATCGGCGCAGTCACGGTGAACGGCGTTCAGGAGGATCCTGAGAACTATTACGGCGAGATCTGGGCTGAGAATCTCGAGACCAGCAGCGAATTTATGATCGCGCAGGCGAACGCAGCGGAGGGGAAGTCCGTTGATGTCCCGCGCGGCAGTTATGCGATCTCCTACAAGCCGCTCTCCTCTTCGGGAAAGGTCGTGATCCACGAGTCGGTCGATCTTTCCGGCGACAAGTCGGTCGATATCGATATCCCGCTTTACCACCTGACCGGCAAGGTCCTTGACAACACCGGCGGCCAGTATTCTCTCGGCGAGGCTGATGGTTCCGCAGTCAAGATGACCCTCAAGAACGGCAGCTTCACGAAGGAGATCCCCTACAGCCAGTTCGGCGGTTTCGACCTTCTTCTGCCGAAAGGCAAATATGCGGTCCTCTTCAACGGTCCGCTCTTCGCGGGGCAGCCGGACTACAACGGGACGATCTTCGAATCCGACAGTGAAAACGCCGTTTCGATCGTAAACGAGGATGTCGAAAAGGATATCAAAATCATTGCAAAGACCGTTACCGGCACGATCTCCAAACCTGGCTATCCTGTATCGGAGGGCACGCTCGTTCTGGCTGAAAACCCGCCGCTCGGCAACGTCGTGACTGTCGTAGCTTCAAGCGTGTCGGCTGCCTCTTACACTGTTGTGATCCCGGAAAACAGGGAGCTTGCGCTGCTCTATCTTCCGACGGCCGACAGCTATCCGGCACGTTACATAAAACTTGAAACATGGAACGAAACTCTGACCGCTTCAGGTACCCACGCGGTTTCGCTGGACTTCGCTCGCGTCTACGGAAAGCTCACTTTCAAGGGCGGAAACAGCTTCCCGACGATCGAAAACTGCCAGAGCAACTGCGGCGACGATCAGCCCGAATGTTATGACCTGTGCACTATCGGCAAGCTCAGGGCAAGGAGCGCCGATGCCACGATGATCACGCTTCTTGACCTCGGCAAGACGGCTCCCGGCGAAGAGGGGGTCAGCTACGAAGGGCTTCTCGTCAGAAGGATCCCGGCACAGACGGACGATGAGGGGAACGTCACGAACTACAGCCCGAAGAGCTACACGATGGTATTCGACAGCTATCTCAACGATGCTCCGGGACTCTTCAGCTCATCGTCGTTTATTGTTCCGGCGACCTACAAAACCTTTGTCGACAACGGCGAAACGGCAAGCGAAGTAACAGCGACCTCGTTCGGTTTTTCGGTCACGCAGGCAGACGGTTCCGTAACGTGGCTCCAGGAAAAGGAGATCAATTTTGATGTCTCGCCGAGTCTGGTCCAGGGAAGCATCACGGTCGACGGTTCGCCTGCTGAGACGGAATCAGCGGACGACATCATCAAGCTCCGCGACTCGAACGGCGCAGAATATCCGGTCTTGAATCTGAGCAGTATCTCCGGCGGCAGCTTCTCCTTCTACGCTCCCGACGGCTCCTTCGATGTCGTCTACGAGGGTTCAGGCGTTCTCGGCAGCAGCTACAGAGCGAATATTCTTGCCGATCCGCTTGTGATCGACGGAGATACCGACGGCGTCGAACTCGGTATCAAAACGGCTAAGCTTACGCTCAACTTCGATGTCAACGGCAAGTCATTTGCCGACTGGTACGAGGCTGAAAAAGATGATATCGAGGCGATCAACATAGTTGCAAATATTGATAAAACTGCGGCGAATTTCACTCTTCCTGTCGAGAAAAAGGGTGACAATTATGAAGCTAAACTTCTTACCGGGAACGCGATCAACGCCTATCTCGAGATCGTTTTCAAGGATTCCGTCGAGTCGCAGAAGAGCTACGCAAGGCTTCCGATCCTGCTTTCCCAGACTGTAAATTCCAACATTACGGCCTCAACGTCGCAGCAGATCGTCAAGTACGCGACTTCTATCAAGCTCAACGGCGAAAAGCTCGACAGCCCGGAGAATTACGTCGCCAAACTCAGGATCCCCGGAAAATCGCCGTCAGAGATCTACTACCCGGACTTTGCGCTCACAGGCTACTTCAAGCAGGGCGAGTACAAGACCCCGAGACCTGAAGTCACGCTTCACGACGGCTTTGATGCAAAGATCGAACTTTATGTCGACTGTCTTTACTTCGGAGAATAAAAATGCATTTATCCAGATTTTTTTTATTGCTTGCCTCATTCATTCTTGTCATCAACGGTTGCTCTAGCCTAAAGATTGCTCCGGAGAGCACTCCAGAGAACACAGCTACGGAGAATACAGCTACGGAGAATACAGCTACGGAGAACACAGCTCATGAGAACACTATTGCCGAGGACACTGTTCCAGAGCCTTCGCAGAATGTTGAGAAGGTGGTTTTTTACTTCCTTTACTCGACGGGCTGCCCGCATTGCATCAATGCAAAACCCTTTGTAGAATCTCTGAGTAAAAAGTATCCGCAGGTCGAATTCAGGCTTCTCGAGGTCACGGGAAGCGAAGAGAACAAATATATTTACTATGCAAAAATCAAAAAACTTGGTATCACTTCGACCGGAGTTCCGCTTTTTGTCATCGGAAAAAACTACAAGCTCGGCTTCGACGAATCAAAAAAGAGCGAGATCGAAGATATGATCAAAAAGGCTCTTCAGACCGAGCCAAAGGAAAAGAACCTCTAACATTTTTAGGAGAAGATAAATGAAACGGATCATTACTATTCAGGATATCTCATGTGTAGGCAAATGTTCACTTACTGTCGCTCTGCCGGTCATTTCGGCGATGGGTGTCGAGGCGTGCGTCCTGCCGACAGCCGTTTTGTCTACCCACACGGTTTTCAAGGGCTTTACCTTCCGCGATCTGACCGCTGACATCACGCCGATCTGCAACCACTGGAAGGCTGAAGGGATCGGCTTCGATGCGATTTATACCGGCTATCTCGGCTCCTTCGAGCAGCTCGATCTCATGGGAAAGCTCTTCGATGACTTCGGCGGCGGAGAGACAATGATAATCGTTGACCCCTGCATGGCGGACAACGGCAAACTTTACCCCGGTTTCACGCAGGAATTCGCATTTGCGATGGCAAAACTCAGCGGAAAAGCCGATATCGTCATTCCGAACATGACCGAGGCAAGTTTCATGCTCGGGATCCCGTACCGCAAGAGCGGCTACGACGTCGATTATGTCAAAAAAATAATGAAGGATATCGCCGCGTTAGGTGCCAAAAAGGTCGTTCTGAAGGGCATCGAGTTCGAGGCTGGTGAACCTGAGATCGGAAACGTCGCCGGCAAGATCGGAGTCGCTTCCTACGATTCGCTTACCGGTAAATTCAGCTGGTATTTCCACGAGAAGATCCCGCAGAACTTCCACGGGACGGGCGATATCTTCGCCAGCGTCTTCACCGGTGCCATGCTTCGCGGCATGACGCTTGAAAAGTCCTACGCGCTTGCGGCGGATTTTGTCGTCGAATCGATCAAGGAGACCCTGAGCCACGAGGATCACAACTGGTACGGAGTCGATTTCGAAGCGGTCTTCCCTTATCTTTGGAAAAGGCTTGAAAACAACAACTAACAGGGGAGAAGCATGGGAAAAAAGGAACTTACACTTGAGATATTGCTTCCGGACGGTACCAAGGAAAAACTTCAGGCTGAAGCAGGAACGACGCTTTTGAAGCTTGCCGGAAACTGTCAGGACAAATTCCCGCACAGGATCCTCGGCGCAGTCGTCAACAATTCGCTCTGCGACCTCAACACCACGGTCGAGGCGGACGGCACTGTCGAATTTATCACTATGAAGAGCAGCGACGGTTACATGTTTTACCTCCGCAGCATCTTTTTTGTTCTCTTCAAGGCGGCGGCTGAGATCGTTCCGAACACGATCCTGAGGGTCGAATACAGCCTAGGGAACGGCTATTTCTGCTGGTTCGACGGTCTTGAGTGGCTCGATGCCGACGAGGTCTACAGGATCGCTCGGCGGATGGAGGAGATCATAAGCTACGACCTTCCGTTCGTCCGTCAGAAGATCGATACCGACGAGGCGGTCGAACTCTTCAGAAAGAACGATCTCTTCGACAAGGTGAGCCTTTTCAAGAACAGGACCCAGAAGCAGACCAACGTCTACTCGCTCGGCAACACGGTCGACTACTTCTTCGGCTACCTTGTTCCTTCGACATCGTACTGCGACAAATTCAGGCTGCAGCCCTACCGGAACGGTATGATCCTGATAGTTCCGCAGCCGTCGAATCCTGATCTGGTGCCGCAGTTCCACGACAGTCCGAAGTATTTCAACATCATCCAGGAGCACGACACATGGCTGAAGGTCCTCGAAATGAGCACCTGCGCTCAGCTCAACGACCTCATCAGAAACGGCAAAAGCAAGGCTATGATCATGCTTTGCGAGGCTCTTCACTCGAAAAAGCTCGCAAAGATCGCCGACGATATCTACAGAAGGCACAAGATCGTAAAGATCGTCTCGATCGCCGGTCCTAGCTCAAGCGGAAAGACGACAACGGCGAACAGGCTCTGCATCCAGCTGCGGGTCAACGGTCTGAAGCCCTATCTGATTTCGCTCGACGACTACTTCATCGACCGCGACAAAACACCGCTCGATGCCGACGGGAAGCACGATTTCGAGTCGCTTCAGGCTATCGATATCGACCTTTTCAACCAGAATCTGAACGATCTTATGGCTGGTCACGAGGTCATCCTGCCGCGCTACGACTTCAAGCAGGGCTTGAGCATCAGAAACGGCAGGAAGCTCATCCTGCCGGAAAACGGCGTCCTTGTGATCGAAGGTATACACGGCCTCAACCCGAACCTCTACTGCAACGTTCCGAACTACAATATTTACAGGATCTACGTCAGCGCCCTGACAGCCTTGAATATCGACAACCACAACCGTGTTCCGACGACTGACGGCAGGCTTATCCGCCGGATGGTCCGCGATTACCAGTACCGCGGCCACGATCCGCTCGAGACGCTCAGGCGCTGGCCTTCGGTAAGGCGCGGGGAGAACACGAACATCTTCCCGTATCAGGAGAATGCGGACGTGATGTTCAACTCGACTCTGGTCTACGAGTTCAGCGTGATGAAAAAGTATGTCGTTCCGCTTCTCAACAAGGTTTCGGAGAGCGAACCCGAATACCGCGAGGTCAAGCGGATCCTCAAGCTTTTGTCATTCTTTGAAGAGATAGACGAGAGCACTGTTCCTCCTAATTCGATCCTTCGCGAATTTATCGGCGGAAGCGTTTTCTACGAATAAAATCAATAAATCATCTGAAAGATCTACTGTTCTTCGTATTCCTTTTGCTGCTGCTG
>JAEEGL015860125.1_pt1 | contig 10454 bp, 12 predicted proteins | sample 9134231 | NCBI WGS metagenome assembly JAEEGL01 (sample SAMN16246548, study PRJNA631951) | gut metagenome | biome: gut microbiome; feature: rumen; material: fiber-attached | host: Bos | place: Iran: Karaj | collected 2018-10 | reverse complement strand
TGTAAATTCACAGAAGAGAGTAGTAAAACTGAAGATAATAGTAAAAGACTTGCTATGAAAAACTTAATAAAAGAACTTCGTAAACAAAACAAAAATATTGATTATAATATTTTTAAAGCTCTTGATAATGTTAATTTAGAATGTATATTGGGAACAAAAAAATATGGAGAATATCATAGTTTCCTTGATGATTATGATAATAAAAAAAATAACGAGTAATCGTTATTTTTTTATTCTTCACCTTGTTCAATAGTTGTATCAAATCCTTGGAATTCATTAACAACATTTTGAATCTTTTGTTGATATTTTACTAATGATTTATAAGCTGAAGTTGTATATTCAATTAAATTATTATATTCAGTTAGAAATGCAGTTGCATTTTCACTTTCCCAAGCAGCTCTTAATTGATTTTGGTTTGTTTTTAATTCTGTTCCATCTTCTCCACCAATTGTATTTCCAAAATTAATTAGTGCGTCATTAAATTCAGTAAGTGCATTTACTGTTTCACTAACATTTTTAATACTATCATTCATTAATTAATCCCTCCTTAACCGTTATATTGAATTTTATTTGCATTTGCAGATAGTTTACCTATTGCTGTATTCATATTAGTAATATTATCTAATGCTTTAGATAAATCCGCTTCTGCTAGTGCTCTATCAGTAGCAGCATTATCGTGTTCTGTTCCTGACCAATTTTGTTCAATAATTGCTAAATTGTCTTTGATTTTTTGTATTTCTGTTGAAAGGCTACTACTAATTTCTCCAAAAGTACTAAGTGCTGATGATAACCCTTCTTTATTTACAGATATTCCTCCATAACTCATATTCATATCCTCCTTATAGTTTAATGTTACCATATTTAAAATATCTATTCAATTTTTTTACGTAATATAATATATATTTTACATTGATTAAAAATATGATATACTTAATTAGAATAGAGGTAGTGTATGGATTTTGATATTCAAAATTTAAGCGTAATTAATGCTGAAGCAGCTTTAAATAGTATCGATCTTACTAGTTTTAATAATGATTATAATAAGATATATGATGAGACTAAATCAGCTAATTATGTATCTATTAAACCTAGTGAATTAGTAGATCCTCTTGATTTAACAGAAATAGATGATTTAAAGAGTAAAACAAGTACTACTTTAAATGAGATACAAGTGTTTATTAATAAAGTAAAAGAATTTGATAATAGTGATGATGGTGATACTAATGCTATATCAGATACTCCAGGTAATGGTGATGGAACTAATCCTGATGATCCAACAGGACTTGATACAAGTGGCGTAAATGATTTAATTGATGATTTACTTGGTAACGGCTTATTAGATCAAGATACTGCAGATTATATAAGGAAATTAATAAACGACCTTATAAATGCTCTTAATAATGTTTTATTAGATAAAGATGCCGTAAATAATGTATTAAAATTACTTGAAGATTTATTAAATGGATTAGGTAATGGAGTAGTTGACTTAGATACTCTTAAGAATACAATAAGCACTATTAATAATTTAATAGACGCCTTAAATAATGGAAAAATAGATCAAGATAGTTTTAATAAAACAATTAATGCTCTTCAAGATTTAATTAATAAACTTAAAGATGGTCAATTAAGTCTAAGTAATTATAATTTAGCAATTACTACAATTAATAATTTAATTAATGCATTATTAAATGGAAAACTAGATAAAAATAATTATAATTTAACAATTGATTTAATAAATAGTTTAATTAAATTAGTAGATAAGATAACTCAAGATGGATTCCAATTATCTATTGATGCTATTAATAATTTAATTAATGCTCTTAATAATGGGAAAATAGATCAAGATGATTATAAGTTAACAATACAATCTATTAATGATTTAGTTGGTGCTTTATCAGATGGAAAGATTGATGCTGATACTTATAAGTTATCTATTGATACTATTAATGATTTAATAAATGCTCTTAATAAAGGAAAGATAACACAAGAACATTATAAGTTATCTATACAAGCTATAAATGATTTAATTAAAGCCCTAAATGATGGCAAAATAGATCAAGATACTTATAAATTATCTATTGATACTATTAATGATTTAATAGATGCTGTTAATAACGGAAAAATAGATCAAGATCAATATAAATTATCTATTGAAACAATTAATAATCTAATTAAAGCTTTAACTGATGGTAAGATAGATCAAGATAATTATAAATTAACAATGCAATCTATTAATGACTTAATAGATGCTGTTAACAAAGGTAATGTTAATAGTGAGAATTATACATTAACAATGGATACTATTGATGATGCTATAAGAGTAAGAACAAAAGATAAGATGCAACAAGATACTTATAATTTAACTCTTAATACAATTGATAATTTAATAGGTGCTGCTAATGATAAAGTAATAAGTCAAGAAGGTTATACCTTAACTATTAAACTAATTAATGATGCAATTAATGCATTAGAAAATGATAAGATATCAGAAGAAAGTTATAAATTATTATTAGAGAAGATTAATGAACAAATAACATTACTTCGTGAAGGTAAAATAGATTTAGCAACATACTTAAAGAACATTGAAAATTATCGTAATTTATTTGATAGATTATTAAAAGGTGAGATAACACAAGAAGATTTTGCTAAATATTTAAATGCTCAACAAAATATTAATGATTTATTAGATAATGGTGTTATTAATGAACATGATTATAATATTACAAATAATATTCTTGATAAGAGTTTTGATAATGGCTTATCAAATAACAGTGAAGGCATTATTAATTCAAGTGATAATAAGAAGAGTTTACTTGTTCTTCCTGCTGGTGTAGTTATAGGTGGTATTGCAGTAGTTGGACTACTTGTTGTTGGTATCATGAAGAAAAAGAAAAAAGAACAAGAAGAAGAGACACCAAATGTAGCTTTCGAAGATGAAAAAGATAATGCTGATTTTAGTCATAATAGTAATGATTATGGTTATGATCCAGGATTATATCCAGTAACAGAATATGAAATGGATAAAGAAGGTAATTTAGATAAAACAAAGATAATGGATCCAAATGCCTTATGGGAAGAAGCATAAAAAAAGACTAGAAATAGTCTTTTTTATTTACATAATAAATTGAAGTTTAATATTTTTAATGGTAAATTTTAATTAGAGGTTTTTATGGATAAAATAGCAATTTTAATACCATGTTATAACGAAGAAAAAACTATTGAAAAAGTTATAAAAGGTTTTATTAAAGAACTTCCTAAAGCAAAGATTTATGTATATGATAATAATTCTACTGATAAAACAGCAAAGATTGCAAGAAAGAATAAAGCAATTGTACGTCATGAACCATTACAAGGAAAAGGTAATGTAATAAGAAGGATGTTTCGTGAAATTGATGCTGAATGTTATTTAATGGTAGATGGTGATAATACATATGATCCTAAAGCAGCCAAGAAATTATGTGATTTAGTACTTAATAAACAAGTTGATATGGCAATAGGTGATAGATTATCTAGTACATATTTTACTGAGAATAAGCGTCCTTTCCATAATTTTGGTAATAAAATAGTAAGATTCTTAATTAATAAATTATTTAAAAGTCATATTAATGATATTATGACAGGATATCGTGCTTTTAGTTATGATTTTGTAAAAACATTTCCAATTCTATCAAGAGGATTTGAAATTGAGACAGAAATGACTATTCATGCACTTGATAAGAACTTTTATGTTTCTGAAATACCAATTCTATATAAAGATAGAGAAAGTGGTAGTGAATCAAAATTAAATACTTATCGAGATGGCTTTAGAGTAATTAAAACTATTCTTAGATTATTTAAAGAATATAAACCAATGATTTTCTTTGGATTTATATCAATAATATTTTTATTAATATCATTAGGTTTTGGAATCCCTGTCTTTGTAGAATATTTTAAAACAGGATTAGTACCAAGATTTCCTACTTTAATATTTGCAGGCTTTATGTTAATTATTTCGATTATTAATTTAACAATAGGCATAATATTAGAAGTAGTAGTTAAAAAACATCGACAATTATTTGAACTTAATTATATTAATTTAAATAAATAGAAGGTTGTAATATCTTCTTTTTTATTGATTTAAACAATAAAAAAAGATATACTTAAAATGGTGAATAGTATGAATAATTTAGTAATTAATGGTATTCAAATTAATTCATATATGATGTCTGTATTAAAACTTTTAAATAATTATTTAGAAGAATTAAATACTATGTTACTTTATAAAAATAATCTTGATTGGGAAAGTGATAATAAAGATTTATTTATTAATACTTTAGAAAATAGTTTAAAGAATCATTATTTAAAAATAAAGAAATTATATGAAATGGTTTTATTTCTTGAGGAATATCTTAATGATTATAGCGATTGTATAGATGAAATTAAAAATAAGTTTAATAAATTAGATAATTTGTTTAATATAGGAGATAATTATGAGTAAACTTAATATTAAAATAGATTCATTAAAAGATTATTCTAGTAAAATTAATGAAAGTTATAATAATTTAATTTCTATAATGTCTTCTATTGATAAACTTAATAAGAATAATCAAGAAATGGGTAATAGTAAAACGATTAATTTATTTAAAGATGTTATTGCCTTAGAAATAGAAAAAGATAATAATAGTTTAATAAATGATAGAGATGCTTTTAATAATGTTTTTGTAAATGAAATTATTCCTACTTATGAAAAATTATATGATAAAAGTAATGAAAGTGTGAATTAATATGGGAAAATATAGCGTACAAGCGGGAACATATTCATCTAATGCAAATAGTATTGCTGAAGTATTAAATGAAATAAGTAATACCATAGATAGTATTAATAGTATTTTATCTCCATCAGAAGATTTTGTAATAACAACAACTATTAAAATGGGAGATAAGATAAAAGATAATATAAAAGATATAATTGCAAAAATGAATAATATATCTAGTTCATTAAAAGGTGAAGCAAATAGATTAGATGCATTATTAGAACAAGAATCTTCTAATAACACGGATAATAATCTAGATAGTAGCGAGTAGGATGGGTGATATTATGAATGATGATTCAACTTTAACTTATGTCCCTATAGGAGTTCCTATAGCTGCTTCAGAACATAATTCAAATCCTTCTTCACTAGAAGAAGCTGACAATAATAATTCAACAACGATTGATTCAACTTTAACTAAGGAGACTAAGGCAGTTAAGATAGGAGCCCCACAAAGTTCTGCTTCAACAGAAGAAACTAATAATGAAATCAATGGTGATGATTCAAATTTGCCAAGTTTTAGTTTAGTAGCTGTGCCAGTAAATAAGTATAATGTGAATGATGATGTATCTGTTAACATTAATATTGAAAGTGCTGATGAAGCTATAAATCAATATCAAAATTTAACTAATAAAGTTGAAGATTGTACAGCATACTTAGATACTAATTATTTTACTGATAATTTAAGAACATATTATAATTCATTAAGTGATGATACGCAAAAACAACTTTCTCTTCTATCAACAAGAATTAGTTGTTTATTTGAAATGCTTTCTTCGTCTATAAATTCATATTTAAATAAAGATGAAGAAAAATACAGAAAATTATTGGAATTAATTAATAATTTAAATGAGTTTAATTCAGATATTAATCCATTATCAGAATATGCAACTAAAGATCAAATGGAAACAATAAATGTCATTAAAGAAGGTATAATTGATAAGCTAGGAATTGATAGTGATGGTGAGGATGCAAAACAATTAAGAATAGATATTGATAAGTTTTTATTAGGATATAAAAAAGAGAACTATGGTGAAAATATTAGTAAGATGATAAATGAAAATATCTCTAAACTTAAATGTTTTCTTAATCATATACCAGATAACTATATTGAACAAGAGAAAAAATACAAGTGGGATAGTAATGTAGACGATTCAAAAAAAGAAGAAGGGTATACTGCTGAATGTGAATGGATTGAATTCAATGGGGTTAAGTTTCGTGTTACAAGATTAACTGATGATAATTCACCATATAAGACTCTTATGAATTATATAAATAAATCATATTGTTATGATTTAATTAATGAAATGTCATCGTGGGAACCTAATATAATTGATTTACTTAAAAAAAGAGAATATATAGATGTTGTTGTTCCTGATCTTCAGTCACTGGTTGGAGCAGCCCATTATCAAAGTGGAAGCTTTTATGCGGATTTTATTTATTTACCAACAAAAATGATGGGTGGTTTTGTTTATGATGATAATTCAATGTATACATATTTAAAGGAATGTTTAGTTCATGAAATGAGTCATTATATTGATGGGATTTGTGGTGTAACGCAATCACTTGAAGAATTTCAAAACCCAACTGAAGCATGTGATTTTATGGCTGAATTGATGAATAAATATCAGTATGATATGGAGTTGATTAATCATCATGGAGTTTTATCGGATGAAGATACTGAACTATTCAAGAATTTTAAAATTGAACAAGGTGAATGGTCATGTGAAGGAATGGCAGAATTTTTGCGTGCAGATTTAGTTGATCACGATGCGTTTGTTTCAATAATTGGTGAAGAAGCATATAACAAATTGTTTGATGGATTAAAGAATAGTAATAGAGTTTACAATTATGATACTGAATTAATAATAGGTGACAATAACGAAATAACAACGATACTTGAAAAAGATGGAAGAAAGACAACATATAAGGGTGGAATACGTGTTGAAGAAACAACTACTGACGAAAATGGTGTTTCTAAAACAGACAAATTTGAATATTATCCAAATGGAAATTTAATGCGTTCTACGATGACAAGCTCTGATGGCTCTAAAAACGAATATCATTACTATCCTGATGGAAAAGAAAAAAGCAAATGGTTTTCTAGTACGGATGGTAGTAGAAGTGAATGGCAATTTTATCCTGATGGTACTGAAAAATCAACTTGCGTAATTAATGCAGAAGGTGCAAGATATGAAAATGTCTTTTATCCAAATGGAAATATTAAATTTAGTAGTGTTAAAAGTAATGATTATGAATCATATAGTGAGTATGATCAATATGGAAATCTAATATCTAAAAAAGAAAATGGAATTTAGACTAAAAAGAAGTTGTAATAATACAATTTCTTTTTTTATATATTGAGTTATAAGACTATTTATGATATTATTAAATGGTCTTATGGCCTGTTGGTGAAGTGGTTTAACACATAGCCCTCTCAAGGCTACATTCATGGGTCCGAACCCCATACAGGTCACCATTAGAAATAAAAAATGATAGATTAACATCTATCATTTTAATTTTGTAAAAATATCACTTAATGATTCATTAATAACTAAATCTGCTTTATAATCATAAGGAGTTTTTTGTTTATTAATAATTACTAGGTTATTTCCTTTAAAGTAATTAACCAGATATGCTGCAGGATTAACAGTTAGACTAGTGCCAAGAATCATTAAAGTATCAGCTTTAGATATATAATCAATAGCATCATTAAAGCATTCTGGAAGACTTTCTCCATATAAAGTAACTTGTGGTTTTATAAGTCCTCCACACTTGCATTGTGGAATACCTAAATTTTCAAAAATAATCTGTGGACCATATTCTTTGTTACAATGAATACAATGATTTTTATAAATGGTACCATGTATTTCAAGGACATTCTTAATACCTGCTTTTTTATCTAGTCCATCAATATTTTGGGTGATTACAGCTTTTAATTTTTTATTATCTTCTAATTTCTTTAAATATTTATGTACGATATTAGGTTCTGTATCTAGAAAATTCATATTTTTTCTATAATAATTATAAAATAACTTTGTATTATGATAGAAACAATCACTAGATAAATAATATTCAGGTGGATAATCTAGTTTTTCCTTGTATAAGCCATCATTTGATCTAAAGTCTTTAAGACCACTTAGAGTACCAACGCCAGCACCAGTAAAAACTACTAAAAAATTGCTCTTATCAATTATTTTTTGTAATTTATCTATATCCATATAAACCTCTATTTACATTATAATACTATTTTTATTGATTTTTAATATCTATTTAAATACAATAGAAAGTTATGGGGGATATATGACCGATACAGAAATGTTTAAATTTATTGATGATAATAGACTAGATAATATCGAAGGAGTAATTAGTACACTTAATAGTAGTTTTCATGATAATGAATCTTTTAGAAAAAACTTTTATTTAATTGTTTTTTTAACTAGTTCTTATTATAAAGATAATAATACTACTGAGAAATTAGAATTTTTATTAAGTGATATTGCTACTATTAATTATTTAAAAGATAAAGATATTCTTGATTTTATGATTTCATTAACAAATTATGATAATAGATATAATTTAACATTTGAAGATGAATTTAATAGTTTTAGTTTATTAATTAATACCTGTAAAGCATATTTAGATACTAAAAGAAGTAATTATAAAGTATTAGATAATAAGTATTTATCAATGATTATAGATTTATATGCTAATTATTGTACAGAATTAAATCCAATCTTTAAAGAAACATTTTTCTTAGTACTTTATAATAACTATAAATCTTTATTACAAGATGATCTTGATTACTTAGAATTTGCTTTAACTAAAATATATACTGATTTTATTAGTAATCCAAATTTTGTTAATCATGATACAAATAATATAGAAGAATTATATAAAGATATTGAAGAATATTTAAGTAATTATATTAACATTTCATCAAAAGAAAAAGTAAAGTAATTATTATAATTACTTTTTTATTGTAGAAATATATGATTTTTGTTATATTAATAATGGTGATAGTATGGCTAATACAGGTTTTAAAGCTAATGAAGATGCAATTAATAGAGTAGGAATATCTTTTTCTAATCTTATTAATGAGAATAACACAATAAAAACAAAAGCAAATAGTATTGATGCAAGTCTTGTAAGTGATTTTTATCCAGGAGCTAGTGGTGCTATAGAAGGAATAGTATCAAGTGTAAATACATTAATAAGTGATTCTAATGATTTAGAAACTAGTTATACACTTGCAAAAAATGAAATAATTGAATTGATACGTCAACATGAAGAATTAGTAGATTCAAAAATAGAAGATAAAGATGATCTTGCAAATACTAAAGATACTTATTTTGAAACTGATGAAGAAACTTTAGGAAATATGAATGCTAAACTTAGTTTCTATTTTAATTATCCTAATGCTGCTAAAGAAGCAGTTGAAATATCAGAAGATCAATTAAGAAGTTTATTCGAAAAGAATGGAGCTAGAGCTGTAGATAATAATAATAGGGTATATGAGTTTACTATTGATGGTAAAACATATAATTATGATTTATCAAAACATTTAATAACAATGCCAGGAGAAAGAGGGTCAATGTATGCAAGATTCTATGCAACTGGGGATGTTGATTTTAATAATATAAAAAGTACTATTAGTCTTATGGATGGTACAGGTGGTTGTAATAAAAATACTGTAGATAAAAATCTTGATTCTGGTGTTAAAGCAAGTAATGATAGTATTATTATTTTACCTTATGGAGAAAGTATCTTTAATACTCCTCATCTAGTAGCAGGAGCAACAAGAACAGCTGACTTCTTGGGTGGTGGAACAAGTAGCACCATAACAAATAGTATTGTAGGTTATTCTTTAGGTGGTATGGTAGCAGCAAAGACTGTTTCATCCAATAAAGGATTATATAAAAATCTTGTTTTTGTAAATTCAGGAATTTGCCAATATGATGGACTTAAGAATATTTTACCTAATCCTAATGATCCAGCTACATATGAAGCCTTTAAAGATGTTCAAATAATCTTCTTTGAAGGATCAGGAGACAAATTTAATAAATCAGCAGGTAAGACTATTGATACATTTATAGCTAATGGTGTTCCAAAAGAAAATATATATGTATATACTAATGATCAATGGTTAACTGATAATTATACATCTACATTAGGAGAGGATCATGTTGTTAGTCCTCCAAGTGATTATCCAGTTGGTGGAAAAAGAGGATGGCATTCTCATTCATATGGTTTCAATATGATTAAAGAATCAGGTATTGTTAATTATTTATCAAAAGCATAGGTGGTTAGATGAAAAAGTGTTTTTTAATTATTATAGGTCTATTCTTGTTAACAGGTTGTAATAAAGAATATCAAATGACTTGTAGTGGAAAAGTTACAGAAGATAATAATGAATATACACTTAATGTAACTATTCATTATGATTTAGAAGATAAAGTTAAATCTCTTGATTATGAAATGGTTTATCCTAATGAAGAATTATTTAAGGAAGCATGTAATTCGATGAAAGATAAAAAACCAACTTGTAAAGATTTAAAAGTTAGTTATTCTGAAAATGATGAAGTAACAAGAAGTTTTAAGAAGAATGATATTATTAATATGTTATCTGTAATAGGAGCTAGTGAATGTAAATAGAACTAGTTC
>JAEEGL015752533.1_pt1 | contig 10454 bp, 7 predicted proteins | sample 9134231 | NCBI WGS metagenome assembly JAEEGL01 (sample SAMN16246548, study PRJNA631951) | gut metagenome | biome: gut microbiome; feature: rumen; material: fiber-attached | host: Bos | place: Iran: Karaj | collected 2018-10 | reverse complement strand
TATTTTCTTTAGGAAATTTTGTAGTAATATAATTTTTTTCATCAAAAGATAAAAAATCTTTTATTGATTTATTATCAAAATTCTTATAACCTAAAATTTCTGCATCACCATATAATATTTTAGAATAAGAAATAAATTTTTTATTATATCTAAAAACTGCAGAATAATTTTTTTTTTGACAATTATCAATTTGAAATCTATGACCATTATTAATTTTATAATTACTAATATCTATATCATGTAAAGTAAAATTAATTAAAGTTTCATTAAATGATTTAACTTCAAAATCAAAATCTTCAATTTGATTAATTTCATTACCAACAATAATTGAAACATCTTTTGAAATAGTCCAAGGATTAATCATTGTAAATCTTCCTTTAAAAGATAAATCATCAAATTTATCCATTAAAATATTACCTGAATAAATTTCAAATTTATTTTCTTTTGATGAATATAGTATTCTTGGTCTTTTATGACGATCAAATGAACCAATTTTATTAATATAATAAATATATGTTTCATTACCTTTAAATGATTTAATTAATCCAGTTTCATTTATTGTTATTGGAGAATTTATTCTTTGAATATAAAATTTTTGAGGTTTATCATTTATATTTGTTAATTTTAATAATAAATATTTTTCATCATCACTAATTTTTTTCATTGAAATAAATTGATATTTAAAACCTTTATTTGAGATTATTTTTGCATTATATTCTGATGAATTTTTAGGTAAATTTTCTTTTATATCTTCTTTATTATTAGTATTATATATTTTTCCTAATGCAATAAATTCTATACAAAATGAACAATCCCATTTTAAATGTATTACAATATATTCATTTATTTCTATATTTCTTATATCAATTATATAAAAAATATCTTGAGATTCAATTAAAGTAAATTCTAATTTATCTTGTTCTTTATCTAAATAAAAAAAATAATCATCATAAAAATCTAATATTAAATAATTCAATGTATTATTTTGAATATTTAATTTATATTTAATTTCTAAAGAAGTATTATCTGGTAATGTATAAAAACTTTGATTATGTTTCCATTCAGAGGAATTAAAAATTAAATTTTTTGAATTTGAATCATAAATTTCTAATAAAGAAGTAGAATTATAAAACTCACTTAAAAATTGATAATGTAAATAAGTAACTTTAAAAAATTTTACTATTTCAAATGTAAATAAATTATTATTTGAATATTTATGAGAAAATTTGAAAAAATTATTATTTTTTGTATCTAAAGGAATTTTATCTAAAGAATTAAATATTACAATTTTTCCTTTAATATATTGATTTAATACTATATAATGAGCATTTTTACCTAAAAATGAAGGATTATTTTTATTAATAACTAATTCATATTTTTTATATGAATAATAAGAGTATAAAGCATTTTCAAATTCTTTTTTTTCATTTAATTTAATTGATGAAATATCTTTGTAAAAATATATAGATGAATTTTTAAATTCATTTTCTTTTTCAAATTGAAAAATTATGTCCCCATCTTCAAATTTATTATTATATTGAAAAATAATAAATCCTTCATTAATATTTATTTCATATTTTTCAAACGAAGAAATTTTAACAGGAATAAATTCAGTTTTTATGTATGTTAATAAAATAAAATATAACAACAATAATTTTTGCATATTTTGATGAAGGAAAATAAGTAATGAATTAATATTTTTATATAATATAAATAATTTAAAAAAATAAAATTGAAAAATTATTTATTTAATTTATATTTTTTTATTTTTGAATTTAAAAAATACAATTGATAATATATATTTAAAATATTTATTGAAATAATTATTTTATTCTTCAAGAAATAATTAATTTTTATTCAATAAAAATATTATTTTATATTTTAACTTATATAAATAATTAAAACAATTTAAAAAGAATATATATTTAAAATTATATCATAAATTTATTTTATAAATGAAAAATTTTAAAAGTTTTTCCTTAATTCTTTTAATTGTTAATATTTTAAAAATCACATCTCAAAAAACAAACAAATACATGAAATTTAAAGAGGTAATAGATGAAATAAATAATTCAAATAAACATTTAAATTTTAAAGAAATTCTTTTAAATATAATTTCCCTTATATCTGATTATTATGTTTTTTATGACATTGAAAAATCATCATATGGAAAACAATTTGATATATTAAATGAATTAGGCAAAGTTAATATAGTTAATACAAATTATTATAACTTTGTAACAGATGTAAAAAAAATAATAAGAAAACCAACTGATGCTCATTTTGATTTTTATTCTTCAATAATATCACAATATATATATAATTCTCCAATTAAATATTATGTTTCAACAGAAAATAATATACCCACTCTAAAATATTATTCTATAAATACAATTTTGAATGAATATTCAAATAAAAATGATATTATGAAATGTGAAGGAAAAATAATTAAATCAATTTCAGGTCAAGATCCTTTCGATTATATTCAAAATTTTGGAAGTTATTATATTTTAAGGTCATCTCATGGTGAATTTTCTATAAATTTAGGATTAACCTTTAAGGGATCATTATCTGTTTATCCTTTTGAAGAAACAACTCTTACAAATATAAAACTTGATTTTGATGATTGTGATAGTTTTACTTTTGATTATTTAATTTATAAAAATCAAAGTATAAATATAAACATTTTTAATTTAAATAATATTGATAAAAAGTATAAATTACCTATTTCATATCTTCCAATTTTTGAATTTGAAAAAATGTATAATTATGAAAATAATATTAATTTATCAAAAAATAAAACAGTAGAAGTATCATGGGATTTAAATTATTATAATGAATTTAAATATAAATATGATAAAGATGAAAAAGTAAATGTAATATATATTTCTACATTTTTGAATAAAAATGCGAATGATGTTCTAAATGATTATTATTTAAAAGTGAGGGATAATTTAGCAAAAAATGAAGATCCAATAATAATAATTTTAGATAGGAATCCAGGTGGTTATTTAGCATTATCATTATTTCTTCAAAAAATTATTAATTTTAAATTAGCTATGACAAAAGTAAGATTCAGTTCAAGAAAAACAAATAATTCAAAAAATCTATATGATAAAATGTTTACTCAAGTATATGATATACAAAAATGTTCAAGAGAATATAATCCAGACACGAAAATTGAAACAGATAAATATGATAATAATATAATACATAATAGATCATTAGTATATACAATATTAAATAGTTATGCATATTATTTTTATAAACCTTCAAAAATTATTGATAGAAGTCCAACAGAAATAATAGTATTTACAGATGGAATTTCTGTAAGTGCAGCAAGTTTTCTAATAAATGATTTAAAAGAATCAGGAAATGCAATAATTGCAGGATATAATGGAAATCCTAAAAATAAAGATGAATTATTTTTGGCAAGTAATTCACCTTCTTTTGTATTGCATTCTTCTAATTTTAAAGATGATAGATGTAGAAATTTAACAAATAAAAATTTAACAATTACTATTACAAATTTTGAAACTTTTAATGATTCATATATAGATAAAAAAAATGAAACACTTATTCCAAGAGAATATCAAAAAGTTAATATTGATTATAGAAGTAGTATTTTAGGAGAATATAATGATTCTAAATATTTAACATTTATAAAAGAAGGTAAAAAAATAATTGAACATTTTCAAGATAATTGTTCTCCAAATAATATTAATTTAATTAAAATTAATAATACATGTAAATTTGATAATAAATATACTCATGGAGGATATAGATGTGGTAAAGATCTTAAATGGGATTATTCAAAATGTTTTCCTTCATATTGTGATATAGGATATATTTTTGATAATAAAAATAAAAAATGTGTAAAGGATCAATGTTATGTAATTGCTGCAAAAATGTTTAAAAAATTTTTCATTCTTTTTATTTTAATTATTTTAATTGTTGGATTTTCTTTAAGCTTTTATATATACAAAAAGTTCAAATATTTTGAACAAAAAACAGATTTTAATATTGGTTTAATTTAATTGTAATACATGGACTTTAAATTATTTATTTAAACTTTAAATAAAATCTTTAAAATATATTAATTTATTTTATTTTTTAAAATAGTTTAAAATATTATAAATGTTGGAAGAAAGTTACAAAAAAAGATTAGATGAACAAATAAATCAAACGAAAAACTTACAAAAAGAAAAAAAAGAAATTATTGAAATATTAGAAATTACATCTGAAGAATTGGATATGGTGAAAATTGAAAATGAAAATTTAAGAAATCAAATAATTTTACTTCAAGAATTATTATTTGAAAATATTGATCCAAAAAAAAAAGAAGAAATAGAAAAAATATTGAATGAACAAAAAAAAACTCAATCACCAAAACCAAAAGATGATTCTAAAATTAGATTTTCTATAATTGAAGAAAATGAAGAAAAAGATTTATCAAAAGAAGATGAAAAAAAAAAAAAGAACTTCAACAAAAATTAAATAAAATAATAGAAGAAAAAGAAACATTAGAATTAAATTACATATCAATAATAGATTCAAATGATGCTGTATTAGAAAAAATAAATTCTCAAAAAAATAAACAAAATGTATTAAATGATTTAAAAATGAATATAAATGATACAGTTAATATATTAAATGAACAAAAACAAGTTGAACCAGAATTTTTTATAAATGAAACTGAATTTGATATTATGAATATACGAATTTTAAGTTTAAATGATGCAATTATTTTTATAAGAGATAAATTAAATTATGCAAATAATAATTTAAAACAAAATATAGAAAATTTACAAGGTATAATACAAAATAATTTCAATACAATTAATGATTATGTAAAAGCAAAAGATGAAAAATATATTAATGAATGTAATAAAATATTAGAAACATTAAAAACAGATATTTTAGAATGTGAAAAAATTTCAAAAGATTTTTCATCAACTGGAGAAGAAATAAATAAAAGTCAATCAGATTTAGAAATTACTTTAACAGAAATTAAAGTAATATTAGAAACATTTTTAGAAAAAATAACAAAAAAAATAGAAGAAAAAAACAAAAATAACAATCATAATTTAACAAGTAATCTATTAAGAAAAACAAGATATAGAGATAGTAGAAATTTTGGTAATAATTTCCAAAATAAAAATATAGATTTAAGAGAAAGTTTATTTTTAGATGAAGTAATAAATCCAAATGATTTTTTCGAGCCTCAATTATTAAAAACAAATTGGCAAGAATTTGCACAAATTTTATCAGATGGAACACAAAAAATTGAAGTAAAATTTACATTAAAAGCAGTTGCTTGTTCTCGTGGATTATATTATACTTCATATACACATATGTTTGATCTTGATTATAATATTAATATATTATTAACTGAAATTAATGGAAGACAAATGAGACCAAATTTTTCTTTTCATAGATTAATTTTTAATTTTAAATTATTTAATAATCAAAGTCTTCCAATTAGATTTGTTTATATAAAAGAACCTTTAGTTAAAAAAAAATTTTATAATCAAATATATGTTGGATTATCAGGTATTTTATATGGTAGAAAAGCACATTATACTTTAAATATTTCTAAAGATTTAGTAATATGTAAAATTGATGATAATTTCTTTAAAGATAAAGGAAATGGTACTTATTCATGGCAAGGTATTGTTCCTTATGGTGGTAAAATGACTGAAATTGCACTTACTCCTATTAAATCAAAATGGAAAATTTATAAGAAAGATTGTTTTTTTTCAAATGGAGGTAATATTTGTCATACTGTATTAAAAATGCCAAAATATTTTGAAAGTGCTAATAATAAAATATTAAGTTATAATATTAAAAATAATTCTGCTAATTATTTAGATGGTTTTAATATTATTCAAGTAAGAGATAAAATTGAAGCTACTTATGAAAATTTAAATACCCCAAATGGTTTTATTATATTTGAAGTTACTTTGGAAAATACTTCAAATCAACCTTTTGAATGTTTGAAAAATATTGATATTCCACAAGATCAAGAAGATAATAAAATTAAATTTAAAACATTAGCAAATAAAATAATAGAAGATGATAAAAATAATATACCAAATTATGTTAAAATTGGAAAATGGATTAAAAAAAATTTAAAATATAAATTAAGTTTTTCAGGAAAGAAATTAACAGCTCTTGAAATATTAGAATGTAAACAAGGAGTTTGTGAACATTTTACAATATTATATAATGCATTGTTAAATTCTATTAATATTCCTGCAATTTATGCACATGGACATACTGTTGAAGGTTCAAGCTCAAATGAAATTAATCCTAATAGTGGTCATTGTTGGACTGTTGCTAAAATTAATAATAAATGGATTGGCTTAGATGCTACTTGGGGAATTTTAACTGGAAATTTACCTACTAGTCATATTTTCTTTGGTTATGGTAATGATGGGATTTCTTATCAATATAGATATCCTGATTTAATTGTTTTTGATAAAAGGAAAAATGAGTTGACAATTGATAATATTGGATAAATATATTTTTTAATTATTATTTTATTAAAGGATAAAAATATTTTTTGAATTATGTTTTTTTTTATGTTAATAAATTTAAAATTATTATTAATAGGAAATATTAATTATATTTTTTTGGATATAAAAGAAATGAATATCAAATCAGTAAAAATTTGTTTTTTTTTAAATTATTTTAATAAGAATATTTTTGATAATTCAAATATAAAACAATTATAATGATTTTTACAAAATCTGTTTTGAAATATATAAATATGAATGAAAAACAATGATTCATATGAATATCAGAATAATTTCAATTTCTATTTCATTAAAAAACAATAAGGAAAAAAATAGAATTCGTTAATTAATATTTTTTATAAAAAAAATAAATGAAAATTTTGATAATGAATTTGTGGTTTATTTGAAAAATATTTTAAAACTAATTTGCTTTCATTTTTTTTAATACTTTTAGATTTTGTTTTTGTTAAAATTTTATTAACTTTTATTTAAACATTTTTCGCAAGTAATTTTAAAACTTTTTTTTTTCAAATTTAGTTTTATATTAAACTTTATTATTTTTATTTTAATTATTTTAATTGAAATTTTTTTTTCCATTTTTCACAATGTTTTTGTTGCTTTTAAAAAATATTTTTAAAATATTAATTCAAGTTATTTTACCTGAAAATTATAATTGGTCATAAAAAAGGAAGATCGAATTAAGTAATAACAATTGTAAAAATGTATGACAATATATTCTCAGGACCATTTGATTCAAATGAAGCAGTAAAAATATGTTAGAACATGGAAATGTATTAGACATTTAAAAATGAAAGAAATTAAATCAGAGTAATAAATTTGAATATTATATATTTTTTAATATAGCAATTTAATATGTAATTTCCATTATTTATATAATATAAAAAATGAATTATGATAATTATATATATTTTATTTAATAAATAATATTTTTTTTACTGAGCAAAAGACATATATTCAAATAAATCTGCTAAAAAATCAGGAAAATTATTTTTATCATATAAATGATTAGTAATAAAAGGATGTTTAATTAATTTAATAACTTTACCTCTTTCATTATGTTCTATTTTAAGTCTTTTATTCATAAAATTAAAAAATGCATTTAGAAAAAATTCTCTTTGTAAAGTAGGTTCAGGCCTTTCAATAATTTTTAGTAATTTATATAAATAACTATTACTAGAACAATAAGAATAAATACCTGTTACTTTTATTTACATCTAATATTTTCATAAAGAATTCATATATTAAAATTAATTTTAAAATTTATTATAACTTATTTTATTGATACTGATGGTTTATTATTTAATAATACATAAAATATTGTATAATTTTGTTTATAAAGAATAATTAAAAAAATCATTGTTTTTGGATATATTAATTAAATTATTTTATTTAAATCATTAAATTTAAAAAATAGCAAACTTTTTCTCAACTTCTTATATAAAATCAGGTATATTCAATATTCATCCTGTATATATTTCTTTTTAAAATCTTCAAAATTTTGATTAATAATTTGATTTCCATTATAAGCATCAATTATCATTTGGTGTTTTTTTTTTAATTCTTCATATCCAGTAACTCTTGATTCCCATCCTGGTTTACGTTCTTGTTTTTCTGTAATAATAATTTCGTTGATATAATTTTCAAATGATTCAAAAGATAATTTATTAAGTGCTATTTTTTTCAATTTATCAACATGATTTTTTACATCTTCTTGAAGTTTTAAACAATTATTAAATTGCTTTTTAACTTCATTTTCTAAACCATTTTTTATTTGTTCATATTTTGATAAATTACTTATATTTTCACAATATAAGTTTTTTAAATTTTCTAAAGTAACTTTTTCTTTTATTACTGAATACTCATAATAATATTCAGTAGCTGCATGAGAATTATAATTGCATCGTCTTTCACATACAGTACAATATCCATTTTTCATTACATCACAATTTTTTATATCTTCTTGCGAAGAGATTGAACAAATTTTAACACAAGTTCTATTACATATTAAACAAGTTATAGAATATTTTCCTTTAGGTAATTGTTTCTTTTCAATTTTAGGAACTTCAACCATTTTCTCATAATTTTTTGATTCATTAATTTTTTTCTTTATTATTTTAATATCTTTAAGTATCTCTTTAATTGAATTCATTTTTATAACACCTTTATCTAATTCATCTTTTAAACTTTCAATTTTTAAATTAACTTGTTTTCTTTGATTTAAAACTTCTCTAGATTGACTTAAACTTTTTTGTGGAAGAGAAATTAATTTATTCATAAATTTTGCAAAACTCAACATTCCTAAATTCCAAAAATTTTCATTAAATTTATCTGAATAATCATTGCCATTTTCACTAAAAATTGCAGAATTATTAAATTTAAAACACCAATCGCCTTTAATTTTATCTTTAACTAAATCAAAACCTGAACCTTTTTCTAATAAATCATCATAAATAGCAATTTTCCCTCCATCACAAAATGTTATCATAGCAATAAAATTTTCAGCAATATCATCTCCAAATAAATTCATAATACTATTAAATATATATTTTTGAAATACAGTTAATCTTGTATTACTTGATTGAACTACAAAACAAATTGCATTTAAGTTATCAATTTTTTTTCTTAATGTATCTTCAATTTTATCTAAAATATTTTTAGCAAAACTTATTTCTCTTGTGTCATCAAAACCAAGGAGTTTCAATTATTTTAATAGGGGGAAAATAATCTGTTTTTTGAATACAATAAATATTAACATCTGAAGTTTGACTTTGAGCTTGATTTTTTCCAGTATTTTCATCAATTATAACATATCTAAAATCATCATGATATTCTATTCCCATTATGTAATTAACTAATCCATTTAAAAGTGTTGTTTTTCCACTTCCTGTTTGTCCTACTAGCATCATTGATATAGAAGCTGCATCATCCTCGACTGAAAATTCTATTTTTGGATATAAATATAATTGTAAATATCCTTTTTTTTTTGGTAATTTAATACTTTTTGGTATTGGTTCACTTTTAAATTTATTTATTTTTATTGGAGCAATTTTTGACTCAATTAAATCACTAATATTTATATTATTTTCATCAATTAAATTTATTTTTTGACCTTTTTCATTAAAAAACCTGTAATCATTATTAATTAAATTATTTAAATCTTTTCTTACATTATTTAATTTTTCTTTGTAATAATAATTTCTATAATATATTTTATCATTAATTTCAAATTTATATCTTATTTCCATTTCTTCTGAATTTTGTTCTTTTGGTGTTTCATATGTAGTATATATTACATTATCAAAAGAATTTAATAGAATATCTCTTTCTTTTATTTTAGGGATAATTTTATCATTTACTTTAAATCTTATTTTTTCATTCAATATAAATCTTAAATAATCTAAGGAAAAATTGGAATCTAGTTCCATTTTTATCTGCTCTTTATTGATAATTATGGTATATAATTTTTTATTATTAATAGATTCATTTAAGGAATTTTGACTAGATCTAATATTTACAATATTATTTTTTAATATTGTTTCAATAGTTTTATTTTTTTCATCTTTCTTTTGAATTTTCTGATTATTATAAACAAAGAAAGAATCATTAGGTATTTTATCTTCTAAGGAGGCTCTTAAGTCTGATAATGAATTATTTAATTTAAGTGTAATATTAGTTGAAATGAAAATATCATCTAAATAAATATCAAAATTTTGGGAATTCATTTTTTTAAAAAAAAGATATTTTTAAATATTAAACAATTAAAACACTATATTATGGAATATTATTAATAATTTATTTAATGTAATTATAATATATTATTTAAAAAATTTTCATATAAAATATAATTTATATTTCATTTAAATAAAAATACATAAAATTCAATTAAATAGAAATTTTTTTAATTACAATTTTTTT
>JAEEGL015722914.1_pt1 | contig 10454 bp, 9 predicted proteins | sample 9134231 | NCBI WGS metagenome assembly JAEEGL01 (sample SAMN16246548, study PRJNA631951) | gut metagenome | biome: gut microbiome; feature: rumen; material: fiber-attached | host: Bos | place: Iran: Karaj | collected 2018-10 | reverse complement strand
GACGGCAACCTCGTCAAGTGGTCCCGTATCAAGGATTCCGGCGAAGAGTGGAAGGTTCAGACATTCCGCTCAGAGGAGAACGTAGCAGGTATTTTCCCCGACGCTACCGACAAGGCTGATGTTCCCCGCTGGATGTTCGAGATCGGTCTCTGCGGCAAGCCTTCGAAGTATCTGCTCGACCAGGCTACCTGGGATGGCAGCGGCGCTATCGCAGTCCAGACTTATGTCAAGGATGCTGACGGTTTCGTTACCAAGGTCAACAAGGTTTACGACGGCGGCGATCCCGAAATCTACGAGTACGCTTGGGAGGTAATCACTCCTTCGAAGAAGAAGTAATTCATTTACAGATTATCAAAAAGGCCGGCTCCGGAGTCTCTGGGGCCGGTTTTTTTGCCAAAGGGTCCTCTCGCGGTCAAATGCAAAACTTTTTTTAAAAAATATTTGCAAAATAATTTGGTTTATAAAATAAACTTATTTACCTTTGCATCGTGATTCGAGATTCTCCCGGTGCGCAACGGGGAAGGAGAGTCCGGAAAAATGAAGTTTGTAATTTGTAAAAACTAAGAAAATGGAAAACAATTTTTCGGCAGAAAGCAGCCTCCGTCTGATTTCGGAGACTATTGAACGCAGTCGGCGCACGATTGCAAAGAACTCCGGTAAGCCGCTCATCCTCTGGGGCGCCCTGGTAACTATTACAGCTATTGTCATCTGGCTTCTCTGGTCCAAGACCGGCAGTGCTGCCTGGAATTTCCTCTGGTTTGCAATGACGGCCGTCGGCATCATTTGTATGGCTACCCTGATGAAGGGCAGGGAGAAGGCTCCCGATACCGAGGTCACCCGTATGCTCGGCAAGATATGGAGCTGGTTCGGCATCTTTTCGACCGGCTTCTTCGCCCTGGTATGGGCTGCCTGGGGCATCCGTCAGCTGGCAGGCATCGAAGGCCCCCTCAGCGTCGATCTGACAATCATCATCGTCCTTATGATGGGCCTTTGCGGAACTCTCTCCGGTGCGGCGCTTAAGAGCAAGGCGATCACCGTTTCCGCGGTAGTGGCTACCGCTCTCTCGGTGCTTTTCCTGATGGTGACGCCCGAGAATGACCCCGTCCGCATCCTCTCTTTTGTGATTCTGGGTGTTTTCGCCCTGATGGTGCCCGGCGCACTTCTTCAAAAGAATGGAGGGAAGTAGGCTATGCCCGACAATTATTTCAGACCGCTTGATCCCCTGCTCCATTCGGAGCTTCGCCTGGCGGTGATGTCGATCCTTCTCAGTGCTGACAGTGCCGATTTCGTCTATCTGAAATCGGAGACGGGAGCGACTTCGGGCAACCTGAGCGTGCAGATTGACAAACTCACCAGTGCAGGCTACATTACAGTGGAGAAAAGCTTCAAGGGCAAGATGCCCCGCACTACCTGCCAGATAACCGAAAAGGGCCGGGAGGCCTTCGCCGAATACGTGAAAGCGTTGCAGGATTATCTGCCAAAAGGGAAATGAGAACAAAGAGCAGCCTTCGGGCTGCTTTTTTTATTATATTTGTGGAGATTCCCTTATTGTCTTTTTAAATCGGCACGTTATGAGAAAGTTTAAGGCCCTGTCTCTTTTCGCGATGATTGCGTTTTCTATGGTTTCACTCTTTGTCTCCTGTGAGCCCACCGACGAACCCTCCCCCGGTCCCGATCCCGATAAGGATGTCGCGGTGGAGAGCGTCTCTCTCGATCAGACTTCAGCCACTATGGAACCAGGCGGTACGCTTACCCTCGTGGCGGTTGTGAAGCCCTCCAACGCCAAGGACAAGAGCGTAAAATGGTCCAGTTCGGATCAGGCGGTGGCCACCGTAAACAACGGCACTGTTACCGCGGTAGCCGTGGGATCCGCCACGATTACTGCGACTGCTGGCGGAAAGAGCGCTTCCTGCGCCATAACGGTCGAAAAGGGAGGAATTCCCGAAGGACAGCTTCCGGCAGATAATGAGATTTGGTATGTTACATCCGACAACAAGCCCATTGCCGATAAAATCAGAAATCAGGGCCCTCAGGTGCTGCAGTCGAATACCTATAAGAACGGAATGGGAATCCTCCGCTTCAGCGGCCCGATAACCACTTTCGATCTTATCTCCGACAACCCGGAGGAGTGCGAAAGGATCACCGAACTCCTTCTCCCTGACTGTGTGGAGACTTTCAGTGTCTGGGCCTTCAATTATAGATACGGTATCAAGGAGTTGAGGGTGCCCGCATCGTTCAAGAGACTGGATGGCTTCCTGCACTCTTTTTATGGCTCTTATCTGGAGCGTTTTACCGGGAATCACGTTTCTGAAGACGGCCGTTGCGTCATCATTGATGGAAAGTTGATTGCATATGCCCCTGCCGGAATCTCTTCTTATGAGGTGCCTGCGGGAGTCGTTAAGATAATGGGCAGCGCGTTCGGGCGTGCCAAAGACTTGAAAACCCTCGTCATCCCTTCGGGAGTGGAGGAGCTGGACGATTCAGCCTTCTCTGAGTCAGGACTGGAGACCGTCACGATACCCGCTTCCGTGAAGTCTATCCACCCTTATGCTTTCATCGATTGCAACAACTTGAAGAACCTTCTGGGCGACAGCGAGTTCATCTCCGCGGACCGCAAGTTCCTGTATCAGAAAAACGACCCGATGCAGCCGATGACATTGTTCTTCTTTGCAGGAAAGGACGATACTTCGTATGAGATTCCCGAGGGAATACAGACCATCCAGTTCTATGCATTCAAGGACTGCGATAAGCTCAAGAGCGTAACGTTCCCCAAGAGCCTGAATATGATCAGGGGATCGAACGCCTTCCTGGGATGTGTCAATCTGGAAGCCCTTTACGGTTCTCATACCACCTCCGACCATAAAGGCTTTATCACTGATTACGGTGAATTGCAGATCCTGGTTCCCTCCATCAGCGACGATTATGTAGTTCCGGATGATGTCACATCAATCGGCAATGAACTGTTTGCGTACAGGCAGACCCTCCGTTCCGTAACGATGGGAGACCAGGTTACCAAAATCAAGGATTATGCATTTTCGTATTGCCCTGCGCTGAAGAGCGTCACTCTTTCGGCCAACCTCAATTCATTAGGCCTGAATCCTTTCTACGAAAGCCACGCCCTTGAGTCAGTCTATTTCCGTGGAGTCATTCCTCCGACTTATTCCGACTATCAGGTTACTGCAGCGCCGAATTTGAAATTCTACGTTCCTTCCCAATCATTCACTCTTTACTCTTCAAGTTCCGGATGGAGGGATTACTGGAAGATTATGGAGCCGTATCCTTACACCGATCTGCCCACTCCCGATTACTATATCTCGAGCGATTATTCAAAGGAGGGCGAAGTGACAGTGTATCAGACGGCAAAAGAGGGCAACGGAGTGGACGTGGTGTTTATGGGAGATGCCTATTCGGACCGTGATGTTGCCAGTGGAAAGTATCTCGAGGATATGAAGAAGTGCGCGGAGGCATTTTTTGATGTGGAGCCTTACAAGTCGTTCCGCAATCTGTTCAACATCTATTTTGTAACTGCGGTTTCCGCCACGGAAGGCTATGAGCACGGTGGCCGGAGCCTGGGAACCGTTCCCGGATTCGGAACGTCCATCAGCGGAGATGATGCCAAGTGCTTCGAGTTGGCCTTGAAGGCAGTGAAGGACGAGAGCCGTATGGAAGAGGTACTTGTCGTTGTCTGTGGAAACCAGAACCTTGACGGTGTCGTCCTTGCCAGTGGTACCTGTTTCTACCACGATCCTTCGGATTGGACCGGAAAGGATTACGCTCCAGGCCCGTCAGTAGTCTATTTCCTGAAACAGGATGATTCTTTCGAACGGACCGGCAATGTGCTGCGTCACGAAGCCGGCGGTCACGGGTTCGCAAAGCTGGGCGACGAGTATTTTTATCCCGGCAGCATCGCTCAGTACGATATAGATTATCTCAATCGCGTGTCACCTTACCGCTGGTTCTCCAATGTGGATATGACATCGGATCCGGCCAAGGTCAAATGGGCTCCATTCCTTGCCGATGAACGGTACAAGAATGAGGACTTGGGCATATTCGAAGGCGGTTTTACTTATCAGTATGGCGTTTGGCGGCCCAGTGTGACAAGTATTATGAATAACAACCGGGGCGGCTTCAACGCTCCCTCCCGCTATACCATCTGGTACAGGATTCATAAACTGGCATACGGAAAGAACTGGAACGGTACCTACGAGGATTTCGCGACATACGATGCCATCAACAGGAACGCCTCTGCCGGCGGCAACGGAACCAGATCCGGGTGGTCGGTCCGCCGCAGTCCGCAGTCCACTCCTCCGGTAGTGACTCATCGCACCTGGCGCGAAGCCAAAGGCCGCGAATAGCCGTCGGCCCTGTCGATAATGGGCTCGAGCGGGTGCTAATTTTTGCCTTTTCTGAAGCTTGTCTTGAGATCGAAGCCTGCGGATTCGATTTTCAAGGCATCCGGGCGGTTGTCTGTAATCTCCTTATCGTTCAGAGATATGAGGTATTCATAGACTTTGGCTGTACTGCAGTTAGACGGCATTTTAACCAATGCATGGTTGCTGAAATCGGTTCCTTCCAAACAGAACAGTAAGAATCAACGTTCGTTCGAACGGATGCTGATTATGGAATATGTTTGTAATGGGGTCGGTAAAATCAAAATGACCGTTGGCGTAAGGAGAAGCGATAAAAAGAAAGTACAGTATTGTATCACAGCGATCAATGCAGACAAAATAAAACGGGAGGCTGAATAACCTCCCGTTAACTTTGCCCCAAGACTACGTGGCGGAATTACTTCTTGAGCGAGGGCCTCGCGGGCGGGGACTTTCGCGCAACTCGATTACCCATCCGTATCACGGTTTATTGTCTTTGAGCGGAAAACGAGACTCGAACTCGCGACCCCGACCTTGGCAAGGTCGTGCTCTACCAACTGAGCTATTTCCGCAAAAAACCTCCGGTTTTTTGCGGCATTTTCGGCTGCGGCTCGGAAGAGTAAACTCTTCACTCGCCTTGCGCGAAAATTCCGCTAACCTTCGGGTTTTCCCGTTAGGGACTGCAAAGGTACTATCTTTTTTTTATACCGCAAATTTTTTTTCACTTGGTATGAATTATGGAAGTAGAGGGGGGATTTTTCGTAAGTTTATTAAATTCTTTATATTTGCAGGCTATGACTAAATTCGCGAGAGTATCCCTTATTGCCGTCCTGAGCCTTTTGGCAGGCGGTTTTGCGCTTTCCGCACAGGAGGCCAAACCGGCCCAGAGCCCCTATTTCAAGCTCGGGAAAAACCTTGACATACAGTATTCAATTCTCCGCAACCTGGCGGGGGCCTATGTGGATTCGGTGGATTTCGACAAGATAATTCCCGTCGGAATCGAAGCTATGCTCCAGTCGCTCGATCCCTATACTACATACATCGCCGAGGCAGAGGAGGAGGATTTCGCGCTGATGACCACCGGAATCTACGGTGGAGTGGGCTCAACCATCAAGAAGCGTCCGGGTGAAGGAGTGCTGATATTCGAGCCCTATGAGAACTCCCCGATCCGCAAGGCTGGTCTGCAGCCGGGTGACACCATCATCGCCATCGACGGCATTCCGGTCTATGGCGAGACGTCCGAGCAGAGTTCCTCCAGGATGAAGGGGCAGCCCGGTACCGTGGTGAATTTCAAGGTGATAAAGGGCCGTACGGGCGATACGGTGGACGTAGCCGTGACCCGCGAGCGCATCCACGTCTCCGACATAGCATACAGCGGCATAATCCGCGATTCGATTGGCTACATCCGGGTCTCCGGCTTCACCGACAAGGTGTCCGACGAATTCAAGACTGCCTTCCTCGACCTCAAGAAGCAGGGAATCGCGAAGCTTGTCATAGACCTTCGCGACAACGGCGGCGGCATTATGGACGAAGCCATCCGGATGGCGTCGTTCTTCGTGCCGAAAGGAACCCTGGTGGTTTCTTCAAGGGGCCGAAATCCCCAGATGAACCAGGAATACCGCACCGAAGATGAACCTCTCGACACCGAGATTCCCATTATGGTGATGGTCAACAGCAGTTCCGCGTCGGCTTCCGAGATCTTTGCGGGAGCGATGCAGGATCTGGACCGCGGCGTGATCGCCGGCAAGCGGACCTTCGGAAAGGGACTCATACAGTCGGTGCTCTCCACGCCGTACGACGGCAAGGTGAAGATTACGACCGGCAAGTATTACACTCCCAGCGGCCGCTGCGTGCAGGCTCTCGATTACAGCCACCGCAACGAAGACGGCAGCGTGGGACACATCCCCGACTCCCTGAAGCGGGAGTTCAAGACGGTCGGCGGCCGCAGCGTCTATGACGGCGGCGGCATCACTCCCGACATCGAAACGGACGCCCACGTTTACAGCCGTCCCGCTTTCTCTCTGGCTTACAACGACATCCTCGGAGAATACTCCATCCGCTACTACAAGTCGCATCCCGAAATCGCTCCCATTGAGGAGTTCAGCCTGAGCGACGCAGAGTACGAGGAGTTCGTGAAGTTCGCCGAGAAGAAGGATTTCGACAGCAGGGGAGGTGCCTCGGCCGCCCTGGACCAGCTTGTCAAAGCTGCCCGGCAGGACGATCTGTATGACAGTTACAAGGCTGAGATAGAGGCTCTTAAGAAAAAGATAGACATCGACAAGCGCACGATGCTCCTGACCAAGAAGGCTGAGATAAAACCCCTTCTGGAGGATGAGATAGCAGTCAAGTATTACTGCTCCAAGGCCGGGGAAATCATCCGCCTGCGCGACGACGGACAGCTTTACAAGGCCCTTGACAAGTGGCCATCCCAGATAGTGAAATAAGATATGACAATTATAATGAACGGAACAGTTAATTACGAGGCTCCGCAGACCTGGACTGTGGAGCTGGAGCCCTCCGTTACGCTGGCAAACTCCTATGTTGACGGCGGCGACGGGTTCACAACGAGCTGGAACAGGGATTCCGGCCAGGATTTTCAATGGTAGGGGGACGCGGAATGAGAAAGTATCTTGCATTTACCCTTGTTGTCCTCGCCGCTGTGTTCACTTCCTGCCAGCGGGAGAATGAAAGCGAAATGGCGAACTTGAATTCCAGGCGTTCGTCAGATATCGGAATAGTGGCGACAGTCGTCAGCCCCGACACCAGGACCACTCTTGACGGACTTACCGTAAAGTGGGCTGCAGGCGATGTCATCGGCGTTTTCAATGCCTCAGGCAAGAACGTGCCGCTGACCCTGGTCTCCACCAGCGCCGGTTCCCCGGAAGGCCTCTTTACCGGAACCTTCTCCGCCGGAACTCCGAGATTCGCCTACTATCCTTACACGGAATCGGCCTCCTGCACCGCCACAAGCGTCAATCTGACCCTTCCCTCGGAACAGATCCAGAGCGGCAGCGGCCCCGACATGCGCTATGACGTGAAGGCCGGCGATTATGTGAGCGGCAGCGCCACAGAGAATTACAAGTTCGAGTTCAGGGAGAAGCTGGCTCTTCTCCAGTTCACCCTCACTCCGGGCGCCGACCTGGCGGGAGACGTTCTCGAGAATATCAGCTTCGCCGATGACGGCCGCGCCCTCGCCGGTGACTATACCCTCAATTTCGCGGATGCCGACGCGGCTCTTTCGTTCGGATCTTCGGCTTCGTCAGTCGTGACCCTCGGCTTTGCTTCGGCTCCCGCGCTCACAGCTGACGGTCAGGTAGTCGGCTGGATGTTCGTGAATCCTTCGGTGGTGTCCGGAGACGACCTGACCGTCAGGGTTCGTACCGACAAGCACATCGTCAATGTAAGCGTCAAGGCTTCAAAGGATTACCAGGCCGGCTACAGGTACACCATGCCTCTCGATGTAGCGGCGCTGGTAGCGGCCGGCAAGGCTACTGTCTCCTCTTCGGAGCCCGCTTACGATATCAGCAGCCTGACCGACGCCGGCGTAATCGACCTGATGACCGCATCCTATACCTGCAAGTATGAGGCTGGCGTCAACCAGTACGCATTCTATGCCAATACGGTTTCCGGGGAAAGCCTCCGTTTCTGCCGTATCCAGAGCCTTTCCGGCGGATATGCAGTGGAAATGTCGGCACCTGTGAATCCTGCAGCCGGCAGCGAGGTCAAGATTCACGTCACCGCATACGGCAACACTCCGGTGGTTTCGGGCACCTTCAATGCAGTGGTCGTGAAGATCGATGACGACAAGATGTGGATCTCCAGCGCTGAGAACCAGACCGGTTATATATTGATAAGGAGGTAGTTATGAAGAGGATAGCATTTGTTTTGGCGATACTCTTCGCCTCCACGGCCCTCTTTGCGGACACCGTTCCGCAGAACAGGGCTGAGTCCCTTGCAAAGGCCGTATTCAGTTCCACCGCCACCCGCGGAACGGATGTCAGGGTGGAGATGGTATGGAACGGACAGGATGCTTCGACCCGTTCGGGAGAGGCTCCCGCATTCTATGTCTTCAACCGCGTCGGCGGCGGCTTCGTCGTCATCTCCGGTGAAGATGCCACCCTTCCGGTGCTGGCCTACTCCGAGACCGGCTCCTTCAAGGCCGATGCGATCCATTCCAACGTGAAGGGATGGTTCGATATGTACGGCCGCGAGGTGGCTTACCTTCGCGCCAGGGGAGAGAAAGCTGACTCCGAGACCGACGCCCTCTGGAGCGAGTCTTCCGTAAAATCCACCATCCGCCGCGCCGGAGGCAAGAACCTCAATACCAAGAGCTGGGGCCAGGACGCTCCCTACAACCTGCGCTGCCCCGTCGTGGACGGCCTCCAGTCGGTTACCGGATGCGTCGCCACAGCCCTCTGCGAGGTGATGCGCTACCATCAGTGGCCCCAGACGGTCACCGGAACGCTCCCTTCCTACCGCTATAAGACCGACAAGGGCAATACCCGCACTCAGCCCAGCCACAGGCTTGACACCACCTACAACTGGAGCCAAATGCCTGCTGACCGCTATTCCTATACCCAGGAGCAGGCCCAGAACGTCTCGCGACTGATGTTCGACGTGGCGGTGATGCTTCAGTCCTCTTTCAACGGCGTGGACAACAAGGCGTATGGTACCGGTGCCTACAGCGAATACATCGTTCCGATGATGGTCAAGTATATGGATTACGACTCTTCGGCAGTGCTGCTCTACCGTGACAACTACAGCAACCTCCGCTGGGCGGAGATGCTGAAGGCTGAGATCGACGCAGGTCGTCCGATGCCCTATTCGGGTGATGACGGCGAGTCGGGCCACCAGTTCGTCGTTGACGGATACGATTCCAGGGGCTATTTCCGTATCAACTGGGGCTGGGACGGCGATGACAACGGTTTCTTCGCCATCTCCAGCTTTATGATCGGCCATGACTACGATTTCCGCTACGACCAGTCGGCCGTTCTGGGACTCAAGAAGAATGAGAACGGTGCTCCCTATGAGCCGCAGATGGCCTTCTACGTTGAAAGCGGCGCAGCAGGTCTCTCCCTCAAGTCGGGCACTGTCGAGTCCGGAAGCTTCGAGATGAATTCCGGCGATTTCTACAACTTCGGTTCCTTCAAGGTGACGGCTGATTTCGCCTTCGTGCTGATGGATTACGCCGACAATGTAAAGGCCGTGCTGTCTGTCCCTGAGACGGCTTCGATTGATTATGGTGAAGGTGCGGTGACCGAAATGCCCTGCACCATCTCAGCAGCCGACCTGTCCGGCCTCGCTTTCGGTGACAAGATTGCCTTCTGCTACAGGCTCCCCGGAGGGAACTGGACCAAGATTCCGGTGGACTCCTACAGCCAGCCGGGTATCGCGGAGTATCCCATCTTCGACGCTCCCGCCATCAAGGTGAACGCTACCGCAACCTATTCCGCTTCGGAGATTATTCCGCTCGAACTGGTCAACTACCGCACGGTTCCCTCTACAGTGACCTGGTACATAGACGGAAATCTGTACAACGACAAGGAGGCAAGGCTTGCCGCCGGAGTCCATACAATCAAGTGCGTAGCCAAGTTCGACTACGTCAACCACACTTTAGTGCAGCAGATAAAGGTAAATCCGTAAGAATTACTGGAAAAGATAGACTTTGTCGCCTCGGCGGACTTTGTCGGAAAGGGGGATGGATGAAACGTCCCCCTTTTTCGTTTCCTGGACCGACCGCACCGAAGGGCCTTCTCCGAGGCGGATCTCGGTGACGTCGCACTCGACGACGCCGGTGGTGGCACCGGTTATCAGCAGGTGGTCGCCCACCTTGAAGGAGCCGGTCTCGAGGGTGATTTCAGCTACGCCAAGGCGTGCGAAATAATTGGTCACCTTGCCCAGAAAGACCTTGGTCCTGGTCGCGCGGTTGCCGTAAACGTCGCTCCACTCGCCCAGGCGCGCCCCCTGGTAATAGCCGTCCCAGAAGCCGCGGTTGAAGACCGTGGCGAGTCTCTCCTTGAGAGTTGAGGCGTATTCCGGGGTGAAGGTGCCCTTGAGTATGGCGTCGGCCGCCTCGCGGTATGCCTG
>JAEEGL014911050.1_pt1 | contig 10454 bp, 8 predicted proteins | sample 9134231 | NCBI WGS metagenome assembly JAEEGL01 (sample SAMN16246548, study PRJNA631951) | gut metagenome | biome: gut microbiome; feature: rumen; material: fiber-attached | host: Bos | place: Iran: Karaj | collected 2018-10 | reverse complement strand
TAGGGAAGGCCGCAGTTGGCGAAGGAGACGTAGCTGCCCTTTTCGAACAGGACGATCTCCGCGTCTTCATTGACGCGGCGGGCCTTGGTGGCCGCGCCGGCTCCGGCGGCCACGCCGCCGATGACAAGGATCCTCACTTCGCAGCCCCCTTACTCCGCCTTCTCGTTGTCCAGCAGGAACTCCGCGATCATCCGGGTGGCCTTCTCGACGACGACCGCGCACTTCTCCGCATGGTCTTCGATCTTCCAGTACTCCTCGCAGTCGGCCGGATCGGTGAAGATGAAGCTGCGTCCGTAGATCTGCTTCTGCAGCTCCGGGCACAGGGTGGTCCCCATCACTTCCAGATACTTGTCGCGGAACTTCATGAACATGCCCGCGTTGATATCCTGCAGTTCGGGATTCTTCAGCTCCTCCTCCAGGGGGACGTTGTACTTCAGTCCGACGGCCAGCAGGCCGCAGGTGTAGGTGCCGCAGCTGCCGCTCGAGGCGCCGGCGCCGCCGCACAGGTTCATGGACGCACGGATCATCTCGTCCGGGATCCAGTCGAAATACGCCTTCAGTCCCAGCAGGGTGCTGCGCGAGCAGACGTCGTCACGGATCTGCGCCTCCCGCGCCGTCTTTCCGCACAGGTCCAGGATCTCTTCTCTTGTCATCTCGTATTCCTCCGTTCGGGTCGGTTTTTTGCCGAAGGGCACGGCCCTTTTCCTGCATCGTATCACAAAGAAAAGGCGGCCTCAACCTATTGAATCAGTCGGCAAATGGGGAAGACGGCGGGCCCGGGAAAAGGAAAAGCCTCCCGGCGCGCGCAGCGCCGGGAGGCGAGTATGGAAGATGTCGTATGTGAAGACACAGAAAACGGTATTCCTGCCTTAAAACTGTTTTGCCCGATCCAGGTTGAATACTTCTCTTTCCATCCGGTATTCTTCGCTGCAGCTGCCGGCCTTCCAGGAATCGAGAGTACGGACCGCAAATGCGGCAAGTCGTTCTGCATCCTCTATCACTTTGGTGTCATCAGTCAGTTCTTTTTCAGATGTTTGCCATTCTTCATCGAGTTCTATGAATTCCCCGCGGCTGTCGATGGGGGCTGAGTAGCCCATCCTTCTTTCAACGAAATGTCCCATGAGGCGGAGGATTTCCAGAATCTGCCTCTCGGAAAGATCATAGTCCTCAAAATCGAGCCATTGCACATGGTAATGGACCGCCCGGGTAAACATCGCGTAAAGATCTTTTCTGATCCTCCTCGCTTCTTCTTTTCTCCCACCGAGCCAGAGAAGGATCGCGTCGTCGAACCTCTCGTCGATCATTTCGTCCCACCATCTGAGAGTCGAATCGAGGGAGAGAGGGCAGTCCCCGAAGAAAAAAGAGACCTCGTTGGAAAACACGGCGTTCCTCATCAGCGTGAAATCGATCTGCGCCATGATCTCCGGAGAATGAAGAGCCTTGCTTACATAGTCGTAGCATCGTTTCAGTTCATGCGGAAAGCCCGCCCTGAAAAGAAGGGACAGGTTCTCGCAGACGTGGCCGAGCTGCCTTTCCTCGGCTTCCTGAAACGTGACCTGCACCAGCTCCCTTATCATCGGTATCCGGAGTCCGGCGTCATACGCGATGTGTTCCTGAAGCTCCTGTCCATCCTTCCATTTGCTGAGTTCCTCCTCAAGTTCCGCCTTGATGGCCTCTTCTCCGAAATTGGCTCCGATCATCCGCACGGACAGGATGATCATAAGGACGACAGACAGGAGGAAGCTGATCAGCACTCCCATGAGCATGCAGGGGTCCTTTATGCACCGGTCCAGGATCTCGCAGACGGTCCCGATGACGAGCGTAGCGAGGATATAGGAGGAAAGCGCAGTGAAATTGGTGAATCGCGGACGCACGAGCCTGTACTGGAAGCTGTCGACCCAGTAGACTCGCTTGGACCGGGTGGACAGGACAGTACTGAGAGACAGTACTATGAAGGTCACCTGGACTTCCACCAGGAAAAAGTCTGTGACGACGCTTTCCGCTCTCTCACGTGAGCCGAAGAGATAATCCGTTATGCCCAGGGCATTGTCAAGGATACATCCCAGAAGGCATACCGCGCAAACAATGGCCAGGGACGGGAAAAAGAAGCGCGCGATGTCCTTTTTACGGATCAGCGTGTTCCTGTTTTTTTCCTTTTTCATAGCGGACTGCCTCCCGGATCGTCTGGTTTGGATTGCGTTTCTTTAGCCTTGGATATCTGAGCTCCGCATGTTCCCGGCGGCGGGATTTCGGACGCCCGTCAGAAGAGACGGTCGATCAGCGGGTCGAGCGCGTCGGTATTGTACATCTCGGTCTCTCCTTCGTCCATGAAGGAAGCCAGCAGGGGATCGTACGGCAGGCGGAGGACCTGCGTGACGCGGTATTTCTCCGCCAGTTCTGCGGCGGTGTCTGCCAGACCGGCGTTGATGCCGTCCCGGTTGACCACCAGGGCGGTCACGGGGATCTTCAGCGCCCGGGCCATCTTCAGCGTCTTCTCCGTCATCATGGCGGCGGCCTTTCCCGGCTCCGTCACGACGATCATGCCGTCCAGCGCCATGTTGCGCATGACGGACAGAGGGACCTCCCCGGTGCCGGCGGGCATGTCCACCAGCAGCAGGTCCACGTCCTCCCAGATCACCTCGCCCCAGAACTTCTTCAGGGTGTTGTCCACCAGGGTGCCCCGGGCGATCACCGGGTCGGTGGCGTCGGGAATGATCAGGCTGACGCCGATCACCTGGATGCCGGACTGCGTCTCCATCGGGAACATCCCGAAGGTGTCCGGAGTGACGCGGCCGGTGAGGCCGAAGGCGGCCGGCACGCTGGAGCCGGTGATGTCCGCGTCGAGCACGGCCGCCTGGACGTGTTTCTTCTGCACGCGGGAGGCCAGCAGCGCCGTCACGGTGGTCCGTCCGACGCCGCCCTTGGCGCCGCACACGGCGTATACGCGCCGGACGACGGCGTCCTCATGCAGGGGCGCGGCGGTGGTGTCCGTCCGGCTGGAGCAGTCCGAGCCGCAGGTGCTGCAGTCGTGGGTGCAATCTTCGCTCATGTCAGGTTCTCCTTTATATGCTCTTCGGAGGATAGAAGCGGGGCCCGTAGACGGCGCTGCCGATCCGGACCATCGTGCTTCCCTCCAGGATCGCGGCGGCGTAGTCGCCGCTCATGCCCATGGAGAGGACGTCCATGTCCGCGCCGGCGGCGCGGCCGCGGAGCTCCTCAAAAAAGCCGCGCATGCGGGCGAACCAGCGGCGCGCCTCGTCCTCGGTATCGCAGACGGGGGGAATGGTCATCAGTCCCCGGACGCGCAGGTTCGGCTTTCCGGCGGCATGGTCCAGCAGCGCGCGGCACCCGTCGAAGGTGGCGCCGGTCTTGCTGGCCTCCTCTCCCACGTTCACCTCGAGCAGCACGTCCTGCACAAGGCCCAGCCGGGCGGCGCAGGCGTCGACGGCGTCGGCCAGCCTCTCGCTGTCCAGGCTCTGGATCAGGGCGGCCCGTCCGACGACTTTCTTCACCTTGTTGGTCTGCAGGTGCCCGATGAAGTGGCAGGGCTTCCGCCCGTCCTCGTCGTGCGAGTAGGCGTCCGCCAGCCAGTTGCGTTCCAGTTCCTGCGCGTGGTTCTCCCCGAAGCAGTCCACGGGCAGCTGGGCAGAAGCCCGGATCTCCTCGGGAGAGCGGGTCTTGCAGGCGGCGCACAGGAGGATCTCCTCCGGACGCCGGCCGGCCCGCAGGGCGGCCTCGGCCATCGTCTCGCGGATGGCCAGGATGTTGCCGCGCAGGGCGCGCGCGTATTCTTCCGTCATGGGAACGACCTTCCTTCTCAGATCAGTATGCCGCCGTTCACGCCCAGCACCTGGCCGGTGACGAAGGGGGCGGACACCAGGTAGCGCACGGCCTGGGCCACGTCCTCCGGGGTGCCCAGCGTGCCCAGCGGGGTCTCCTCCCGCAGCGCGGCCAGATCCTCCTCCGTGAGGTCGGCGTTCATGTCCGTGGCGATCACGCCGGGGGCCACGCAGTTGACGGTGATCCCGGAGGGACCGAGCTCCTTGGCCAGGGACCGGGTCAGCCCGATGAGGGCGGCCTTGCTGGCGGAGTAGGCCGATTCGCAGGAGCCGCCGGTCACGCCCCACATGGAGGAGACCGTGACGATGCGGCCGAACTTGTTGCGGAGCATATGGGGAAGGGCGGCCCGGATGCAGTTGACGGTCCCGCCCAGATTGACGGACATGATCCGCTGCCAGTCGGCGGCGGTGGTGTCCTGGAACTGTCGGAGAAGGGCGATGCCGGCGCTGCACACCAGCACGTCCACGCCCCCGACCGTCTCGAACATGGCCTGTACGGCCCGTTCGTCCGCCACGTCCGCCCGGACCCAGCGGGCGCCCAGCTCCTTCGCCAGGGCTTCGGCCGCGGCGGTGTTGCCGCGGCAGTGGACCACCACGTCGTATCCGGCGTCCTTCAGGGCGGCGGCGCAGGCGCGCCCGATGCCCCGGGAGGAGCCGGTGATCAGTGCTGTCTTCATGCGGTCACCTCACTCGATCCGTACGGCCTCCGCGGCCAGGCATCTTCCCGTCGCGGCGTCGCAGGTGAACAGGCACCCTTCCAGCTTGTACGGGCCTCTGGCGGCCTCGTAGCGCCGGGGCGGGTTGCCCAGGAACATGTTCAGGCTGGAGTCCGGCTCCACGCCGATCACGGAGCGGATGGCGCCGGTCATGCCGAGATCCGTGATGTATCCGAGCCCGGAGGGGAACACCTGGGCATCGGAGGTCTGCACGTGGGTGTGGGTGCCCCAGAGAGCCGTTGCCCGGCCGTCCAGATAGTAGGCCATGGCCAGCTTTTCGCTGGTGGCCTCCGCGTGGAAGTCCACCAGGCGGAAACGGGCCTCCGTCTTCTTCAGGATCCGGTCGGCCGCCGCGAAGGGGCTGTCCGGACCGAAGGGCATGTTGCAGCGCCCGATCAGGTTGATCACGCATACCGTGCCGAACCGCGTCTCCACCTCGCAGGAGCCGAAGCCGGGCACCTGGGGGGCGTAGTTGGCGGGGCGGATGATCCGCGGCGTGTCGTCCAGATACGGCTCGATCTCCTTCCGGGCCCAGGTGTGGTTGCCGAGCGTGATCACGTCGGCGCCGGCGTCGAAGATGCGGTCCGCCTGGCGGGGCAGGATGCCCCTGGCGTTGGCGTTCTCCCCGTTGACGACGGTGAAGTCCGCGCCCAGCGCCCGCTTCAGGGCGGGCAGGCGCGCCTCCAGAAAGTCCAGTCCGCCGGAGACCACGTCGCCGACGGCGAATATCCTCAGTTCCATGACGGAAACTCCATGCTGTCCCGCATGATGCGCACGGCGTGGTTCAGGTTCTCCATCGTCACGTCCATGTACAGGCCGCCGCTCTCCCCGTCGCGGGTCAGGGCGGTGGGGTAGTGGAAGCGGAAACGGACCTTCTTCGTGTGCAGGAGGACCACCTTTTCGGAGACGTACGTCTGCGTCAGAAGGTCGGACACGATGGTGCCCAGTTCCACGGCGTTGAGCGGGTTCCGGATCAGAAGGACCTCGAACAGGCCGTCGTTCAGGCTCACGAGGGACTCGCTGAGCTTCAGCACGCCGCCCATGGAGGTGGAGTTCAGCACGCCGCCGAAGATGAAGCTGTCCTCGATCACGCCGTCGTCGTACTCCACCGTGGTGCGCACGGGGTTGATCTCCGGCAGCGAGGAGAGGCCGGAGAAGATGTAGGCGGCGTGGCCGAAGGTGTTCTTCAGGTTCTGGGGCGTCAGGTAGGAGACGTCCGTGAAGGCCCCGAAGGCGGCGACGTAGGAGAAGTACTTCCCGTCGTAATAGCCCACGTCGTAGGGGACGGGGGTCCCGCGGACGATCGTGCGGGCGGCCGCCAGAGGCGTCTTGGGAAGGCCGAGGGAGTTGGCCATGTCGTTGGTGGACCCCAGGGGGATATATCCCAGGGGCACGCGGCTGCCGCCGCTGACAAGGCCGGCGATGGTGTCGCTCAGCGTGCCGTCCCCGCCCATGCAGACCAGCAGGTCGAAGCCTTCGGAGCAGTCCCTGGCCAGATCCGTGACGGAGCGGCCGGCGTCCCTGTCCGGGGTGAAGACCGTGACCGCGTAGTCCGCGGCGTTGAACTCCCTGATGATGTCCATCAGGCTGATCTTGGCCTGGCCGCGCCCGGAGAAGGGGTTGGCGATCAGCATCAGTTTTTTCATGACGCACCTCCCTGAAGCAAGCGTACAACAAATTATTATACCATACCCGCGCGGAAAAACAAGGAGCGCCCGCAGGCCGGGAGGGGCCTGCGCGGGGAGAAAAACCTGTGGATTGTCAAGGCGGGCAAGGGTATAATGAAAGGGAAATGAACGGAAGCGGAAATGAGGGGACGCCCATGACACTGAGAGATTGGATCGCCGGCGCCGCCGGGGAGAAGCTGCTGGTCACGGATTCCGCCCGGAACGCCGAACGGCTGATCCGCGGGATCAACCGGGAAGGGACGCCGGTCAGCCTGGTGACCGTGACGACGCCGGAGCAGCTGGCGAAGGAACTCTTTCTCCGGCGCTGCGCGGAGGAGGGGCGGTCCGTGCGCCTGCGGCGGGCGGACCGGGAGGCCTGCACCGGCCTTCTGGAGGGGATCCTGCGCGCGGCCCCGGAGGAATACTCCTTCGTGCCGCCGGAGAGCCTCTGCCGGGCGGTGGCGGACGAGGTCCTCGCGAATCTGGATCTCATCCGGGAAAACGTGACGACGGAGGCGTTCGCCGTCTCCGCCGATCCGAAGGCGGAGCAGCTGAGACGGCTGATCCGCGCCTATGAAGCGGAGCTGGAGGGCCGCGGCCTGGCCGACGGGCCGGCGCTGCTCGCCGCCGGCCTGAGGGCCGCACGGGAGAGCGGGGAGAGCGGCGGGGTCCCGGCGGCCGTCCTCCTCTGGGAGGAGCCTTCGGCTCTGACGCGGTCCTTTCTGAAAGCCGCCCTGCCGGACGCCGTGCCGCTGGAGGCGGGGCGGGAGGAGCCGGACCGGATCTGGCGGTTCTTCAGCGCCTACGGCATGTGGAACGAGCCGGAGTACGTCCTGGAGGACGTGCTCCGCCGCGGCATCCCCTTCGGCGACGTCCGCATCGTGTATTCCTCTCCCGCGTATGAGGCCCCGCTGGCGGCCGCCTTCGGCATGCGGGGGATCCCTCTCCGGTTCGTGACCGGCCGTTCCGCCGCCGGCACGGATCCGGTGCATCTGATGCTCTGCCTGCTGGACTGGGCGGAGAACGATTACAGATATGAGTATCTCCGGCCGGTGGTCCTGGATCCCGCGTTCGGCTGGCCGGAAGGCCGGGAGGCGGACGGCACGCCGGCGGAGGAGTTTCTTCGGCTCGCTGACGAGGGGATCGGCTGGGGACTGGAGCGGTACGGAGCCTTCCTGCGCAGACAGGAGCGCGCCGGACGGAGTTCCCCCGCTTTCCGGGCGTTCCTGCGCGACGTGACGGGCATCTTCCGCGGACTGCCCGCGCCCGTCCGTCCGGGGGAGCTGTTCTCCCGGCTGCGTTCCTTCGCGGACGCCTATGGCGGGAATGCGGAGCAGGCTGACGTTCTGCGGCCGCTTCTGCGGAAGACGCAGGAGGATCTGGACATGGCCGCTCCGGCCGCGGACCTGCAGGAGGCGGCCGGCTTCGTGCGGGACGTGCTCGGGCAGCTGAGGCCGGAGGAGCCGGAGGACCCCGGCGCCGTCGCCGCCGGGATGCTGGCGGGCCCCGAGGTGCTGGACCGGCCGTATCTGTACGTGCTCGGGCTGGCGGACCGCCACTGCGCGGCGCCGCTGACCGAATCCCCCGTCCTGAACGACGGGGAGCGGAGGAAGTATTTCGACCGGACGGCCGGGCGGGTGCCGCTGGCCTGCGAGAGGCCGGCCGAGCGGATGGCGGCGTATCTGCGCTCCCTCCGGGGCGCCGAAGCGCGCGAGATCCACGTCGGCTACTGCGCCTTCGATACCGTGCGCCAGGAGCCGCTGTCGCCCTCCTCCCTCTGGCTGGATCTGCGGGAGGAATACGGCGGCGGGGCGGAGGAGGTCCCCTGCGCGGAATATCCCGGCGTGCTGACGGAGGATACCGTCGTGAGGTCCGGGGACCTGTGGGGGGACGGGCCGGATCCGGCGGAAGAGGAACAGACGCCGGAGGCGGTCCCCGTCGTCCGCCGGGAACTCACGTTCTCCCCGTCGGCGCTGAACACGCTTCTGGCCTGCCCGGCGGAGTACTATTTCCGGTACGTGCGGGGCATCCCGGGGGAGGAATACGATGTCCCCGGCGAACACGCCTGGCTGAAGGCGAACGAGAGGGGCACGTTCTTCCACCGGATCGCGGAGAGATACGTGAGTGAGATGTTCATCGGGTCGGAGACGGTCGCCCCGGATCTGGACGGGGAGACGTTCGAACGCGTTTTCCGGGCGGCGCTGGAGGAGACGGAGCGGAAAGTCCCCGTCGCCTATCCGGCGGCCGCGCGGAGGGAGCGGGAGGAGATCCGGGAGACGGCGGAGGCCTTTCTGAGGGACCTTCACCGGGAGTTCAGCGACCCGGCCTGCCCCTGGCATGTGCTGGCCTGCGAACGGAGGTTCGGCATGGACGGTCAGGAACCGTGCGGGAAGACGTACCGGTTCGACGTCGTGAGCATGCCGGAAGAGGAGGAGGCGGGAGAGCCGCCCGTCCTGCTCCGTACGGATGAGTTCACCGTGCGCTACCGGGGGATCATCGACCGCCTGGACGGCTATGAGGACGAAAACGGCGCGATGCACTACCGCCTGGCGGACTACAAGACCGGCAGCCGGACCTATTTCTCCGAAAATGAGACGGTCCAGCATCACATCTACGCGCTCTGCATGGCCCGGACGGGGGAGGTGGACGAGTTCGTCTACTGCTTCCCGTTCGAGAAGGGGGAGGACAGGACGGTCCGGATCACGGAGTTCGCCGATCCGGTCAGCGGCACGGACGTCCGGACGCGCGCATACGATCCGGAGAAGCGGGCCGCCCGCGAACGGATGCTCGACCGGCATTTTGTGGAAAACAGTTTCCGGCCGGCGCCGGAAAAGGAGAACTGCGGATACTGCCGCTACGCGGATATCTGCCCGAAAAACATGGTATCACCGGAGGAAGGGAGGTGAAGGTCGATGGAAAACGAGGCCATGAGAAGAGAGAGGCTCGAGCGTGAGGAGATCGTCTCCGACCTGGACAGCAGCATGTTCCTTGAGGCCGGAGCGGGCGCCGGGAAGACGCACATCCTGACGCAGCGCATCATACGGCAGCTGTCCTCGGGGACGTCCCCGTCGCAGATCGCGGCCATCACCTTCACCAACAAGGCCGCGCAGGAACTGAAGGAAAGGATCGGCCGCGGCGTGCGGGACGCCCTGCACGCGGCGCCCGGCGGGTCGGAGGAAAAGAAGAACCTGTCTGCGGCGCTGCGGGAGCTGGACCGCATGCAGATCTCCACCATTCACGGCTTCTGCCGCCGGCTGCTTGCGGAGCAGACGTTCCTGGCCGGGCTGCGCCCGGACATGGAACTGATCGAGGAGGAGAAGGAGACGGAAGCGAAGGAGGCCTTCTTCCGCCGGTGGTACCGCGGCCAGAGCTACGAAAGGATCCGCCATTTCCAGGACAATTTTATGGGAAAACGGGCGGCGGACGTGCTCCGGAACGCCTTTGCCGCGGTATGCGGCCTGCCGCCGGAGACGGAGCCGGCCTGCGACCGCCGGCTGCTGGAAAGGACGCTTCAGAGCTTCACGGACGAGGCGGAGCGGATGGCGCGGGACCTTGAGGACACCGTCCTGGACAGGATCGGGCGGGAGACCGGGCGCCGCCCGGCCTCGATGGAGCAGGCGGACGCGGAGGGCTTCCTCCTCTCCGCCTTCATGAATTCCTGGCGGGACATGGCTTCCGGAAAGAGAGACGCGCTGTCGTTCGTCACGGGCGCGTGCGCGCCGGGAAAGGGCATCTTCCGCACGGGAAAGGGCATGGGAGCGAAAAAGGCCGGGTGCGACGCGCAGGCCGAAGCCTGCCGGACGGAGTTCCTGGCCGGGCACGATCCGGAGCGCCTGGACCGGGAGCGCAAGGCGTTTCAGAACGCGCTGATCATGGATTTCATCCTGCCGGCCGTAGAGGACTACCGGAGGGAGAGCAGGAACCGTTACGTCACGAACGACATGCTCCTGCAGAAAGCCAGGGACCTGGTGACGGAGCATCCGGAGGCCAGGGCCTTCTTCCGGGAGAAGTTCCGGTGCATCTACGTGGACGAGTTCCAGGATACCGACCATGTACAGGCGGACCTGATCTTCGCCCTGTGCTCCGATGAGAGCGGAGATCTCCGGCCGGGCTCCCTGTTCGTGGTCGGGGATCCCAAGCAGTCCATCTACCGCTTCCGCGGGGCGGATCTGCCCCTGTATTATGAGGTCCGGGAGCGGATGGCCGGCACGGCCGGCTGCCGCCTGTTCTCC
>JAEEGL014739348.1_pt1 | contig 10454 bp, 10 predicted proteins | sample 9134231 | NCBI WGS metagenome assembly JAEEGL01 (sample SAMN16246548, study PRJNA631951) | gut metagenome | biome: gut microbiome; feature: rumen; material: fiber-attached | host: Bos | place: Iran: Karaj | collected 2018-10 | reverse complement strand
TTTTCCGTCTATTGTAACAGTCTCACCGTCTTCAGATAAAGTCATTTCTTTAATATCTTGTCTACAGTGTTTGTTAATTAAGTTCTTAAGGTCTTCTATAAATGAAGTAGTAGCGTCAGATTCTTTTAGTTCTTCTTTTTCTACTTCTTTCTTCTTACCTTTTCCACTACAGCCTTCGTTTAGGTTTTTTAAAATATCTTTACTAATATAGTCTTTCATTCTTCCTCCTATATATTTGCGTCATAGTTTCCTGCTTCGTTAATTGCTTCTGCGATTCTTCTAGCAGTCTCTTCATAAGCATACCAAGCGAATAGGTTTCTATTGTGAGTATCTAAGTTCATTGGATCACTATCATCATAGTTATCTCCAAACATATCTTGTAGAGATCCAAACTCCCTAATACCCTCTTGTAGTAATTGGTTAATTTCTTCTGAGTGTCTTTCTAAGAAAGCAAGAGTATCGTCATAATAGATCATTGAAGATACACCACCACCAGTGATTCCTAAATCGCATAGGTGTTCAATAAAGTCTTTTGGACTATCATATCCATCAACATAATCTAATTGATCTTCAATTACTTCTTTTTCCATTTCAGAAGCATTTTGGATCATATCTTCCATTACTTTCTTTAAGGCTTCTATTGAAGTATTATCAAACTCTTCTTGGCTTTCTTCTTCCTCATTAAGTTTAGTTACCATTGATTTAGTAATATCGATTCCTTCTACTAGTCTCATAATTCCACCTCAATATTTCCTTCCTCAGTATTTACATTATGTCCAGCAAATTCCATTGAGTACCACTCTTCACCTTGTGCTTTACATTGATTACAAGTCCAAGGGAAGTATGCCATATTATCTCCCTCAAGTTCAACAGCACCATAATCAAGGTCTTGTCCCCCACAAACAGGGCATTCTCCTTGTTTATTTGATTTGAATTGGCTTTCTTTTAACATACTTTCCATTATTTTTGCACTAACATTATTCTTCATCGTCAGTCTCCATTAAATCATACATTAGATAATCAATATTATCTATGTAGCAAATGTTATCTGCTTCGTCGAAAGCAACACCAACTTCTGGATCTCCAAATGGATTTAGTAATGCGTCTTGAGGTAATGTTTTTAATACTTCAAGTAGATCACCAACAGAGTCGATTCTCTTAAGTAATAACTTAATGTCTTTCTTACTCTCAACTAATACATTTTCTAGTATTGCTGTACTTACATTCTTCTTCATATTTATTTCCTCCTAAAACCTATCATCAAAGTACGTTAGTATAAAGTCGGCTAACTCATCATCTGGTAGGTTATCTATATAAAACTCCTTACCTAAATGATCTCCATTAACTTCCCAATACTTTTCGCTAACTTCTTCCCAACTGTCTGTGTCTTGTATCCAATCTAGGGCTTTTCTTCTTTCTTCTTCATTTTCTCTCTCTATTTTGTCCCAGTCAACACTTTCTTTTACATTTTTAGCAGATTCAGATAGCACGTCACCAGAATCTTCTGGTCTTGGAAGTCCTAATACATTAGCAATAGCAACCATATATAGTAAATCACAGTTATAAACCTCTGCAGACTTTAAGTCGTGGTCATCTGCTGCTTCATATTCATCAGCAAGACCTTCATAATATTCTGCTTTACTGAATGGTTCTGAACTATCGTTCATTAACTTCCAAACTTCTTCTTCAATCTTTTTTAATGTCTCTGGATCCATACATTTATTATATATTTCCTCAGAGATCTCATTATCGATCATATTATCTAACTTGTCAACTAAATCAATATCTTCTTTACTTACTATAGAAGTAATAGCAGTTCCTTCAGCAGATTCGTTTAGTTCTTCTCCAGCGTAATGGAATAAGACCCCATTTATTTCTTGTACTAATGGGTTAATCTCAGTTAGCATTTTATCTAACTTTTGACACTCTTCTTCACTATAACCTGCATTACGGAAAGTATCTCCGCCTTCGCACCAGTCATATAGGCTTTCTGAATTAGCCTTGAAGCCCTCTGCCATATTTCTAAATAAGTCTCCAATAAAGCCACACATTTTATCTTCAGTTGTTGCTGTACCTGACTCATTTAATTCCTTTAATTCGTCGATTAACTCTTCAAAAGACATATAACCGTCAACATATAAGAAATCACTAACTGTCATATTATGCTTATCACAGATCTTCTTTAATGCTTTTTCACTTTTATCTTTAGACTTCTTGAACTCCATATGAATAGCGTCTGCTATTTTACCTTGTTCGTCGTCAGTCTCTTTAGATTCATTTATCTTGCTTCCGTCTGCTTCAATACGATCTTCTAGATAGTCTATTGCAGATCCTTTATTATTGAACTCTTCTACCCAGCAATCGCCAGTTCTATTATCAATAACAACGTACTTATCACCTTCTTGAGATATAAATCTTCCTCTTGGTATACTTGTACGATCACTATTCCATTCCATAACTAGTTGATGAGATTCTTCTGGAGTAATTTCTTTTATATCTTCAAAGTCTGGTCCCATTTTTGGCATTTTCTTGCCACCAGTTATTTCTCTAAATGCTTTAACTGCAGCGTCGTGGCTGTCATACATTTTAATTAGTTCCCAAGCAAGTTCTCTATCTGATAGACCACCATTAACATATTCGTCTGATAGGTCCCAGTAGTCGTTTCCTCTATAACCTGGATCGTAACCTTCACTTATTGGTTTAATTCCACAAGACACTAATGCTTTATTTAATTTATCTAATTCATCTGTATCTTTTATTCCAGCGTCTCCAATAAAGTCAGCAACTGTTTCTCCGTCAAAAGCAACACCACCTGTTTCAGTATCGTCGTCTTGTAGTTCATAGTTTAGGTAATCTCTTACCTTCTTTACAGCGTCTGTTTTGTTTTCGTCTGTTGCTAGTGTTGGTTCACTTGTAGTAACGGCTTCATCAAGTGGCTCTCTTCTTGTAATAACTCTGTGAAGAATATTTGGTTCATTTTCCCTATAATCTTTTACATTTTGTCTAAGATCCTTCATTGCTGCTTCATCAGATGTGTCATAAGAAACTAAATCTTCCCACCTATTTTCATATCTTCCCTGAAGTACTTTATATTCTTTAGTTCTTCTTGGTTTATAGTTATCGTCAGTTTCTATAACTTCAATATCTCCCTGACCTCTTAGAAATCTTGAGGGGTAACGTCTAGGTATTGCAAGATCTTTTTCTGATGTCTTACCCCAATTATTTCCGTCTTTGAAGTATTCTTCATCTCCAATTTTGATCTTTCTTGCATTTCTTGGAATAGAAGTACCTTCGTCTAGACTAACTGCTTCAGGTAAAACAACAGATTGTTTATAAGATCCTTTTGCCTTAGGTTCATAATCTAGAGTAAAGGTACCAAAATCTTTAGCACTCTCACCTTCGCCAAAAACGTCAACGTCCATACCTAAATCTCTTAAAGCACTTTCAACTCTCTCAATAAAGTCTATAGTAGCACAAACATAACCGTCGTCATATTCTGGATCAACTGTTGTACCAGGTACGTCTTTTCTTGCTCTTGGTACTCTAAAAGTTATTGTACAGTTTGTCTCGTCAAGGTTTACTGATACAATGCCATAATCTTTTACAGCGTCTAATATTTTATTATTAGCGTAGGCTGATTCTTTTAGGTTTGTTTTTACTGCTTCACCTAAGTCCTCTTTATTTATTGTTTTAACTCTAGCGTTTTCACCACGAACGAAATATGGTTGGCTTGCTCCTTCCATAGTAGCGTCTACATAAATATAATCTAAGTATTCAGTAGCAACATCCATCCAATCATCATTATAATCTTTTAATAAATCACTAAAATCGTCTTCCACAAACTTTTTAACTTCTTCAGTAGTCATTATTAAACCAGACATACTTTCTTTTTCACAATAAGCAACTACTCTTTCAAGTGCTTGTTCTTCATAGTCTGCGTAAACTTTAAAATCATATAAACTATATCCGCTTCCGTCCCAAAGGTTTACTTCGTATAGTTCCTTTGCATAGACTTCATCGTTTGGGTTTATAATTTCGTTTTTCTCTTCTACTTCTTCTTTAATAGGTTCGCTAGTCTTTCCCTCTAATATATCACTAAGTTCTTTATAAGTAGACTCACCTGCGAAACCAGGTAATAGTCCTTCTAGGTTAAGAACTGCCTCATAATATGCTTCGTCTTCTACGAACTCAGAGTTGTCCATATCAAATACGGCTTTTAACTCTTCATTATATGGTTTAAATACTGAACTGAAATCACAGACTAGTACCTCACCGTACGGAGAATTTGCGTTGTATTTTACAACCTTAGTTCTTTTAGCAAGTATATCTATGAAACGATAATATTCATCATCAGGAGTTGTACTAGAGTCATAGACAAATGCTACTAATATATCAATGTCTACGTCTGATACGTCCTTATCAAGATAGCCACCAAATAGTTTATCTGTTACTTCTTTAATAGTTAAGCCGTCTACAGATTCTTCGCTTTCCTTAAGGTTTGCCAATATCTTATTTTCTTTTAATAGTCTCATTTGTCCTCCTATTCATATTTTTGTAATTCTTTTTCGATTGCAAATAGTGGTGTATGGAAATTATTATCTTCCATAATATCATAGAAGTCGTCCCAGTGTGCTTTTAAGTCTTCTTTATATTTACTAACAAAAGCCATTACTGCTGGGTTTATTAACTCTATTCTTTGTCTTCTTACTTCATCTGGTGATCCAACACAACTATTCCACTTATCAGCGAAGTCACCAAGCATATCCATTTCGATATTACAGTATTCATCAAATAATGAACTACCACTTAGTAAATCGCTGTTGTATTCTTCGTTAATACTATTTAATATATCTAAACTAGTATGATTCTTCATCTTCTTCGTCTCCTTCAAAATATAAGCGTCCTTGTCCTTCATATATGTTTTCACTAGCAGATTCCCAGTCGATCTTATCAATGTTTTGATCATACATTCCTTTGTCGTCTGCTGCTTCCTTACATAATAAAGCGAAGTCTGCACCATCTATATCTAAGTTTTTTGGTGGAATCTTTATACCTTTATTTATATCTTCACGACTCCACTTATAACCTGTTAATTGATTATCTTTAGTTACATATAACTTACACATACCCATTTCGTCTTCTTTATAATAGCATTGGAACTCACAGGTATTATAATTTGCTTTCCAATCAAACTCAGTTCCGTCATTAGCATTCATATAGAATATGGCACCATTTTCATATAAGTCTTTATCAGTAACTCCAAATTCTTGTTTTACTTCATTAACTGTTTCTCTTATAAGATCTAGTACTTCCTTATACTCTAATCTTTGGTCACTGTCATAACCTTCTTTTAAAAGGGTTAAAATATTACAACTAACTTTATTTTTCATATATACCTCATTAGTTACTTTCTTCTTCTAATTCTTTATCTCTTAATTCAAATAAAGTATTAGATACTTTATCCCAATCAACTAACTGGCTTAATGCTGTGTAGATAGGTCTTGCAACTTCATATACATTAAAAGCGTGATCGAAATCGGCTTCTTCTAACATTTTAATAATGTCTGGTGCATTAAAATCACCGCCGTCACAAGAAATATAATCGTCTACGTCAGGATCCCATATTTCACAGGAGATTCCGATCATATTTCCTTCAACACTTATACCAGCAATGTGTGGGTCTGTAACATCTTGAATAAAATCCCACTCACCAATAATTTGATTAAATGTTGCAACGTTATCCTCATATGATACGCCTTCAGTTAAAATACTATATAAACTTCTCATATATACCTCCTATAATTCTCTACTTAGTCCACTAGGTGCTTCTAGTTCTGTTCCTGCTTCAAAGTCTTCGTCACCAGCACCGATTGCTTCATTGTCTAAATCAATTTCACTTTCGGTTGGGTTTTCTTCTGTAGCATTATCTAGATCAGGTCCACCACTATCTAAAGTATCAAGGTTTGGTCCGCCTGAACTGATTGGTGAAGGTCCTCCACCTAGACCAGGTCTTCCACCTTCTGGGTTAGTTCCTAGTTCGCCAGCCTTTCTGGCTTCTTTTATTATTTCTAAGTAGTTAGATCCTAACCACTCTTTTATTAACTCTTCTTGTAGCGTTGGAGTCGAAGCAACATCTACACCTAAGGCTTCAAACGCTTCTAGTGTTTTATTTAATGTCTCAATTTGAGTTTGCTTTGTCTCACAGCGTTGATTGTCTTCTTCAGTATTTATTGAAGTAAATACAATCTTAAAGTCTGGTAGTTCTCTAAATACGCTTTCTGGTCTTGTAAATGATAGGTATTTTAAACATAAATCTTTAAGACCTTCAGCAGCGATAGATTGAATACCTTTAATGGTTCTTGCATATCTTATGTCCATACGAGTTAATGACGTATTGATAAGACCACCACCACTTTCTTCAGAGAAACCTAAGAAGGCTTTTGGTATTCCTAAAGAAGCAAATAGTTTATCTTTAAAGTAATCTAAGTCTATTGCGTCTTTTAGGTTAACGTCTCCACCAACTACCTTAACGTCAATATTTCCAATTCCATTACGAGTTGGTATAAAGATTGAATCTCCTAAAGGTATTTGTCTTAGTTCAGTATTATAGATACGATCTTTAACGTTGATCGTTTCATCCATTTTAATCTTATTCTTTAATTCTTGAAGTATTTGCTTTGTAGCAAGGTCTCCTTTATTACCAACTTCTACAGAGAATATTCTATATAATGTTGATCTCGTCATACGAGTTAGAAGTAATATATCTTCTAATGCACTTAGTACTTGCCAAGCAACTATAGACTTATCTAAATATGATTGTCCTCTTTTTAAAGTAAAGTAGTCTTTCTTAGTGTCCACTTCTTGATAAGGACCTACTTCAAAGTTTATATAATACTTACCTGTATCATTTGTGAAGTTAACTATATTTCTAGGACTAATTAAGAAGTTTGGTTTTCTTACGTCCATATATGCAATGGTCTTTCCTTTACCACATAGTTCCCAGATATTAGTTCCTGAAGATACTATCTCAGTATACCAACGACCACGCATTAGTCTTCTTATCTCTTCTTTATCTTCATTAGATAAAACGTCTTCATTAAGTTTCTTACTCTCAGTAAGTTTTCTATTCTTACCTTTAAGCATTGAAGTATTCAAATAAGTTAATACCTTATTTCTTATATCATACTCAGAGGCTTTATCTAGGTTATAATTAGATTCTTTAATTAGTTTACCCAATGAATCTGTCATATCGTCTGTATCGCCTTCAACTAATATATCGTTTTGTATTGTACTAGCAATACTTTCAAACGTATTCTTATTCTTATCTATTAGTGCAAGACGATCATCTTCTAATGTATCAATGAAGTCTAATCTCGTAGGACAGTTACCATAAGTAATTACTCTTCTTAAAATAGATCTAAGTTCTTTATCCATACGTAACTCAGACTTTAAGAAGTTATTTAACTCAGTTACTAGTCCTTTAGCAAGTTCGTCTTCTAGTTTATCATCTGTATTATCTACTTCTACCCAAAAGATCTCTTGCTTTTGTGGATCTACTTGAAGTGCGTCGTCGATATACATATCTATTGCAGACGAAATAATCGCATCATCTAACATACGATCTAATACATAATCAGTATTATAAGTGTCTGCTGCTATATTACGAAGACCTCTTAGGAAATTGTATGAATCAATTCCTGCGATCTCATAATTACTTGCGTTTCCTTCATTTAATGTTTCTTTAGGTTTTCTATTAAATATTGCCATAAATTCCTCCTTAACATTACTATCTAAAATAATATATAAAAAGAAGACTTTATTTAGTCTTCTTTTATCTTAATCATCCCAAAAACTATCGTCGTCACACCAACTACACACAACTAAGCAACAATATAAGAATAGCATAAACATAATTACTTCTTCTTTCTTGTTAACTTAGGTCCAAACTCCTCCAGTTCTTGTGTAACTCTTACTGGGTTTCCATTATCGTCCATATAAACGTCTACCCACCAGCAAGATTTATTATTTAAAAGTCCCTGACTTCTGCAGTAAGGTGTTTGATCCTCTAAGCAGCCTGTCTGAAATACGTGCGTATGATCTTGCTGGTAAAAGAACGCTTGGTGTATATGACCTAACTGTAATATATGGGGTCTATCTTTAACATTCATTGCGTCCAGGTACTTCTGGGCTTTATAGGATTTGGCATAGGCTTGAGCCCCTTTGCCGTGGAACATATGGATCGATAACTTACCAATCTTCATATTCGCTGCGTCTGGTCCAAGATATACTATATCGTCTCTTCTTTTCGCAACTGAATTAACTATATCAGATCCATTTGACTTATACCACCAATCGTCGTGATTACCAGAGATTACATATGTAGTTATTCCATCTACTCTAGGATATTTATCTACACAGTAATCTACTTGTCCATCATAACTTAATTCTTTTAATTCGTAGCAGTGTTCAGGACGAGAACTCTTTCCGTCACTGAAGTCCCCAGAGTGAAGTACGTGCTTTACTTCAAGTTCACCAGCCCTTTCATATAAGTACTTAAGTATATCTATTCGATCATACTTTGAACACAAATGCGTATCACTTATTAAAAGTAGTTTAAGGTGATCCAAATTATTATCTATTACATATATATCATCATTTATTGGTGGTTTCTTCCGCTTAACTATTTCACCGTTTACAATACTATATAAGTATCCCTGATTGATTAACTCTTGAGTTAGTCCATAAACTACATAGGGTTCTAACTTTAGTTCTTCTGCTATTTCAGCGACACTCTTCTTTTTATTTATTAAAAATCTTAATTTATCTAAAGTTTCTTTATCCACGTATTCCTCCTATTAAATGACTCTATATTCTAAATATTATTCTTCCTCTTCAGGCTCTTCAAAATATTCAAGGTTTTCATCTTTAAACTCTTGATAAGCATTTGGGTTAGCCTTATCTAAAGCATATAAGAAGTTATCTCCCCAAGAATATGCACTATCGGCTTTATATTCATCGAATAGGCTCTTTAATGCTGCTTCAATGCTATCGTTTTCATATACTAAGAAATAAATATTTGTAACAGTTAGATCCATATAAGGGTTTAAGTGATGTCCTTTTCCTGCGTCAGTAACTGCGTAGGCAAAGTCTTTTGGGATCCAAAAGCCATTCCACAATTCCTTTTCATAATCAATGTTATCGTCAGTTAATACTTTTAGATCTGCGAACTTTTGTCTTCTTTCTTCTGTAATGTCATTACATAGTCTCTTATAGTAATCGTCGGCTAACTCTCTTTCGTGTTTCATATATTCTTCGTACTCTTCGTCAGTTGCTTCTAAGATAGCCTTTGATAGATTCTTTTCGCTTCTTGATTCTACAACTTCTTTCTTAACTGGTCCGTAATAGAAGTAATGATCTGCTGAGTAGCAGTCTGATCCGTCTTCTTCTGTTACTACTTTATCAATCATAACTGGGTGAGTTGCTTCTTCAGCAATCTTATCTAATGCAAGGTGATCGTGTTTCCAATCTCCCCATTGAACTGAAATGATTAGTATCATTTTATCAACAACCATATTCATTTCGTAGTAGAAATGGTCGTGCCAATCAACGGCTTCCCAAGCCTCTTTTATCTTTTCATACATAGAATAAAGATATTCTTTTCTTGCTTCAAAGTCTTTGTTAGGCTCTGCAGTTACTTCTTTTAATATAGTATTACTAATGTTTTTCATTCTTCTTTCCTCTCCTTCAAATACAAATCCTAATTCCGTGTTTGGGTTAGTGTTATCTTTTTGTAGTCTTGTACCAAAACCAGCCTCTTTAGATTTATTGAAGTTCATATCAATAACTCCGTCATCGTCAAACTGATCTAAAACAGTTCCGTCTAATTCGATTACACCAAAGAAACCAGGTTCCTTCCATACGATACTCTCTTGATTAAGACGCTCAGCAATCTTAAGGGCGTCTTCTTTACTTATGTTATAAACCATAAGTCCTTTCTCAAAGGTAGTCTCGCCTGTTAACTTATAGGTATAGGATCCTTTAACCTTATTGTAACCTATACCTGGGTTCGTTACCATTACACCTTTAATTAACTCTTTAAGTTCTTTATATCGGTTCTTCTTAGTATCTTTATCTTCTGACCCGATAATAGCAAAGGTCGAATCATCTTTTGTGTGACTATAGATTCTTGAATAGGACGATTCAGTCAGATTCGTATATATGTCTTTACTTAGATTACTCATTTACTCCTCCTTCTGATCAGTGCACTAACCACTCTAATTTAATATATAAAAAGGAGACCGAATTAGTCTCCTTTTTAGTATGTGATTATACCTAGATTAAACCTGAACTTTTTAAGAAATCTCCAAAGTCAGTTAACCCAAAACCACAATGTAAGTTCTCGTATTCCTTCTTACTTATCTTATAGATCTCAACGATTTCTTCTTTCTCGTTAA
>JAEEGL012560346.1_pt1 | contig 10454 bp, 9 predicted proteins | sample 9134231 | NCBI WGS metagenome assembly JAEEGL01 (sample SAMN16246548, study PRJNA631951) | gut metagenome | biome: gut microbiome; feature: rumen; material: fiber-attached | host: Bos | place: Iran: Karaj | collected 2018-10 | reverse complement strand
TGGGCGCTGTATGAAATGTCCATGCTCTCTTCATGGGAATATCCGGCTAAGATCGCCGCACAATATGTTGCATAATAATGGAAATCTTCCTGCATGACTATCCGCGCCCCTCCCCGATCAGGTTCTTTAACTTAAACGCGGAATACACAACATCGAATAAAAGATATGCCATCGTGGCATCAACCAGCGTGGAAGCAATCACTGTGGCATCTATTTTGTCCGCTTCGACCAGATTCATGGGAACAAATATTACCGAAACAGCCAATGCGAAAACGGCGATGAACAGAAAAACCCTGCGATGCCCCTTGTCCCTGCTGTACCTTATGGCTCCGACTCCGACGATAAGATGTATGACCATCGCGATCACAAAGGCGATAATAAAGGTCAGGGAATAGACGAGCGGCACCATGCTCTCATCTATTTCCGAAAGGTCGACACCCGAAAAGATCTGTTCCGCAAATTCCCTGTTCATCATAAACATCAGCAGTATCCTGAGCACGCTCCATACTCCGAATAATATGAAATACCGGCCTCCGAAATATATATTGCTCCTGTATTTTTTTATTAGAGCTTCTTTTGTCTCATCCATATCTATCATTTATACAATACAATATAAAATAATATGTCTATTTATCTTCATCCAGTTTCAGCACGCTCATGAATGCCTTCTGAGGTATCTCAACATTGCCGATCTGGCGCATACGCTTCTTTCCTTCCTTCTGCTTCTCCAGCAGTTTCTTCTTACGCGTTATATCGCCGCCGTAACATTTTGCGAGGACATCCTTCCGCATAGCCTTGACGGTCTCACGCGCGATTATCTTGCTTCCTATCGCAGCCTGTATCGGTATCTCGAACAGATGTCTCGGAATCTCCTCCTTAAGCCTCTCGCACATCCTGCGTCCGCGTTCGTATGCACTTTCGGCATGCACTATGAAGCTCAATGCATCCACTTCCTCCCTGTTTATGAGGATATCAAGCTTCACAAGTTCCGACTTCTCATATCCCTTCATCTCATAATCGAAGGAAGCATAACCGCGTGAACGTGATTTGAGTGCATCAAAGAAATCATATATTATCTCATTAAGAGGAAGCTCATACTTAAGGAGCGCACGTGTTTCCTCCATGTATTCCATGCTCAGATACCTCCCGCGTCTCTCCTGGCACAGTTCCATTATCGGTCCGACAAAATCCTTGGTGACCATTATCTCGGCACTCACTATCGGTTCTTCCATATATTCTATCTCGGAAGGATCGGGGAGATTGGTCGGGTTGGTAAGGTCTATCACCTCTCCGTCCGTTTTGTGCACCTTATAAATAACACTCGGTGCCGTCGTCACAAGGTCAAGGTTATACTCTCTCTCAAGCCTTTCCTGAACGACCTCGAGATGAAGAAGCCCCAGAAAACCGCACCTGAAACCAAACCCAAGAGCTACGGATGTCTCAGGTTCGTAATTAAGGGACGCGTCATTGAGCTGTAGTTTTTCAAGCGCATCACGAAGATCCGGATACTTTGCACCGTCAGCGGGATACATTCCGCAGTACACCATCGACAGAACCTTCTTGTAACCTGGGAGTGCTTCTTTACATGGGTCCTCCGCATTTGTTATCGTGTCACCGACTGCCGTATCCCTGACATTTTTGATGCTGGCAGTGATGTAACCTACCATACCCGCGGATAACTCATCGCACGGTATGAACTGTCCGGCTCCGAAATATCCCACCTCAACAACCTCGGCAGTTGCTCCGGTAGCCATCATCTTGATCGGAGTACCCTTCTTAACACAGCCGTCCATCAGACGCACAAAGGCTATTGCTCCCTTGTACGAATCATACAGGGAATCAAAGATAAGTGCTTTGAGTGGCTTATTCCTGTCCCCTTTCGGTGCAGGGATCTTATTTACTACCTGCTCAAGCACCTCATCTATCCCGATACCGTTCTTGGCTGATATCCTCGGTGCATCCTGCGCTTCTATTCCGATCACGTCCTCTATCTCGTTTACGACACGTTCGGGGTCAGCGCTCGGAAGGTCGATCTTGTTTATTACCGGGAACACATCCAGATCATGGTCAAGAGCCAGATACACGTTGGCAAGCGTCTGTGCCTCTATTCCCTGGGCAGCATCAACGACAAGGATGGCGCCGTCGCATGCCGCAAGGCTCCTTGATACCTCATAGTTGAAGTCCACATGCCCCGGTGTATCTATAAGGTTAAATATATACTCTTCTCCGTTCTTTGCCTTATATACCGTACGTACCGCCTGGGATTTTATCGTTATCCCGCGCTCGCGCTCAAGATCCATATTATCAAGGACCTGCGCCTGCATCTCACGGCTCGTCAGAAGACCCGTGCTCTCTATTATACGGTCCGCAAGGGTCGATTTACCGTGATCTATATGGGCTATGATGCAAAAATTCCTGATCTTACTCTGATCCATTAAGATTTATCCTCCGCTTTCTATCCCTGCCGCCTCTTCTCCAGTGATAGAACCGGGCAAGTGACAGCATTATCAAAATGAAAAACAGAACTATTGCCGAACCGAAGCAGTCTATCACCACATCCTTAAAGGAACCGCTCCTTCCGTCCGCATGAAGCTGGTTGATCTCGTCAAGTACGGCTATGACCGTCGTAAAACAGAACGTAAATATGAAAGCAAGGCTGTTTTTTATCTTCCTGCAATACCAGAAGACAAAGGTAAAGAAAGTGAGCAGCGCAAATTCGGTTATATGGGCTCCCTTTCTGACAACCCCTTCATAAACCGGTACAGCCTTATGTATCTTCTCGGCAGTCCATTTTAAGTTAAACAGTTTATTTATGATGTACAGCAGTTTTTCGGTCACAAACCTGCTGAGTTCCGCGGATCTGTCGGCATCATCACTGCCGAATCCGAATATCATCATGATGATAAGGATCACGGGCAGCAGCTGTATCGCAAACAGAGTCACCCTGTTTAGCTGCTGTTCATGCCTGCTAAGAGGAAGCTTTGTCTCATGCTTGACCGCTATATAACTCTTATATACCAGCCAGAAAACCGTAAACCCGAGCACAGCCCCCGCTGTGTTGAGAAGGATGTCGTCCGTCTCAAAATATCCCCTTGCCGTAATGAGCTGCATGAGTTCGATCGAAAGGCTTGATATGAACGCAGCAAGGATAAGGTTCCACCACTTTTTGAAGAAGTTGCTCTTAAGCGGGACCAGTATACCAAACGGTACGAATAACAGGACGTTTTCAAGAGCATGCCTTGACATCGTACCGCTCTTGCTCCATGTCCCGAAGATCTCAAGGTTTATCTTGCTGCTCCTGCTCCCTGCCTCTCTGCCCGACAGCGTGAGCGACACAAGGTATGACAGATAAATGCACAACAATCCGAACTTGAAGACATTCCATAACATCTTCATAACGCTGTCATGCTCCCTGTGGCGCAGTCTCCTTACCGTATTTAACGTTATTATGACAAAAATATATATAAGGACTGCCCAGCTTGCAAAGGTTAAAGCCTGTTCGTCGAAGCTTCTCAAGGCAGTCCATATATCATTAAGCGCATTTATTAACATTATCTGTAGATTATATCATCCCTTGAAGGGCCGTTGCTTATCATCGTTATCGGGAAACCGATCCTCTTCTCGATAAACTCTATGTAATTCCGGCAGTTCTCCGGAAGTTCTTCGTATTTTTTGATCCCGCGTATGTCGCATTTCCATCCCGGCAGGACTTCAAGTACCGGTTTTGCCTTCTCCAAAAGTCCCGTTGTAGGGAAGTCGGTCGTGACCTTACCGTCTATCTCATAACCCGTACATATCGGTATCTCATCAAGATATCCGAGCACATCAAGCACAGTGAACGCAACATCCGTGGTACCCTGTATACGGCAGCCGTATTTTGAAGCCACGCAGTCAAACCAGCCCATTCTTCTCGGACGTCCGGTAGTGGCTCCGAACTCTCCTCCGTCTCCGCCGCGGTTTCTTAATTCATCTGCTTCGTCCCCGAATATCTCTGATACGAAAGCACCCGCTCCGACAGCCGACGAATATGCCTTACATACAGTGATAACCTGCTTGATCTCATAAGGCGGTATACCCGCTCCGATGGCACCGTATGCCGCAAGGGTCGAAGAAGATGTTACCATGGGATAGATACCGTGATCGGGATCCTTTAATGAACCCAGCTGTCCTTCGAGCAGTATGTTCTTACCGTCCTGTATTGCATTCCACAGGAAAAGAGAAGTATCACCCACATAGGGCTCGACCATCTTCTTATACTCCATAAGTGTGTTATACAGTTCATCCTCATCTATCTCAGGCTTGTTATACAGATCCTTAAGCATGACATTCTTGATCGTACAGACCCTGGTTATCTTCTCACGCAAAACCGACTCGTCATCAAACAGTTCACTCACCTGGAAACCTATCTTTGCATACTTGTCCGAATAGAAAGGCGCTATGCCCGATTTGGTCGAACCGAATGATTTCCCCGCAAGCCTTGCCTCCTCATATGTATCAAAATCAATATGATACGGCATTACCATCTGCGCCCTGTCGGAGATAAGGAGCTTCGGCATCGGAACCCCTTTTGAAGTTATATCATTTATCTCCCTGAACAGAACCGGGATATTGAGCGCAACACCGTTACCGATAACGCTTGTGATATGATCGTAAAATACTCCTGACGGGAGCGTATGCAGTGCGAACTTACCATAATTATTGACTATCGTATGTCCCGCATTTGCGCCTCCCTGAAAACGCACTACTATGTCGGCATCCCGAGCAAGCATATCTGTCATCTTGCCCTTGCCTTCATCACCCCAATTGGCTCCTACTATTGCCCTTACCATCCTGCTACCTCCTATGCCCTATACATTTATATCCGCATGCATTCCGAGTACATCCTTATTCTCATCAAGCATCGGTCTTATCACATTCTTAAGATATGCATCAACCTGCTCCGGCGCACGTCCCACATACTTCATCGGATCGGTCTTCTTCTTAAGTTCTTCCGCCGACATATTGAACATCGGCTCATCCGCTATCAGTTCGAGAAGGTTATTCTCCATGCCTTCCTTTTTAACGTTTTTCGAAGCTTCCATGGACAGTTCCCTGATCCTCTCATGAAGCTCCTGCCTGTCTCCGCCGGCTTTTACGGCATCCATCATTATGTTTTCGGTTGCCATGAAAGGAAGCTCGCTCCTTAAGTGTTTATCTATCACCTTATCATTTACGACAAGCCCGTCAACAACATTCAGGCACAGATCGAGAACTCCGTCTGTCGCGAGGAAACCTTCGGGAATGCTCAGCCTCTTGTTTGCCGAGTCATCAAGCGTTCTCTCAAACCACTGTGTTGCCGAAGTTATCGCCGGATTGAGCGCATCTATCATGACATAGCGGCTCAGCGATGCGATCCTCTCACTTCTCATAGGATTACGCTTATATGCCATCGCGGACGAACCTATCTGGTTCTTTTCAAAAGGTTCCTCTACCTCCTTAAGATGCTGCAGCAGCCTTATATCATTCGAAAACTTATGTGCGCTCGCCGCGATACCTGCGAGCACATTCGCAACCCTTGTATCAACCTTCCTCGAATACGTCTGGCCGGATACCGGATAGCATTCCTTAAATCCCATCTTCTTCGCGATCATCGGATCGATCCTGTCTATCTTCTCATGATCTCCGTCAAAAAGCTCGAGGAAGCTTGCCTGCGTACCCGTTGTTCCCTTGGAACCCAAAAGCTTCATTGTACCGAGGACAAAATCAAGTTCTTCAAGATCGAGCATGAATTCGTTCATCCAAAGTGTAGCCCTCTTACCCACCGTGGTAGGCTGTGCCGGCTGGAAATGTGTGAACGCCAGCGTCGGAAGTGCCTTATACTCTTCGGCGAATTTTGACAGTTCAAAAATAACATTAATAAGTTTCTTCCTGACAAGCTTAAGTGCCTCGGTCATAACGATAATGTCCGTGTTATCACCCACATAACATGACGTTGCACCCAGATGTATGATGCCCTTTGCCTTGGGGCACTGGACGCCGTACGCATATACATGACTCATTACATCATGCCTGACTATACGTTCCCGTTCCTTTGCCACATCATAATTGATATCCTCTGCATGAGCCTTGAGCTCCTCTATCTGTTCGTCGGTTATATTGAGTCCGAGTTCCTTCTCCGTCTCCGCAAGGGCTATCCACAGCCTGCGCCATGTACGGAACTTCATATCCGGAGAAAAAATATACTGCATCTCCTTGCTTGCATAACGTTCCGATAACGGGCTTACATATTTGTCTGTCATATCTTACCTCTCTCACCAAACTTGATTAGTATTTTATTTTGATATATAATCTTATTCATTAACGATAACGGAGTACATCCAATGCAGGAAAAACGCAGGGAAAAGAGAATACCGATAAATGTCAGGCTCTCGGTATCGGATCTTTACACCGGAGACAGCAACACGATATCCGACATGTCATCTCCCATAGAAGTTACCGATATTTCCGCCAAAGGGATCGGTTTCATTTCGGAAGCCGTTCTTCCCGTAGGTTTTGTTTTCATAGCCAATATAGAGCTTGACCGTGAACTGCCTCAGATCATCACCGATGTCCGTATCATAAGAAGCTCCGCCATCGATGATTCGCATTATCAATACGGGTGCGAATTCGTCTCGGTATCTCCCAGGGTATCAAAAATGCTTGATGATTACGAGGATCAGTTAAAAACCGGTCAAACCTGAACCCTCGGAAATACTATCATGTTTTATTTTATAAATCAAGAAACTATTCGTACTGGCTGACTATTGCCAGTATTTCTTTGCTGAATTTCGGATATTCCCTTATAAGCGACTCTATCTCGTTCTTGGACATCTCAAGACTGTAATTATTGAAATCCATTCCCTTCTTCAGCTTCTTCCGCTGGAGTATGAGACTTCTTCTGAGTTCCTGCATAACATCATCATCCGTCAGTATATTTGTCTGGTATATGAACATCGCCGGATCGTTCAACCTGTAATTGCGAAGCAGTGCGGCAAGTTCCTTACGCGCTTTCTCAAGCTTTTCGGCAACCTCTTCGGAATGATGTCTGGCAGCCTTCTCCTCCTTATACTTCTCCCACATATAACTCAGCTCATATGAATTATTAACGTTATACTTGGAATAGTAAAAATCTATAAGATTGGTGGAATTTACATATTTTATCTTGACGCTGTTCTGGAGTGTTATCGCACGGTTAAGTTTCTTCTCGGCCTTTAACTGTTCATCCTGCGCATTCCTGTATGTGACGTATACAGCCGTAAGTGAAATGGCAAAGAATGCAAAGATCACATAAAAACCTATCTTTACATCAAACTTAAGTGTCAGTTTCAGAGCAAACAGCAGCGCTGCGGCAAGTATCGAAACAAATGAACATATAAAGGCCAGGGCTCTTGAATTGTTCGCCCTCTCCTTCTCCTCTCTGCGCTGATATGCAAGGGCTCCCTTTTCTCCCTCGAGAAGGTTCAGATCCCTCTTTATCGTCATCTGATGATCTTCCTCTTCCCGTATCTTTCTTATGGCATCGGGGATCTCCTTCTCCCTTCTTTCCATCTCCCGATACTGGGCATCCGTGATCTTGTTTGGCGGGCGTACGTAACCCTCTTCATCCGCCTCTATCTTCTCTATCTTCTTCGCACTGCGTTCAAGTTCACTGTACTGGCTTAAGGACAGGGCACATATCTCGTCAATGTCGGCAAGCTGTTCCGTTATCCTCTGATACTCGTTTTTCTGCCCTTCCATATCATCCGAGGCAGCCTTCATCTGTTCGCACCTGTCACGGATATACAGTTCACGTTCACGATAATCAAGGATATTTATGTCTGCGCGCCTGACGGGAGCACGCCTCAAAACCTCGGTGATCTCTTCCGCATCCTCTTCGGACTGCATGCCTATACCGAAATCAAGCTCGTCGTCCTCATCCTCGCCAAAGCCCAGTTTGTCCAAGATAAAATCAACTATCCGCATAATACCTACCTGAGTATCATATTAAGCCTGTATTCACGTTTCCAGGAATCCAGTGTGGCATCAACGGCATCATAATACTGGCCGATCCTGCCGTTTTCTTTAAGTTCCTTAAGTGACTTAAGCTGCATTGCATATCTGTTGTCTGTCTTCTTATAATCATTCCTTGTCTGCAATATGGCATCAGCCGCTTTGAGCACGCGTTCCGAATAACCGCATCTTATTATCATCCTGTCATACTGTTCCCTGCTCATATACAGGTTACAGCAGACAATGTGCAGTATCAGGCTCTCGTCATCCATATTAAGCTTGTATGCTTCCATATAGTATTCGGCCGCTTTTTCAAACAGGAGAAGTTTCGCATATGTTGTTCCCATATTGTGGAGAACGGCAGCATACAGGATCGGTTCTGCATCCATATCTATCTTCTCAAGCGTTCCTATATACTCATCGATGGCACGTGCGAACTTCCTGGCTTTCAGGAGATTATCACCCCTGCTCTTGTGCTTCCTCGCAGGACTTAATCCTGCGCTTTCCACGAGTATCTGCCGTATGTTTCTTATCTCATCCTCATCACAATAGTCTATCCCGTTAAGGATAGTCATGACAAAATCACTCAGCGTACCCTTCGTATGAAGCAGTTCCCTGAGTTTTGACGCAAGGTCCGTCATCTTAAGCTGCTTATCAAGGAACTCGCAAAGTCTCTCATCCATAAAATCATGATCGAGTGTATGTGCGTTCTGAGCTATCAGATAGCAAAGTTCCTCTGCCGAATATATATTTATACCAAGTCCCACTACATTGTACGGCCTGTCCGCCGACATCTCATGGCACAACATCAGATTAGACATCTGTACTTCCTCATTCTATTTCCACTTCTTTTTCCCACTTAAGACCTGATGCAGGGAATATCTCTCCGAATCCAAGGTCCTCTATCATTATCCGGACTGTCTTGCCCGAACTGAAGCTTACACGCATCCTGAGTCTCGTTGTCTTGGGCGGGCGGTTCGGGATACCGTCGAGGTTTACCATGATGCTCCTTATCTCCTTACCGTCAAGCGGTGTGACTATAAGTTCGACCCTGCTGCCCTGCTTGAGCAGGAACTCAACGACCGTGCTTATGTCAAACCAGTTCTCTCCTCCGTCCGCAAGAGCTATGTATTCTTCCCTGTCCCTTCGATCGACATTCATCCCGAGATTGAACTGGAGCTTATCGCTTCCAAGGAAAATATACCTGGAATTAAGTTCCGTGGGTTTCAGCCGGTCCATCCCGTAATGGCAGGCACCCTTGGAATACATATTCCTTCCCTGAAAAACCCTTCGCCCCATACACAGGAACCTGATCGTATTCTTACACCATTCTCCCTCAAAACCGTCTCCGAGAAGATACACGGATCTTACAGGACGTGTCATGAGAAAATCATGCATGAACTCCTGCATCGCTTCATCCATCTGATCAATGGCAGCCTGCGCGGCTTCCTTATCCGCCTTATACTCCTCATCGGCTCCCTCACCGTTATCGTTTTCATCATCTTCTTCGCTTATCCGCAACAGACTCGATCTGTCGGGAACCTTAACATCACCAAAGGTAAATTCGTCTATCATGCCGACTATGGGAGTGGTCCTGTGGTTCATCCTCATGTAATAGCATTTCATGTTCCTGCCGTCATGATCGAAAACCGCACTCTCTGTTTCCCACAGTTCCGCCTGCTGATGTATCATGTAATGATATACGCTCTCGCTGTAACTCTGGAACAGTATCTTCTCCCGCGGAACAGGGATTGCCACCGCAACCCTCTCAAGCACGGACAGTACATCCCTGTCAAGCTGCGGCACCGTAAATATGAAGCTTTCAATCTGCTCCACCGACACATAAACAGACAGCAGATTAAGTGATTTCCTGATAAAAAGTATCAGCAGATCCAGGCCGTCAAAGTCCTCTCCTTCAAGAGTAAGAGTCTTACCTCCCACGGCCATGGTAAAGATCTTGCTCACCTCTGCCTCGCCGTCATTCCTTATAAGCCTTTCAGCCTCGGTCCCGAAACTCCACTGATTAACCTTCCTTTTCTTGCACAGGAGCGTAGGGATACCAAGCCTCTCATTCTCTCCGTCGGATATAAGGGTCTCGGGGCTGTCGTTATTCAGTTCGAAATAACTGATCTGCGTCAGGTTATCGTTAAGGTCATAACCCACCACATATCGTGTTTCAGCGTCCATCTGTTCTCTGTTCCTCAAACAAATACATAACGGTTTCTCCTAATAAATATGTAACGCCCCCTCCTTTTTTCTGTCATAAGGACTCCACCACTTCGTGGTACCCCTCATGACAAAAGTCGGCGGCCAATCGTCGGAACCATCCTGAATTATGCTTCGCATAATGGTTCCTCCTAAAGGCAGGTGAATACCCTGTCCGTAAAGCAGTCATCCCTTACATATTCTTCCATAAGCTCGATAAGCGTATCATCATCCTGCAGCTT
>JAEEGL011995215.1_pt1 | contig 10454 bp, 11 predicted proteins | sample 9134231 | NCBI WGS metagenome assembly JAEEGL01 (sample SAMN16246548, study PRJNA631951) | gut metagenome | biome: gut microbiome; feature: rumen; material: fiber-attached | host: Bos | place: Iran: Karaj | collected 2018-10 | reverse complement strand
TACCCATGCGCACACCATCGGCACCGAATTTCTCGATGAGTTCGATGGGGTCAGGGCTGTTGCCTAATGATTTCGACATCTTCCGGCCGAGCTTGTCGCGGACGATGCCGGTAAAATAGACGTTCGAGAACGGTTCGCGGCCCATGAACTCCTCGCCGGCCATGATCATGCGTGCCACCCAGAAGAAGATGATGTCCGGGGCGGTCACGAGGTCGCTGGTCGGGTAATAGTACTTCAGGTCGGCGTTCGGCTCATGGTCCGGGTTGCCGGGGAATTCGGGATCGAAGACGGAGATCGGCCAGAGCCAGGAGCTGAACCAGGTGTCGAGGACGTCCTCGTCCTGGCGGAGGTCGGCGGCCGTGAGCGCAGGGTTGATCTTCTGCGCGGCCTTGAGCGCCGCTTCCGCGTCCGGTTCGACGACGACCTGGCCGTCCGGCAGGTACCAGGCGGGGATGCGCTGGCCCCACCAGAGCTGGCGGGAGATGCACCAGTCGCGGGCGTTCTCCATCCAGTGGCGGTAGGTGTTGTAGTAGCGCTCCGGGATGAAGCGGGTCCGGCCGCTTTCGACGGTCTCGAGGGCGGTCTTCGCAAGGAGGTCCATCTTCAGGAACCACTGGGCGGAGAGCTTCGGCTCGATGACGGCGTCGGTGCGCTCGCTGTAGCCCACCGGAGAGGTATAGTCTTCTATCTTGAGGAGGTTGCCGGCTTCTTCGAGCATCCCGACGATCTTCTTGCGGGCGACGAAGCGGTCCTCGCCGACAAGGATCTGCGCCTTCTCGTTCAGGCGGCCGCGGTCGTCGATGATCTCGAGGACCGGGAGGTTGTGGCGCAGGCCGATTTCATAGTCGTGGACGTCGTGGGCCGGGGTCACCTTGAGGCAGCCGGTACCGAAGTCCATCTCGACGTAGTCGTCCTCGATGACGGGGATCTCGCGGTTGATCAGCGGAATCAGGACTTTCTTGCCGCGGAGCCAGTGGTGGCGCTCATCGGCGGGGTTGACGCAGATCGCCGCGTCGGCCATGATGGTCTCCGGGCGGGTCGTGGCGATCACGAGGTACTGGTCGGTCGGGTTGCCGGCGCCGTCGGAGATGAAGTATTTCAGGTGGTAGAAATGGCTCTGGGTATCCTTGTGGATCACTTCGTCGTCGCTGACGGCGGTCAGGGCCACCGGGTCCCAGTTGACCATCCGGACGCCCTTGTAGATCCAGCCCTTGCGGTAGAAATGGACGAAGGTGCGGATGACGGCCGCCGAGAGGGCCGGCTCCATCGTGAAGCGGGTGCGGTCCCAGTCGCAGGAGCAGCCGAGCTTGCGGAGCTGCTGGAGGATGATGCCGCCGTGCTCTTCCTTCCATTCCCAGGCGTATTTGAGGAATTCCTCGCGGGTGATGTCATCCTTGGAGATGCCCATGCCCTTGAGCTTGGCGACGACCTTGGATTCGGTGGCGATCGAAGCGTGGTCCGTGCCCGGCACCCAGCAGGCGTTCCTGCCGTCCATCCGCGCCTTGCGGATCAGCACGTCGTTGAGGGTGTTGTTCAGCACGTGCCCCATGTGGAGGATGCCCGTCACGTTCGGCGGCGGAATCACGATCGTATAGGGCTCCCGGCTGTCCGGTTCCGAATGGAAAAACTTGTTCTCGAGCCAATAGGCGTACCACTTGTCCTCGACCTCGCGGTGGTCGTATTTCGCGTTCAATTCCATAGAATGGGTTTTACGTTTCAACTAATCTCGCAAATGTACGACATTTTGCTTAAATTTGCGATTACAAGTGACCCCGCCATGGAAGAAAAGAAACAAATCAGCCTCGAACTCAAGCCCGAGATCGCCAAAGGCTCCTACAGCAACCTCGCCATCATCACCCACTCCCGCAGCGAATTCATCATCGATTTCGCGACGATGCTCCCCGGCCTCCCGAAGCCCGAGATCACGAACCGCCTCGTCATGACCCCGGAGCACGCCAAGCGCCTGATGAACGCGCTGGCGGAGAATGTCAGCAAGTACGAAGCTTCCTTCGGGCGCATCGAACTCGCCGGAGAACCGCGCGCCACGTTCAACATCAACGACTTCAACCCCGGCAATGGAACCAAGTCCTGAGGTCCTCCGCGCCATCCGCGCCATCGCCCTCGACATCGACGGCGTCATCACCGACGGCGGCCTGATTCCGCTCGCCGACGGAGACCTGCTGCGCAAGTTCGACGCGAAGGACTCCTTCGCGATCCGCGTCGCCGGGAAGAAAGGCTACAAGGTCGCCATCATTTCCGGCGGTGACACCCGCGCCCTGCGGCTCCGCTGCCTGAACCTCGGCATCCCGGAGGAGAACCTCTTCCTCGGCAGCCGCGGGAAACTCGCCGTGTTCCGGGGATTCTGCGCCCGCGAGGGGCTGGAGCCGCGCGAGGTGATGTACCTGGGCGACGACATCCCGGACACGCAGGTGCTGCACGCCTGCGGGCTGGGCGTCGCGCCGGCGGACGCCGTCCCGGAGGCCCGCGCCGCCGCGGACTTCGTCTACCCCTTCCCGGGCGGCAGGGGCTGCGTGCGCGACAGCATCGAGCGGGTCCTGAAGGCCCAGGGACAATGGGTCTTCGACGAAGACAAGTACGACCAGATCTTCTAGGCAATGAAACGTATCATCCTGGGCAGCAATTCCCCGCGGCGGCGCGAGCTGCTTGCGGCGCTGGACCTGCCCTTCACCGTCGACACCGGCAACACCTTCGAGGAACATTACGCCCCCGGAACGCCGGCCGAAGAGATTCCCTGCATCCTCTCCCGCGGCAAGTCCCACGGCTTCCACCGCCCCCTGGCGGACGACGAGGTCCTGATTACGGCGGACACGGTCGTGATCGACGGGGCGCGGGTGCTCGGCAAGCCCCGCGACCGCGCGGAGGCGTTCGCGATGCTCCGCGAGCTGTCGGGCAAGACCCACGCGGTCATCACCGGCGTGACCATCCGCGACACCGCCCGCGAAGAGACCTTTTCGGACACGGCCCGGGTCACCTTCCGCGCACTGTCAGACGAAGAAATAGGCTATTACATCGACACCTACAAGCCTTTCGACAAGGCCGGCGCCTACGGCATCCAGGAATGGATCGGCTACGCCGCCATCACCCGCATCGAAGGTTCTTTCTACAACGTCATGGGCTTCCCCACCCACGCCGTCTTCTCAGCCCTCCAGCGCTTTCTGTAAGCTTTCGAGCGCGTCGGCGAGGAGGGAGCGGGGGCAGCCGACGTTCAGGCGCATGAAGCCCGCGCCGCCGGGGCCGAACATCGCACCGTCGTTCAGCAGGAGGTGGGCCTTGTCCATGAACAGGGAGACCAGGTCCTGCTGCGGGAGGCCGAGGGCACGGCAGTCGAGCCAGACGAGGAAGCTGGCCTGCGGCTTCAGGCAGCGGACCTGCGGGATGTTTTCCTTCAGGTACCGGTCGACAAAGTCCACGTTATCACGGACATAAGCGAGCATTTCGCGGCGCCAGGCATCCCCTTCGGGGGTATAGGCGGCCATCGTGGCAACGGCGCTGAAGATGGGCGGGTAATCGATTTCGTCGGCCTCGAGGAAGCCGAAGAAACGCTTGCGGAGCGCCGGGTCGCGGATGATGACATAGGAAGAGACGATGCCGGCGATGTTGAAGGTCTTGGAGGGGGCCATGAAGGTGATGGCGTTCGAGGCCGCCTGCGCGGAAACGGAGGCATACGGGTGGTGCGGCGAGCCGTCGAGGACCATTTCCGAATGGATTTCGTCGGAGATGACGATGACGCCGCGCGGGGCGGTGATTTCCGCGAGGCGGCGCAGGGTCGCCGGGTCCCAGCAGATGCCGGCGGGATTCTGGGGGTTGCTGAGGATCAAGACTTTGACCTTGTCATCCAGGAGCCGCTCGAGCCCGTCCAGGTCCATCCTGTAACCCTGAAGGACGCCTTCTTTTTCCACCGGGAGCAGCGGATTCCAGACCACCTCGAGGGCGTGCCCCTCCGGGACAATCCGGAACGGGTGATAGACGGGCGACTGGATCACGACCTTGTCGCCGGGGCGGCAGAAGCAGTCCAGGACGAAGCCGATGCCCTTCACGATGCCGGGCACGAAGGCCATTTCCTCCGGCGGGACCTCCCAGCCGTGGATGCGCTTCACCCACGCGGCCACCGTCGGCCAGTACTCCTTCGCCGTGCGGGGATACCCGAACACGGGGTGGTCCAGCCGGCGCCGCAGCGCCTCCAGGATAAAGTCCGGCGTCCGGAAATCCATATCGGCCACCCAGAACGGCTTCAGGTCCGTCCGCCCCAGGTCGCGCGCAATCCCGTCATACTTCTCGCATCCGCTCCCCCACCGGTCCACCACTTCGTCAAAATCGTATTTTCCCATATTCATTCGCAATTGTGATCAGATGTGTAAAAATACGAAATTCTGGCTATCTTCGTATCGATAAAAAAACCGTATATGGCAAAGATCTACGTCGCCTCCAGCTGGAGGAACAAGTATTTTCCGGAGGTGGTCGCGCGCCTGCGCGCCGAGGGCCACGCGGTGTATGATTTCCGGAACCCGCCCCACGGCGGTGCGGGCTTTCACTGGACCGACGTGGACCCGGACGCGCCGGACTGGACTTTCGGCCAGTATGCGGAAGGGCTGCACCACCCGCTGGCGGAGCGGCAGTTCTCCGCCGACCTGGAGGCGCTCCGCTGGGCCGACACCTGCGTCCTCGTCCTGCCCTGCGGCCGGAGCGCCCATACCGAGGCGGGCTGGATGGCCGGCGCCGGCCGCCGTGTCGTCGCCTATCTTCCGGAAATGGTCGAACCGGAACTGATGTACAAATTGTTCGACGGGGTCGTCGGGAACCTGGACGACCTGGCCGCTGCCTTACGCTAGCCCCGGGATGACCGATTTTGCCGCCATCGATTTCGAGACCGCCAACGAGCAGCGCAGCAGCGTCTGCAGCGTGGGCGTGGTCGTCGTGCGCGGCGGCGCGGTTGTCGACACCTTCTACAGCCTGATTCACCCGGAACCCGAATACTACCAGTGGTTCTGCCGCCAGGTCCACGGCCTCGGCCCGGAAGATACCGAAGACGCGCCCGTCTTCCCGTATGTCTGGGAGAAGATCGCCCCGCGGATCGAAGGCCTCCCGCTCGTGGCCCACAACGCCGCTTTCGACGAAGGCTGTCTCAAGGAAGTCTTCCGCGTTTATCAGATGGATTACCCTGATTATCCGTTTTTTGATACGCTTGCGGCCTCCCGCAGGCATTTCGGATGCCGCCTCCCGAACCACAAGCTCGATACCGTCGCCGCCGCCTGCGGCTTCGACCTGACCCGCCACCACCACGCCCTCGCTGACGCCGAGGCCTGCGCGGCCATCGCCCTGAAACTGCTTTAATACTCCGATACAAGCCATGGCAACCCCCGCTTACAAGAAAAAGCCCGCCGGCGCAGGGAAAACCCTCGTCGCCCGGATCGAGGCGATGGAACAGCGCTACGATGCGGTCGGTGCCGCCCTGGCCCGGCTGGACGGGGCGCTGAACGAGTTCGCGTCGCTCCGCGACGACCTGGCGGCGCTGCGCGAATATCAGGAATCCGGGCAATGGCTGCGGGATTTCGAAGCGGATGAAGCGGGGCGGATTCCGGCCGGAGTCAAGCGCGGCGTCCTCTCCGAGGACGGCCTCTACGACCTGCTGGCGGCAGCGGACCGGATCCCCGCCCGCGCGAACGAACCGCTGTTTCCGCGTCAGGGCGGCGGGATGGGCCATAAAACAAAATGAGCGCCACCTTCACAGGCAGCGGCTCATTACTAACCACATAATTAATAACACTAAAACTAATAACCTTGGCCTGAAGAAAAGCAGAATGCTCTTGCTTGAACAGCCCACTACAAAGGTACACCTTTCTTTTGATTCTGCAAATATTTTTTAAACTTTTTTATAAAAATTTTTAATTGGACGGATTCCCGGGAAAATGTATCTTTGAGAGAATAAAGCGTCCATTATGGAACGGGAGAAGGAAATCTATCGCGTAACGCTCGTCGGAAGCCTCGTAAACCTGCTTCTGATGGCCCTGAAGTTCGTTGCCGGCATCGTCGGCAGGAGCGGCGCGATGCTGGCCGACGCCGTCCACTCCCTGTCCGACTTCCTGACGGACATCGTCGTCCTCGTCTTCGTCGGCATCAGCGCCCGCCCGCAGGACGAATCCCACGACTACGGCCACGGCAAGTTCGAGACCGTGGCGACGATGCTGATCGGCCTCGCGCTCGCCGCCGCGGCCGTCGGGATCATTGTCTCCGGCGCCACGAAGCTGGCCGCCTGGCTGCAGGGGGAAGCCCTCCCCGCGCCCGGCCGCGTCGCCCTCTGGGCCGCCCTCGTCTCCATCGTCACGAAAGAACTGCTCTACCGCTACACGGCCCTCCGCGGCCGCAGGCTCCATTCCCCCGCCCTGACCGCCAATGCGTGGCACCACCGCTCGGACGCCCTGTCGTCCGTCGGCGCCGCGGTCGGCATCGGCGGCGCAATCCTCCTCGGCGACCGCTGGACCGTACTGGACCCCCTGGCATCGATCGTCGTGGGCGCCCTGCTCGCCAAGGTCGCGCTGGACCTGCTGAAACCGAGTCTCGGGGAGCTGACGGACCAGTCCCTCCCGGATGCGGCCGAGGCGGAGATCCGGGAAATCCTCCTGTCCGAGCCCGGCGTCAGCGAGCCCCACAACCTCAAGACGCGCCGCATCGGCAGCCGCGTCGCCATCGAGGTCCATATCCGCCTGGACGGAAACCTGCCCCTCCGGGAAGCCCACGAGACCGCTTCCCGCCTGGAAAAAAAGCTCCGGGAGCGCTTCGGCGGAGACGCCCACATCATGATCCATATGGAGCCGAAAAAGTAGATTATTCTTATATTTATATGCTAAAACCGCTATGCACATGAAAAAACTGATTCTGGCTGCCGCCGCGCTGTTCCTCTGCGCCGGCGCCTGGGCCCAGCAGTCCCTGACCGGCAGGTCCAACATCGTCTCCCCGGAAATCCACCCGGACAACACCGTCACCTTCCGCTTCCGCGCCCCGAAGGCCATCACCGTCCAGGTGAGCGGAGACTTCCTCCAGGGCGTGCGCGCCGCCGACATGAAAGAGGGCGAGAACGGCATCTGGGAATACACGACCGGCGTCCTCCCGAGCGAGCTGTACAACTACAGCTTCATCGTGGACGGCATCTCCGTCAAGGACCCCAACAACGCCTACCTCCAGCGCGACATCGCGAACCTGATGAACTACTTCATCATCCCCGGCGGCAAGGGTGACAACTACCTCGTCCACGACGTCCCCCACGGCAGCGTCTCCCGCGTCTGGTACCACTCCGACGTGATGGGCAAGGACCGCCGCCTCTCCGTCTATACGCCTGCCGGCTATGAGGACAACCCTTCGAAGCGCTATCCCGTCCTGTACCTGCTCCACGGCATGGGCGGCGACGAGGAAGCCTGGCTCAGCCTCGGCCGCGCCTCCCAGATCCTCGACAACCTGATCGCGCAGGGCAAGGCCGTCCCGATGATCGTCGTGATGCCGAACGGCAACATGCTCCACCAGGCAGCCCCCGGCGAAGACGGTTCCGGCATGTACAAGCCCTACAACAGCGGCTCCTTCGACACCTCCACGGAGTACCAGTTCCGCGACGTGATCGCCTATGTCGACAGCCACTACCGGACAGTCAAGAAGGCCTCCGGCCGCGCGATCGCCGGCCTCTCGATGGGCGGTCTCCACTCCTATGAGATCTCCCTGAACTATCCGAAGACCTTCGACTACGTCGGCCTCTTCTCCGCCGCCCTCGGCGTGGAAAGGGTCCCGGAGAACGCGATGGCCCCGGGCTTCTACCAGGACATCGACAGGAAAATCGACGTGCTGTTCGCGAACAAGCCCCGTCTCTACTACATCGCCATCGGCAAGGACGACTTCCTGATCCAGGCGAACAACGCCTACCGCGCCAAGCTCGACGCCAAGGGCTACAAGTACGAATACCTCGAGACCGACGGCGGCCACATCTGGCGCAACTGGCGCATCTACCTGAATGACTTCTCCCAGAAAATCTTCAAATAAGTCCCTATGAAAAAGCTGTTTACACTCCTACTGGCAGCCTCGCTGCTGCTCGTTTCCTGCGGCGCCCCGAAGGATGGTTCCCTGCCGCGCAAGAAGGCTTCCGCCAAGATGGAGAAAGCGTTTGCGGAGTATATCGCCGCGACGCAGGAAGCCGAAGAAGACATCCACAGCGTCATGGTCCTCCAGCACGGCAAGGTCCTCGCCGAGACCTGGATGAGCGAAGGTGCGCCGGACAAGCCGCATGTCCTCTTCTCCGTCAGCAAGACCTTTACTTCCACGGCGGTCGGCTTCGCAATCAGCGAAGGCCTCCTGAAACTCGACGACAAGGTCGTCTCCTTCTTCCCCGACAAGCTCCCGGAGGAAGTGCCCGGCAACCTCGCCGCCATGACGGTCCGCGACCTGCTCACGATGACCTGCGGCCACGACACCGAGCCCCGGATGAGCCGCACGGATCCGGATTCGGACTGGGTGAAAACCTTCCTGGAGTGGCCCGTCACCCACGTCCCCGGCAGTTATTTCGTCTATAACAGCTACGGTACCTTCATGCTCTCCGCCATCATCACCCAGCTGACCGGACAGGCGGTCGTGGACTATCTCCAGCCGCGTCTCTTCGATCCCCTCGGGATCGAGCATCCGCGCTGGGACGCCCACCAGGGCGTGAACTTCGGCGGCTGGGGCCTCTACCTCAAGACCGAGGACATGGCCAAGATGGGTCAGTGCATCCTGGACGGCGGCAAGTTCGCCGGCAAGCAGGTCATCCCCGCCGACTGGGTGAAGCAGATGACGACCCGCCAGGTCGACTGCGTTCCCGCCGGCACCCGTCCGGAGCAGGCGGCTGAGCGCGGCCTGACGGTCGAGAACAGCGACTGGGTCCAGGGCTACTGCTACCAGATGTGGCGCTGCCGCCACAATGCGGTCCGTGCGGACGGCGCGAGCGGCCAGTACATCATCGTCATCCCCGACAAGGATGCCGTGGTCGTCGTCACCGCCAGCCTGAACGACATGCAGAAGGAGATCAACCTGATCTGGGACCACATCTACCCTGCCCTGTAGCCCCATGTTCACCTATCCGTTCTGCTATACCCCTGCGCCCGACATCGTGGAGGCGGCGGAACGGATGATCCGGCAGATCGACCATACCCCCGCCCTGCGGGACCGCTTCGCCGAAGGCAAGATGCTCGGCGTTCTGAAGGTCCGGCTGCAGGACGGGGGTGTCGATTACCTGTACGCCTTCTCCGGCCTCGCCGGCGGGGAGAGCCGCGTCCCCGGTTTCGTCCCGCCGATCTTCGACCTGACCGACCCGGAGGGGCATTACCGGAAGACGGAAGCGCGGATTTCCGCGCTCAGCGCGCAGCTGCGCGAGCGGAGCGACCCGGCGCTCGCCCGCGAGCGGAAAGCCCTTTCCGTCGAGCTCCAGGACTGGCTCTTCGACCACTACATCGTCCACAACGCCCGCGGCGGGGCCTGCTCCATCCGGGAGGTTTTCGCCCGGAAAGGGCTGGTCCCGCCGGGCGGGACCGGCGACTGCGCCGGGCCGAAACTCCTGGAGCACGCCTACCGCAGCGGGCTGGAGCCCCTCGCGATGGGCGAATTCTGGTACGGCGCCTCCTCGGGGACGGAAATCCGGATCCAGGGCCGGTTTTACCCGTCGTGCGCCGGGAAATGCGGTCCCCTGCTCGGCTATATGCTCGAAGGACTGGACGTCGATCCGAATCCGCTGGCCGCGACGCCGGACCCGGACTACCGCATCCTCTTCGAGGACGACACCCTGATCGTCGCGGACAAGCCGTCGGGGATGCTCTGCGTCCCGGGAAAGACCGGCGAAGCGTCCCTGCAGGAGCGTCTCGCCGCCGCCCGCCCGGACGAGCAGGTCTACGCCTGCCACCGCCTCGACCGCGACACCTCCGGCATCATCGTCTACGCAAAAACGCTGGAAGCACAAGCGGATATCGAGCGCCAGTTCCAGCGCCGCACGACCCGGAAATCCTACATCGCACGGCTCTCCGGGGGCACGGAATTTGAAGGGCCAGCGCGGGGCTTGATCAGCCTCCCGATCCAGCTGGATTATGATGACAGGCCGCGCCGGATGGTGGATTTCGCGACCGGAAAACCGGCGGAGACCGAATATGAAATCCTGCGCCGGGACCCCGGCGGGGAGTTGCTGGTTCGTTTCGTCCCCCGGACGGGCCGGACCCACCAGCTCCGGGTCCACGCCGCCCACCGGGACGGACTCGCCCGACCCATCCTGGGCGACCCGCTCTACGGCGGCAACAACCGCCCCGGGCGGCTCTGCCTCCACGCGGAGAGCCTCGCCTTTACGCACCCCCGCAGCGGTGAACTCCTGGAGTTCCGCTCGGACAACTACGACTTTTGACGGACCCTATGGCAGGACGCAAGGACATATTGCTCGG
>JAEEGL011374676.1_pt1 | contig 10454 bp, 10 predicted proteins | sample 9134231 | NCBI WGS metagenome assembly JAEEGL01 (sample SAMN16246548, study PRJNA631951) | gut metagenome | biome: gut microbiome; feature: rumen; material: fiber-attached | host: Bos | place: Iran: Karaj | collected 2018-10 | reverse complement strand
ATGTGGATTGAAGGACAAGATGTTGACTGTGAAAACAGTGCTTCTGGAGGAAATATAACATATGGTCTTCAAATTACCACAGAAAACAATGCTAATCCATAAAATCAGGAAATTTTAATAATTTCCTTTTTTTTTGCAAAAATATTATAGTATTTGGGAAAAAACTATGTTATAATCATAATAGGTGATAATATGAAAAAAATAGTAGGTAGAGTTTTGGTTACAATATTTGTTTTAGTTGCTGTTTTTGTTACAGCGAACGTGCTTTCATACAATGATTATGAGGTAGCAGAATTTGGTAAAAAGTCATTGGTTTTAGCAAATAAACATATGGAAAAATATGGCTATAAAAATGGCGATTTAATCATTACTACTAAAGCAGAAGACAACATTAAAAATGGTGACACTATAATTTACTACAATGTTTATCAAAAAAATGTTACTATAGATCAAGGAAAAGTTGAAGAAATAAGTAGTAATGGTAAACAATTCTATTTAGATAGTAATACTTCTATTCAAGCAGATCGTGTTCTTGGTAAAACTAGTAATGTAAAAACGATCCATGGAATAGGAAGTGTTTTAAAAGTATTAGAATCAAGAATAGGATATTTATTAATAATTCTTTTACCAACTGTAGCAATATTTGCAGTTCTAATTAGAAAAGTTATTGTTGAACTAAAAGAAGAAAAGAAAAATTAATAATGAAAAGAAAGTGTTTATTAATAAAAAAGAAGGCAAAAAATAATATTGATAAAATTTATAAAGCATGGAAACATTCAAAATACAAAGCGGTTATTATTTTATTAATACTTTTGCCACTTTTTTTGATAGGGACCACAGCAGGAAGATATGTATATGTAGGCATTAGAGACTTTTATTTGGCAAGTAAAAACTTTTATTTTAATAGTGATAAATTAAATAATCCGATAGCCAGATATCAAGTTGATAACTGGTCAGCGGTAGAAGACTATCCTATTATTTTCAATATGAATAGTTATGCAAACAATAAAAAGTTTGCTAAATCTGACATAACATATACAGTATCATATCAATGTTCCTCAAACTTATCATGTCAGATATCAGGAACATATGGAACAATTCCGGCATCTACTCATACAAATTCCTTTACCATAACGTTGCATCCAGAAGTGCAATTTCAAGATGGTGATGAAGCTTGGCTTGAGGTTACTGCTACATCTACAGCGCCTTATAGAAAAACAATAACGGGTAGATTTGTATTAAAAGTTGGTAAAATGGGTATTTATTACGAAATAGTGGATAAAGCTAATCAACCATATTTCGATTTGAATATAACTAATACACTAGATTACTACGTAGTTAAAACAGCGTTTGATGGACGTACTGTAGGATCGAAGATTGATATAGATACATATTTGGGATTATCAGATGCTAATAAAGCTAAATGTGCATCGACTATTATTGATTTAACATTTAACCCGAATATTGTCCTCTTGGATATGACTAATGTTAATTATTTGAATTCTACAGCGCATACGACTACTACCATAAATAATTATAATTATATAAATGGATTAACTTTTAAAGTTGATGCTTTATCATCAACAGTAGTACGGTTTTATAAGCAAGATGCTACTGCGAATTACACATATCCATTTGTAACTAGCACACCAATAGTAACACTTAATCATGATTAAAAAGGAAGGGCTTATATGAAAAGTATCAATATTGTACAAGAATATACTGATTTTATTGAAAAAAACCTAAAAAAAATAGCTAAATTAGTTCTTGATAGATATTATTCTGAAGAGCAGTTTTTAGGTCTTTTAACAGTATATATTAAAACTAGATATTATGATGCTTTAGATAGAAAAAGTAAAAGCCCTTACTTCAATACAAAATTATATGTAAAAGATGAATTAACAAAAATTAGAAAACAAAAGCAAACATCAGAATCTGTTGTCAAAGTATATGAAGAAATAATAAATTATGAACTGAATAATTATACCGCTAAAGATCTAATTAACAGTACTGAAAAATATAGACAAGAATTAAAAATAAAAAACCCTAATTTGGAAGAAGAATTAGCAGGTATTTATAATAAGATGTCTAACAAGAGAAAAGAAATTAAAAAAGCATTTTTAAGTAATGATTTTTCATGCCGTTATGGTGAAACTAATTTACGAAAAGTATATGATGTTTACTTAGATTACTGGTTTCAAATTCCTAAACTATATAGTGAATATGCTATAGAAAAAGTCTATAACACAGATACTATCAATGAAGATAAAATGTATATAGAATACTATATGGTAACAAGCAAATTGTTAACAGAAATAACTAATTTTGATTTTTCAAATAATTATTTAATTGAATTTGCATTTACATTGTTTTCTAAAGAGTTAAAACTAAATAAATTACTTAATACAATTTCTAATGATATTTGTAAAGAAAAAATAAGTTTAAAAATTAATTATATGGATTTTAAAAAACATAGAGATAAAATAGTAAAATTAATAAACAGTGGTTATAATTTTGCTTTAAAAATTGATGAGACATATACAAAATCAGAAGATAATAAATTTATTACATCAATCTTCAAATACATAATAATAAATGAAAAAGACGAAAATATAAAGGATTTTAAGGAGTTTTCAAATCTGATTAGAATAAAATAGGGAGGGAAAAATATGGATACATTTTTAAGATTTTTATACGAATTCTTAGCACAATTTTTCGGTGGAATTTTCTCTGTCCTAAAAGGATTTGGAAAAGGCATAAAAGGTATGTTTAATATAAAAGCATACGTAAAAATAATAAATTTCTATAAAGATGATTTTAATGGCCCAGAATGGGTTTTAGTAGGATTAGCAATTATTGCTTTAGTATTTATACTTGCTATTATTGGACTAGTACTATTCTTACTAATTAAAAAATATATAAGATTTAGAAAAACCCTAGTAGAACAAGAATCTCTTTTAGAAGAAGTGGCAACTCTTAACAATGAAGTATCAACTTTAGTAAAAGAAAAAGAAGATATTTTAGCTATGAAAGTATCTCATTTAGGCTTGAAGCCTGATGAAGCAGATACTGAAGAGGTAGCTTCTGAAGATGGCAAGAAAGATGAAAAAATTGATGTTAGCGATTCAAGGTTCTCTAAACTTACTGTTATTGATAAAGAATATGCAGATTACAAAATTCAGAATTATGGTAACAGTTTTACATTACCAGAATTAGTAGAACTATTCAGAAACTTCGCAGCTTCAAAGCTAAGGCTATATTATAAAACAGAAATGATCAGAATATTTATTGCAGGTCTTGCTTCTACAAAGCTTATAATCTTGCAAGGTATCTCTGGTACTGGTAAAACTTCGCTAGCATATGCTTGGGGAAAATTTTTAAAACACGATTCATGTATTGCATCTGTACAACCCTCTTGGCGTGATAGAACAGAACTTTTCGGTTATTTCAATGAATTTACTAAGAAGTTTAATGAAACAGAAATGTTAAAAGAAATGTATGTTGCAGGATATACAGATGATGTTTATACAATAATCCTAGATGAAATGAATATCTCACGTGTTGAATACTATTTCGCTGAAATGTTATCTATTCTAGAAATGCCTAACACAGATGAATGGATAATCGAACTTGTATCATCTGCGTGGGATAGTGATCCTAAACACATTGTTGGAGGTAAATTACACGTTCCTGAAAACATGTGGTATATAGGAACAATCAATAACGATGATTCGACTTTCGCAGTAACAGATAAGGTATACGACCGTGCTATGCCTATTGATATCAATGATAAAGGTGAAGTATTTGAACCAATCGATACTGAAGCTCAAGATATTAACTACAGTTATATTCATAAATTATTCTTAGATGCCATTGAAGCTAATCAAGTAAGCCAACAAGCACTTGATAAAATTGAAGAAATGGATAACTATGTTATCAAACATTTCCGTATTGCCTTTGGTAACCGTATTGTTATGCATATGAAAAAATTTGTACCTGTATACGTTGCCTGCGGTGGAGAAGAAGTTGCAGGAATTGATTACTTTATAGCACGTAAGATTCTTCGTAAATTTGAACAACTTAATTTAGCATACATTCGTGATGAAATCGATGGTTATATCGAATTCTTGGATAAAACATTTGGCCAAGATAAAATGCCAGAATGTAAAGAATACTTATTAAGACTTAAGAAAATGGCATAATAGGTGGTGATTAAATGGGCGCACTTAATGTAGTGGGTTTGTATAATAAAACAAGTGATAAAACATTAAATAGTTTTTCAAAAGACCTTAGTTCTAGCCTAAGAGTTGTAACAGATTTAGATAAAGTAGAATGTGATTATAGTTGGATTGATCTTATGGAAGAAACTATACCATATATAGATAATATCCTAAGATCTCCCAACAGATTCATCGTAAATGAAGAAGATGTTATTAAGGTAGAACTTGCTAAAAAAATCACAGTAGAAAGTATTAAACACTTGTCGAAAAATACCAATTTAATTGAAGATTACAACACAAAAACTGGGGATGTTAGGCCATCAAAAATATTAAATATAACAAAAGAAGAAAGTTACAACACATATGAAAATAGATTGATTTATTCACTAATTCAAAATATGAAATTGTTTATCGAAATGAGAAAACAAGACTTAGTATCAGAAACTAGTGAAAAAAATGATAAAAGTTTTGAATATAATGCTACATCTGCTGTTGGTAATGAAAAAATAGACATCAGTATGAATATCAATAGTAAATATTCCAAAAAGCATAAAGAAAAAAATGATGCAGGAATGACTTTAGACGAAAGACTAGAAAAACTGAATAATAATATAGCCATGCTTACTAATTCTGAAGTATACAAACTTATTGATAAAATGCATCTTTCGTTAATTACTCCTCCTGTTAAAAAGACTAATTTGATTAGGAAGAACGTTAATTTTCAATATGCTATGAAACTATGGGATTATCTTCATGAAACTCATGAAAATTCAACAACTAGAAAAAAAGATAAAAAAGATTTCATGGACAGTGGAGAATTTAAGTCCATGGTTGATGAAACATTTATGCTTAATTATTTGATTATGGATTCACTTAATAAAAAAGAAGAAGAAATTACTAAAGAAGAAAAAAACGCTGTACAAGAAAAAATAGTAGGGAACATGGTTAATCAAGTAATGAAATTGAACCGTAATATCTCTGAAAAACAATTAAAAGATATAGTAGGAGAACAATATACAATAATTAAGTATAAACACGTAACAAGTGATAAAGAGATTAAAGATATATTCAAAAAACATATTGATATGTATATGAAAAAAATAAATCAGTTTAGGATATAATGGTGATAATATGAATGAAGATATAAAAGAAAAAGATAATCAAAATGGCGAAGAAATAAAAACTGAAAACAAAGAAGAAAAGCATGAAGAATCAAAACCAGAAAAACATATAGAAGAAGGTTCTGAATCAGAAAAAAAGGCTGAAGAACCTGAAGAAAAGCCTAAAGAAGAACATATAGAAAAAGGCTCTGAATCAGAAGGAAAAGTTGAAGAGACTGAAAAAAAAGAAGAGCACGAAGAAAAGCATGAAAATGATTCAAAACCTATTGTAAGCAAAGAAGAAAAACATGAAGATACTAAAAAAGAAGAACCTGAAGAAAAATCTAAAGAATCAAAACCAGAGGAACATATAGAAAAAAGCTCTGAATCAGAAGAAAAAGTTGAAGAATCTGACGAAAAAGAAGAACCTGAAGAAAAACCAAAACAAGAAGATGATTCTGAACCTACTGAAAACAAAGAAGAAAAAACTGAAGAAGAGAAACTTAAAAAAGAGAAAAAAATCGAAAAAATACAAAGAAGTACACCTTTTAGAATATTCAAAATTATATGGAAAATATTAAAAGCACTATTAGTACTTGTTATGGCTTTAGTGTTCTTTGTTATAGCTGTACAACGCCTTTCTGACAATAAAATAACTATTGGAGGATATGGTGTATACACTATTGTCTCTGAAAGTATGGTTCCAGAATATAATCTTTGGGATATGCTTTTAGCAAAAAAAACAGATCTCAGTGAAATTGCTGTTGGAGATGATGTAGTATATCAAGGAAAAGAAGGAGATTTTGCAGGTAAAATAGTTACCCATAGGGTCATCAAAAGAGGATTTGATGGAAAACAATACCATTTCATTACAAAAGGTATAGCTAACCCTATTGAAGACCCTAGAATATATGGTGATCAAATATATGGAAAGGTAATATTTAAAAGCAGTATTTTAAGTACTTTGAGTAAAGTTCTAAATAACTCATACGGTTTTTATTTCATAGTGTTTGTACCAATTGTAATAATTGTAACACTTGAAATAATTGATACTGTAAATGAAAGAAAAAAACTAAAAGAAGAGGAATAGTATGAAGCAAGAACCACTTATAAAAACTATTTTGAGACGGTTAAAAAAGAGAGTATCTGCTAAAATGCTCCTTATTTTAATCGTGACTTTATCAGCAAATAGTTTTGCGTGGTTCATATATGCTAATAGAGTATCAAGTGGGGTTCAAGCCACAGTAAAAGCTTGGAATATAACATTTGAAGTAGATGAAGGTGAGATTACTGAATATATAACAATAGATGTTGATGAATTATATCCTGGTAAAAGTTTTACAAAAGACATAACAATATCTAATAATGGTGATACAGATGCTGATCTTTCATATGAAATAAAATCAGTTACTTTATTTGGAGTAACAACAACATATACAGATGCTGATAATGCTAATGTAGCCACTTTAATAGCAAATATTCAGCAAAATTATCCTTTTACAATTACTCCGACATTTTCAAATCCTGTATTAGCAGCACATGGAACAGCAACATTTAATGTATCAATAAACTGGCCTTATGAATCAGGTGATGATGCTAAAGATACACAATGGGGAGCTAATGCTTATACATATGCACAAGCTCATCCGAACACACCAAGTTTACAAATGCAATTAATGATAAAAGCTACTCAAAAAAGAGTAACAACTGCGACCACAACAACAGCACCATAAAAAAAACGCTTAAAGCGTTTTTTTATTTTACCATTATGGATTAGCAGTAGTAGTTGTGGTTGTTACAGTTGCTGTTTGTCTAAATGATAAATTAACATCTAATTTCGCAGGATCACCACTTTTAGTAGCATCTGTATCATCGGCATTATCCATTTCAGCATCTTGTGAAACATCGTCCCATTCAATATAAACCCTAATATCAATAGTACCAGGATTATTAGAAATTGGTACTTGTTGAGAAATATCATCACCTCTGTCAAGAGGAGTAGTAGCACCTCCATTAATTGAATAACCAGTAGCTATTAAATCGGTAACACTACTATCTTCGTTCGGAGAAATACTAATATCATATTGGAAAGAAACATCAGCATCAGCACAGTTAATATTAATATCAAAATATCCCGTTGATCTTGGAGCTATAACGTTTTGAGCGATATTTGGATCAGTATATAAAACTGGAGTAATTGTTTGAGAAATAGTTTGATTATTTCGTATATCTTGGCCATTTACGAGTATCCTCCATCTTGCAATAGCTATATTTGTAGTACCAGTTGCAGAAGTTAAATATTTTGCATAAGTATCAGCTACAACTAGTATAAAGAAAAATAAAGCAATACATGATAAAAGAATACCAATACGCTTCCTAAAATTCAAATTAATACACCTCCTACGATACTTCTAAAAAAAGTATAACATTTTTTAAAAATTTATACAATATTTTTGATAATTTAAGCCTTAGTTTTATTGCAATAAACTGCATAATATGATAAAATTAATTATGGTATAACAATAATAGAAAGTGTGATTGTATGGCGATAAAAGAAGTAGAAGTCACCGCTAAAAAAGTTAAAAGACGTAAGATTACTCTAAAGACTGCAAAAATTGCAGGTTTAGTGCTTTTTTTGCTGCTATTAATTATTTTCGTAATCCTAAGAATAGTCTATAATGGCGGGCGTTTCACAGTTACATTAGACCCACAGTTTGCACTTAAAACAGGTTTAATTATTTATGAAGATAAAGTTGAAAAAAGATCTCAAAGAAGATTATTTGCAAAAGAAATAGAGTTTATGGATAACATATCTGTTAAATGGTTGCCTAAAAAAGTAAATGAAGAAAAAGATGGAGCACATAATGGTGAAAACTATATTGCTTATACTTTCTATGTAGAAAATACTGGAGAAAGAGTTATAGATTACTGGTATGAAATAGATATTGATGATGTAACTAGAAATGTTGATGAAGCAATTAGAATACTAATATATCAAAATGGTAAGCCAACATTATATGGAAAAATAAATGGCGATTTAAATCAACCTGAAGAGGGGACAGAGCCGTTCTATTCAAAAGACATAGCAGTATTAAAACAAAGAGCAAAAATGCCTCCTAATGCTGTTGATAAATTTACAATTGTTATTTTTCTCGAAGGAGATGACCCAGATTGCTTAAACAATCTAATTGGTGGAGAAATAAAAATGCATATGGATATAATTGAATCACATATTAAGGAGAAGAAAAATGGAAAGAAATAATGAAGAAAAAAAATTTGATTATTTAGATAGCCCAGAACATAAAGAACATAGAAAAAGAAGATTAAAAATATTGTTTCTATTAATCTTCTTCACAGGTCTTATGTTAAGTGTATCAACATATGCATGGTTTACAGCAAACAGAATAGTATCAGTCAATTCATTAAATGTTAGAGTAGAATCTCAAGGAGGAATCGAAATATCAGTTGATGGGCTTAACTGGAAAACTATGATTAATCAAGATGAGTTAAAAGCAGCTGTAGATACATATGAAACAAGCCTTAATCAGTTTCCAGATTCACTTATTCCAACATCAACTGCAGGAAATGTTTCAAGTGGTTTTATGGACATGTGGAAAGGAACAACCTCAGGTAATGATGATGGTATATATATCCTAACAACAACAAAAAGTAATGAAGCTTTAGGAACAGAAGGAGATTATTTAGCTTTTGATATTTTCTTAAAAGTTGATAAAGCACAAGCAGGATATTTTACACCAAATTCTACAGCAACATTTACAGGAACTAATAATGCAGGAGCAGAAAATGCTGTAAGAATAGCCTTTCTAGAAGAAGGAACAACGGCTATTGGTTCATCAAAAAGCGCTATTCAATCAATGAGAGGAGGAACTACAAGTGATTTATACATTTGGGAACCAAATGCTAATACTCATTCATCAACTGGTATAGCAAATGCCTTCTCATTATTCGGACAAACGATATCTGCAAATAATGCACCACTTGATTATTCCGGAGTAACTAGAGAAATAACTGCTGCTCAAAATATTACTCTTGGACAAGCAACAGCAACAAGATATCCAACATACTTTGCTAATGTAGATGTTGATTTTAAAACTGAAACAGGTTTTAGTACTAATACACAAATTTTTGATTTAAGAGCAGGAATAACTAAATATAGAGTATATATTTGGCTTGAAGGACAAGATGTTGACTGTGAAAATGGTTCATCATCTGGAGATTTAGCCTTCACATTCCAAATCACAACTAACCCAGCATAAAAAAATAATTAGAAAAGGAGAACTATATGAAAGGTTTTAAATTAATAAACAAAATTAATTTAAAAAATATTAAGCGCCTTCCCAAAGCACGCTTAATCTTTCTTATAGCTTCTTTTTCTCTTGTAATAATAAGTACAACAGCTTTTTTAACATCGTATGCAAGATTTACAAGTCAGTTTACTGGTTATGGTGAAGATAATTCCGGAGTATCTGGAAACATTGTAACACTAGATGATTTAAGAAAAGATTACAACTACTATATGGGTCTAAATTACACATATAGTAGTGACGGAACATTACCAACCGGTACAAAACAAAATCTTTATAGTGATTCTAATCTAGTACAAACTTTAGTAGTATATGATGGACTTGATATTGATTCCAATTTAACAGGACGTGTATCTACTGATGAAACACAATCAATTTACAGATATTACAAAGTATATCCAGTTAATAACAATGGTACAAGTAGTCAAAGTGATGATTATATCGAAATAGAATTAATAGATAATCCATTTACTGATAGGCCAACAGATAAAGCTTTTAATGGTTGGACTACTAGTTATCAAGGAGTAGTGCTTAGTTATGATGCAGATATTTATGTAAGATATGCAAAAGTACCAGTTACATATTCTTCGGGAGTACCTCAAAAAATAGAAATAACTTTTAATGCTAACTGGGTAGAGGCAACATATACAACTGTATCATCAACTAGAAACTGGCAAACAGCTTTTGGAGATTTAAATGCTAAAGGTATGAGACCAATAGTTTCATCACAAACAGTTATAGATGGTTATGAACCATATGATATGACTGGTTATTTTTTAAGAGTAACAATACCAAGATATGCTTCTATT
>JAEEGL011264319.1_pt1 | contig 10454 bp, 11 predicted proteins | sample 9134231 | NCBI WGS metagenome assembly JAEEGL01 (sample SAMN16246548, study PRJNA631951) | gut metagenome | biome: gut microbiome; feature: rumen; material: fiber-attached | host: Bos | place: Iran: Karaj | collected 2018-10 | reverse complement strand
TGCGCTCCACTAGCGCCCGAGAAGGGTCGTTCTGAGGTATCACCAACGTGCCCAACAACGACTGGCGCGACGGCACCGTCAGCGTAATATGATAAATGCCGACACCCCTCCATGCCGTTCCCGGCTCCTGCCATTGCCATTGGTCTCCTGCCATATAGTAATCTTATACCATAATATGAAAAGACTGCAAAGATAACCATTTTTCGCTTATCTTCCCAATTTTTCCCCTTTTATTTTCACTTTTTCGTTCCCAAACCCTTTTTCTTTCCAAACTTTTTTGTACTTTTGCAGGCAGTTCGGGGAGAAATCCGGACTGATAAATAGCACTCGCTATTATTTCGCGTTCAGCCAAGCAAGCCTAGGAAACTTAAATTGGTATAACAAGCACGAAATAATATGTGACAGGTGGGCCGTAAATGGTTCTCTGTTAAATCATAATGGCGGTGCACACGCATGGCGCGTGGTGCATCTTGTGATTTACAGAGGTACCAAGTTTCCTAGGCTTCGCCTCTTGCTGAACGCAATAAGAGCATCACGCCCTTTTTGCGTCTTGGCGTGATTGATAGTTGAGCGCATCGACTAAAACTATCAATTGCGTATGGCCAATACAAATTTAGGAAATGCTAAGACTGCAAAGAACGATGAGTTCTACACGCAGTATCATGACATTGAGGTAGAGGTGAATGCTTATCTGGAGTACGACAAGGCTGTTTTTCGTGGAAAGACTGTACTTTTGCCTTGCGACGATCCAGAATGGAGCAACTTCACAAAGTTCTTTGCGCAGAAATTCCAGACTCTTGGGCTGAAGAAACTCATTTCTACCAGTTATGCGCCTGAGTCGAAAAAGTATAAGCATGGTTATCAGCCTTCGCTCTTCGAGGCTGAAGACCCCAAGTTTGATGCAGCAAAGACTCAGACGCATGGGAAAATCTTTGTATTGGAAAGGGATAATACTGGCGATGGTCGCATAGACTACCAGGATATTGAGTGGACTTATCTTGAAGGTGATGGTGATTTCCGTAGTAAGGAAGTCTGCAAATTGAGAGATGAAGCAGACATCATTGTAACTAATCCTCCTTTCTCGCTTTTTAGAGAGTTTTTAGCGTGGATCATGGAAGCAGAAAAGAAGTTTTTGATTATAGGGAACATGAATGCGATTACTTACAAGGAAGTCTTTCCTTCTATTATGGGTAATAATGTTTGGTTGGGCGCTACAGGTTTTGTAAGTGATATGGTATTCGGGGTTCCATCAGGGACAATTGTCAAGCCTGAAGACAAGGCGAAGGCTGCTCGTCTTGGATATATTGGCGATTACACTAGATTAGGAAATTCCTGCTGGTTTACAAATATCGAACATGGTCGTCGTCATCGTCCAATACCTTTAATGACAAAAGAAGAGAATCTGAAGTTTAGCAAACATAAGGACATTAAAGGGCGTGCTGATTATGAACACTATTATCATTATAATTATATTGATATTCCACATTCTGATTCTATTCCATCAGATTATGATGGCATTATGGGAGTACCTATCAGTTTTCTTGATAAGTATTGTCCAGAACAATTCGCGATTTTAGGGATTAGTCTAACTCATGCTATAATAAAACCAGAAGGACTGCCAAAGTCAAAACAAGGTGGACCAGCTTTCTATATTCTTCGAGACAATCAATATGATAGATTATACGCCAGAATTCTCATCCGAAAAAAACAATAACTATGAATACTGAACTACGAACAGACATCACCGTGGAGGATATTTGCAAGGGATTCCACTATAATGAGTTGGAAGGTAAGGGTCTTTATGGCCTCTCTGGTCGCTTGACCATTCAGCCTGAGTATCAGCGCAACTACATTTATGCCGATGGGAAGAAAGATGTGGCTGTGATTGATTCTGTGCTGAAAGGCTACCCTTTAGGTCTTCTATATTTTAACAAGGTAGACGATGATAAGTTTGAGGTGCTGGATGGTCAGCAACGTATCACTTCGTTGGGTCGATTCGTAGAAGGGGGACTGAGCATCATTGACGAAAACGGTATCCCACAGGACATCAATAGCATCGCAGACGACAAACGAGAGAAGATTCTGAAGACCCGTCTACTTATCTACATCTGTGAAGGTACGGAGTCGGAAATCAAGGAGTGGTTCAGAACAATCAACATTTCAGGTGTTCCTTTGAAACCTCAGGAACTGCTTAATGCTGTATTTAGCGGACCTTTCGTAACGAAAGCAAAGGAAGAGTTCAGTAATTCTCAGAATGCCCATATTCAAATGTGGAGTCATTTTATCAATGGCACAGCCAATCGACAGGATTTCTTGGAAAGAGCACTCGATTGGGTAAGCAAGGGTAATATAAGCGACTATATGAAACAACATCGTCGCGACGATAATATCACAGAGTTGAAGACTTACTTCAATGCCGTGCTGGGTTGGGTAAACAGCGTATTCCCAACACCTTACGACAAGATGAAAGGTCTGGAATGGGGACGGATCTATGAGACCTATCACAAGCAACCCTATGACCCACATAAGGTGAACGAACGTGTGGCAGAATTGCTGGACGACCCACAAGTGGAGAACAATAGTGGCGTCTTTGAATATGTACTTGGAGGTGAGCTGGACACAAAACTATTAAACGTGAGAGTCTTCGATGAAAAGATAAAACGTCAGGTGTATAAACTTCAGACAGATGATGCAGGATTAAAGGGAATCTCAAACTGTCCCTACTGCGCCATTGGTCACGAAGCCACTAAGACCCGCATCTGGAAACTCTCAGAAATGGATGCAGACCACGTGACGGCATGGAGCAAGGGAGGTTCAACAATCATCGAGAATTGCCAAATGCTATGCAAGACACATAACAGGGCGAAAGGAAACAGATAAAACAATTGAGATATGGCAAAAGACAAATTCAGCAGGACTAAAGCCTGCGCAACCAAGACGCTATATGCTGTGATGAAGGAAATGAGCCGCCGAGGTGGCAGTATGCCAGCGAAGGAACTTTATCCTTTTGTGAATGAAAACGTTGAATTGACAGACTGGGAGAAGGAGCCAGCAGGAAAGATGAAATATATTCGCTGGACCAACAGCTTTCAATTCTATTCTATAGACTTTCAGAAAGCTGGTTTTATCGTGAAAAAGAGCGGCAACTGGTACTTGACGCCTGAAGGAGAGGCTGTTCTGAAAAAGACACCTGAGGAGGTAATGACAATCGCCAATGATGCCTATCATGAATGGCGGAGACTGAACCCCAAGGTGGAGACTCCAGAAGAAGAGCCTACCGACGAGACTGCCGAGAAGGACAACGGCATGAATCTCGACCTGTTGGAGTCGGATGCCCGCGAAGGTATCAGAAAGTTCATTGTTTCTAAGAGCCCGTATGAATTCCAAGATATGGTAGCGGCTTTACTACGGGCTATGGGCTATCACACACCGTTTATCGCACCAAAGGGTAAGGATGGTGGTATCGACATTACAGCATACTTAGATCCATTGGGTGCTCAGACTCCACGCATCAAAGTACAGGTGAAGCATAAGCCAGAAACGGCCATTGGCGCGTCGGATATTCGTGCCCTGCTTGGTGTGCTCCGTGCTGGCGACATTGCCCTGTTCGTCACCAGCGGTACATTCTCGCCCGATGCCAAGACTACAGGAACCAGTTCGCGTGAGTTCATCCGTCTGATAGATGGTGATGAGTTCGTCGATATGTGGCTGGAGTTCTACGATAAGATGACCGATGACGATAAGAACATGCTGCCATTGAAGCGCATTGCTTTCTTAGGAAATAACGAGTAATATTGCATTGTTGCATTGTTTTATTAGAAAACCATCGTTAATTCAAATTAAAGTTGTATCTTTGTGCACAGAAATCCCTAAAACAACAAGTCTATGAAGTCGGAAAAGGAAAACGAGAAGAACAATCTCGACGAGATGGAAGTCGCCATCGGAGTGGATAGAGAAGTGATTGAGAAGGTACGTTCGGGAGAGATAACACATATCCTTATAGACATCAACGAGAATAACCAGAACATGTTCCTTGAGAATTTCGACGGGAATCTGGTGCTGGTGACCGAAGAACTGCCCGATACATTCCACGGCTGCTATTTCTATAATGGCGGCGAGTTTCCTTATGTCATCAAGGGCGTGCTGGAGTTCTTGGATCTCTGTAGCAATGATGAACATTGTCTGGCACGAATCATTGGCGTAGATACAGAGCCCGGCATACGGTTCAATTATCAGAGCGCAGGCAAACCCATCGTGGAAGACCCCGACGGCGACAGTTGCGTGTGGGAGGTGAGTTTCGAAGTGGTGCCTATGCTGATGGAGGCGAGGACTTACCTGATGCGCTGGAACCCAACAATCAGTTCGTTTACGGAGAAGGACTTCGAGGCGTGCATGGAAAACCGCGTGCACGGCATGTTCCACATGAATTGGAGCATCTATGAGTGGCAGGAGGCTCGCAGGGGCGACTTCTTCTATATGATGCGAACGGGCGATGAACGGGCGGGCATCGTATTCTGCGGCCAGTTCCTCTCTGACCCTTACCCCGCCGACGACTGGGCTGGCAGCACCAAGCGCAGGATGTATGTGGATATGGTTTGCTACAATGCGGAATCAGGCTCCGCGCCTCACATATCATTGGAGAAACTTCAAACGGCCATCCCCGCCAAAGACTGGCAGAAAGGTCACTCCGGCGAGTTGCTGTCGGAAGAGATAACAACACAACTGGACGAGATGTGGGGAGATGAGTTAGTGGCACCAGGGACAGGTGACTGACACCTCCGTTTTATGAAAAAACCAGAAAAGGTCTCCCGCTTGTGGATGACGTCAGCATCGGCATGAGCATCATGGCGAGTAAAAGGATTTAAGCAAGCACCAGTTGTAATATAGCGGCATCATGATAGGTGGTGCCATCGTAGAGCCAGTCGGAAAGGATGCCTGTCTGCCGATAGCCCAACTGACGGAAGATATGAAGCGAGGCCTTGTTATGGGCACTCACGATGACATAGAGTTGATGCAGGTGAAGGGTGTTGCGGGCATACTGCTGCACGTACTCGATGGCAGCCTTGGCATAGCCTTTACGGCGATAAGGACGCATGATGACGATTCCCATTTCTGCTTTCAGGTTTTTCGGGTCGAATGACATGAGGTCGACCATGCCCACCACCTGACGGGCGGCATCCTCGATAACGAGCCTCACCTGCTTGTCGGTATAGATGTCGCCGGTGGTATCTGACATGAACTGATGCAGCATAAACCGGGAATAGGGCACATTGGTAGGGCCGATGCCCCAGAGGGTCTCATCGTTCTCGATGCGATAGAACAGATCCAGGTCTTCTGGCTCCAAAGCCCTGAGCGTTACTTTTATCTGGCTGTCACTCATAGCGTTTTCATTTGATGATTTCCCACGGTGTAATGATGACGCGGCTTTTGCTGCTATACGTACCTATATGCCTTCCCTGATGGTTGACAGACTCGGTTATAATCTGTTCGAAGGACAGGGTGTCAGTATCATAGACGATGCATGAATTGGCATCAGCGACTGTTAATCCCTTGCGAAGTGAGATGGCCCTACATTCGTCCATCATCTGCCTGCTGCCCTTGAATGAATAGGCGACCTCTTCCGTATGCTGCGAATACAAGCCAAGCGACTGCTGAAGACGCGAATACAGCATCTGCACAAGGGCAATAAGGGCACGGAAATAAATGGCCAGTTTGATGGGGAGCGTCACGAGGAAACTGAGGTGGCCGTAGTGCTTGCGGAAGAAGATGAGCATGGCCTGATAGAACACATGCACATAGCGGTAACTGGTCTTCTGGGTTGACTCACCCTTATAATGCACGATGCGGGCAGGTACATACCAGTTTTCATAGCCTGCCTTCAGCACCCTGTACGACAGGTCGATATCCTCGCCATACATGAAGAACGTCTCGTCGAGCGATCCCACCTTGTCGAGCACCGAGTGTCGAAGCATCATAAATGCGCCGCTAACCACGTCGATCCTGGCTGGCTTGTCCCAGGGCAGATGGCTCATATAGTAGCGTCTGGAAAAACCAAACATCTTGAGGAAAGAGACGTATGGCGTAGGCAAGCCACGGCGCGATTCTCGGGCTATGGTGCCGTCGGTATTGTGCATCATCACACCTACTGCTCCCGACTGCAGATGGGCATCCATAAAGTTGACCACCATGCGCAGGCTTTCCTCGCCTACGAAGGTGTCAGGATTGAGTAGGAGCACATACTCGCCGCGTGCCTGCCGAATGGCAATATTGTTGGCTTTGGCAAAGCCGAGGTTGTGGTTGCTTTCTATTAGGGTGATGGTGTCGGCAAATCTCTCTTTCAGATATTCTACCGAGCCGTCGGCTGAATCATTGTCAACAACGAATATCTCGCAATCCATGCCTTTCGTGGCGCGCTGCACGCTGACGATGCATTGCTCCACGAAATAGCGGACGTTATAATTGACTATGATGACCGACAGTTTCATACTTTCTCAGAATCGGTTTGCTGGTTAATATCCGGTGCGGTTTCTGCCTTACAGCGGTTCATGGTTGGGAATACGAAGGGCATCGTGAGCATAATCATCACGGCCAGGTAGCCGTAGGCGGGCTCAAAACCATAAATATAATATAATAAGGTGTTGAGAATGAGCATGGAGCCCAGCATGGAGAGGCGCAGCGTGCCCCATTTTAGCAAGGCGTGTGCGGGCTGTGCCCTCAATGCGCTTTCAACAGCCTTGAACTTAAAGAGACGCAGAGCAAGGGGCACGATGGCGAGGGTCAGGAGAATAATCAGCATCTGGAGGTAGTAATGAGTTTTGCTCATAACCAGAAGGTTCATATCCATTTCCAGGAAATCGCCACATACGTAGAGGGCACCGGCTATCAGAAGCACCGCCCAGAATATCATCATTAATATGTTTCTTGTCTTTTCCATTATTATTTTCAATTTTCAATCTAAAGTCTCTCAACTCTCAACCCTCAACCCTCAACCCTCGAAGGGCGTTCTGTTGATAATCGAGCGACCCAGCGTCACCTCGTCTGTATATTCCAATTCATTACCGACGGCAATGCCGCGGGCAATGATGCTTATTTTCACGTTGTAGGAGGCCAACTTTCGGAAGATGTAGAAGTTGGTGGTGTCACCCTCCATCGTGCTGCTGAGTGCCAGGATGACCTCGTTGACACCTCCTTCGGCCACCCGAGCCACCAGCGATTCTATTTCCAAGTCGCTGGGTCCGATGCCGTCCATGGGCGAAATCAGCCCGCCGAGCACATGATAAAGTCCGGTGAACTGCTGCGTATTCTCTACCGCCAATACGTCCTGAATATTTTCCACGACGCAGATGAGCCCCTTGTCACGTCGATGGTCAGAGCAGATAGGACAGATGTCCTGGTCGCTGATATTATGGCACACCCTGCAAAACTTCACCTCACGTTTCATGCGGTCGATGGCTTCGGTAAATCGTGTGACCTCTTCCCCGCCTTGCCTCAACATATAAAGCACCAGCCGCAAGGCCGTCTTGCGTCCTATGCCGGGCAGTTTGGAAAACTCCTGAACAGCCATCTCAAGCAGACGTGAGGGATATTGCTGCATCTTCAATTTTCAATTTCCGACAGTTCCAGCCATCGCATGGACTTCTCGTCGAGTTCGTCTTTCAATAGCGGCAGCCGCTTGCTCATACGGGTAATCTCTTCCACGGAGATCATGCCCGAACTCAATGCGTCCTCTATCTGCTTCTGCTCGGCCTCCAATGCGGCAATGTCTTTCTCCAATTGCTCAAACTCACGTTTTTCCTTAAACGACATCTTGCGCTTTTCACGCGGTTCTCGCATGTCGCCCGCTTTGTTTGTTGCAGAGCCTTTACCCATAGTGTCGGCCTTGCTGCCTTTTTCAACGGTCTTCGCCGATTCCTTTGGCTGCAAGGCTTGCCATTCGCGATACTGCGTATAGTTGCCGGGAAAGTCTTTTACCTCACCCTGCCCCTTGAACACCAGCAGATGGTCTACCACTTTGTCGGTAAAATAGCGGTCGTGGCTCACCACGATGACACAGCCGGGAAAGTCCTTCAGGTATTCCTCCAGTATTTGCAGGGTGACAATGTCGAGGTCGTTGGTAGGCTCGTCGAGCACCAGGAAATTCGGATTTCGCATCAGCACCGTGCATAGATATAGTTTGCGCTTCTCGCCGCCCGACAGTTTATACACATAGTTGTGCTGCTGCTCGGGCGAGAAGAGGAAGTGCTGGAGGAACTGACTGACTGAGAGATGCCGTCCGCTGCCAAGGTCGATATACTCGGCAATGTCACGCACAACATCAATAACCTTCTGCTGGTCATCAAACTTCAATCCCTCCTGCGAGAAATAGCCGAAGCGCACCGTGTCGCCTATGACAATACGCCCTGCGTCGGGCTGTATCTCTCCGAGCAGCATCTTCAGGAAGGTTGACTTTCCCGTACCGTTGTTGCCCACGATGCCCATCTTCTCGAAGCGCGAGAAATTATAGTAGAAGTCCTTTAAGATGACATTATCGTCAAACTCCTTCGAGATATACTGGCACTCGAAAATCTTGGAGCCGATATACACATTCGAGGCTTTCAAACGGATTGCCCGCTCCTCTATCCAGGACTTTGCAATACGCTCCAGGTCGTAGAAGGCATCCTCGCGATATTTGGCCTTGTGGCCTCGTGCCTGCGGCTGCCGGCGCATCCAGTCGAGTTCGGTGCGATAGAGGTTGTTGGCACGTGCTATCTCTGCCCGCCTGTTGTCTATTCGCTCCTGCCGCTTTTCCAAATAATAGGAGTAATTGCCGCGGTATGTATATATGGTCTTATCGTCTATTTCGAGTATCACGGAGCATACGCGGTCGAGGAAATAGCGGTCGTGAGTAACCATGAGCACCGTCTTGTCGCTACGTCCCAGAAATCCCTCCAGCCATTCTATCATCTGCAGGTCGAGGTGGTTGGTGGGCTCGTCGAGTATCAGCAGGTCGGGCTCGGTTATCAGCACATTGGCCAGCGCTACGCGTTTTTGCTGACCGCCGCTGAGTTGTCCTATCGGCTGCTGCAGGTTAGGAATCTTCAACTGCGTGAGTATCTGCTTGGCCTTGAGCACTTTTTCCTCGTCGCCCTGATGGTTGAAGCAGGCATCAAGCACCGAGTCGTCGGGATTGAACACGGGCGACTGTTCCAGATAGCCCACTTTCAGGTCACGCCTGTAAATAATATCGCCGCTGTCATACCCGTCTTTGCCGGTGAGTAATGACAGCAGCGTAGATTTTCCTGTTCCGTTTTTGGCTATAAGCCCCACCTTCTGGCGCTCTGCAATCGAGAAACTGATATTCTCGAAGAGCACCAGCGAGCCAAACGACTTGGTGAGGTTCATCACCTCCAAATATGGAGTATCCTTAGCCATTCTGTATTGTTAAGGCAGGCCTTTAGGCATCCTGCCTTAATGACTTGTTAATTTGCTCTATATATCCCAGCACATCGTCTCGCCCGCGTGCTTTCTCCGCCGAGGTAATGAAATAGGGCGGCATTTCTTCCCAAGTTTCCATCATCTTGCTCACATAGGCCTCCACATTGGCCTTGACTTTCGATTCCGACAGTTTGTCGGCCTTGGTAAACACGATGGAGAAAGGTATGCTCGACACGCCGAGCCAGTCGATAAACTCCAGGTCGATATTCTGCGGTTCATGCCTTATGTCAACAAGCACGAAGACGTTGACCAGTTGTTCCCGCCCGAGGATATAGCCGCGAATCATCTGGTCAAGTTTGGCCACCTCGGTCTTTGAGCGCTTGGCAAAGCCGTAGCCTGGCAGGTCTACCAGATACCACTCACGGTTAATCAGGAAGTGGTTGATAAGTAGCGTCTTACCGGGCGTAGATGATGTCTTGGCCAGTTTCTTGTTGCGCGACAACATGTTGATAAGGCTCGACTTGCCTACGTTTGAGCGGCCTATGAAGGCATACTCGGGCTTCGAGTCTTTCGGACACATGCCTACATTGGGCGATGAAAGTGTAAATTCAGCAGTCTTTACTTCCACGTATATTCTTTACCTTATTCTATCGAGCGACTTCACCAGTTTCTCATCCTTGACAATGGCCTTGCGTGCCAAAAACAGGAAGACCACGGCCACCATCGGCAGCGCACAATACCACTCTATGACCGGCTGCATAATGGCCAGCGCAATATAGTAGATAATGCCTAACGCCATCAGCACAGTACACAGATTGGCCTGCATGGGCCTGTTCTTGAAGAGGAACACAATGCCCACGGCCACTACGGCCATACCACCGACAAGACCCTTGAAATAGGACATCGGCTCGACAATGGCAGCCACCACTAAGACCACGAAGGTCAGCAGCAGCCATACGGTTTGAATGCGCTGTATCATACCTCTGCTGCCTGTACTTCCTTGGCCGGGTCGCGCCAGTAAACCTTTCCTTCAATAAATT
>JAEEGL010387200.1_pt1 | contig 10454 bp, 9 predicted proteins | sample 9134231 | NCBI WGS metagenome assembly JAEEGL01 (sample SAMN16246548, study PRJNA631951) | gut metagenome | biome: gut microbiome; feature: rumen; material: fiber-attached | host: Bos | place: Iran: Karaj | collected 2018-10 | reverse complement strand
CACTTGGTGAGGCAGAGACTATGGATGTTAGAGGCCGTAACCTTGTTTCAGGTCTTCCTAAGACGATCACAGTTTCTTCAGAGGAGACTGAGGAAGCTCTCAAGGAGTCTACAATGCAGATTGTTGAGGCTATTCACTCAGTTCTTGAGAAGACTCCACCAGAGCTTGCAGCCGACGTTGCCGACAGAGGTATTGTTCTCACAGGCGGTGGCGCACTTCTTCGTGGTCTTGAGGAGCTTATCGAGGACCGCACAGGAATCAACACTATGACAGCTGACGAAGCTATGACTTGTGTAGCTATCGGAACAGGCCGTTATGTTGAGCTTCTTGCAGATTCATAAAAGTAAATAATCGTATTTTTTATAGTGCCCTGCAAAGCAGGGCACTATTTTTTTTTACTTTCTGAAGGGGATATATGACCTTTTGCAATAAAAAACACGATTTTTGGAAAATTATTGCAAGAATTGTTTGCTAGAGTTCGGTAAAGTCTAATTAAAGTTATTACCTAGCTATTTATTAATGGTAGATAAAGTTAATTTTTCAGGAGGTATGAAAAAGAATGAAGAATGGTTTATTGAGAAAGGGTATCACAGCAGTACTCGCTGCAACAATGATGATGAGTCTTGTTGCATGTGGTGGCGCTTCATCATCTTCAGATGGAGCAAAGACAGAGTCAGCAGCAAGCGAAGGCGCAACACACATCTATGTACTTACAGCTCCAGAGGATCACGGTTGGACAGGTGCTGTTGCAACATTCGCAAAGGAGAAGATTGAGGAAGTTAACGGCGAGGGCAAGTACTCAGCAGAGCTTATCACTTCTTCAAACGCAGCAGAGCAGATCACTAACATCGAGGATATTGTTTCAAAGGGTGAGGACAACATCGCAGTTGTTATCCAGCCTATCGATGACACTGTAGAGTCAGCTATCCAGCAGCTTATCGATGCAGGTATCCCATACGTTGCATTTGATAGAATTATCGAGGGTGTTTCAGACTCAGCTATTTCAAATGTAAAGGGTGACAACGAGGGTATCGGCGCAGCTTGTGCAGCATACTATGTATCACTTGGTCTTAAGCCAGCTGATGAAGTATACATCTACGAGGGAGATACATCATCTGTTACAACACTTCGCGACAATGGATTTACAAAGTATCTTACAGGCGAGCTTGCATACGATGGAAAGTACATTGATGACAGCGCTAAATGGGATGAGGGCGACCTTGCAAGCATCACATATTCAGGTGCTATGAACTGGAGCCGGTCAGATACAAAGAGCTCATTTGAGACACTTATGGGTGATGCATCAAATGCAGATATCAAGTGGATTTACGCAGAGGATGACGAGCTTGCTATGGGTATCCTTGAGGCACTTGATGGTGGCGGAATTGATGACGCCACAAAGGCTAAGTTCCTTGGCAACTCACCAGCAATCTCAGGCTGTGGCGGTCTTGAGGACTTCTACGCAGTACTTAGAGGTGAGTCTTACACAGACATCGCTGATCAGTTATCAGGTCTTGTATCTGTAACATACAGCCCATCAATGATTCAGACAGCTATCCAGGATATGGTTGACTATTTAGATGGCGCTTCTGTAACACAGGATCACGTAATCGAGTGTGAGAATGTTACAAGCGAAAATGTATCAGAATATCCTTCATTTAATTAATCACAGTTAAATGAAATTCCTTCTAGGGTCGGGTCTTCACTCGGCCCTAGAAAAAAGTTGGAGGTAATTAAAATGAACCTACTTGAAATGCACGGAATTAAAAAGGCTTTTAATGGGGTTGAGGTGCTTCATGGAGTTGACCTCAATGTTGAAAAAGGTCAGGTTCATGCCCTTTTGGGAGAAAATGGAGCCGGAAAATCTACATTAATGAATATCCTTACTGGTGTTTATACATGTGATGAAGGCCAGATGGTTTTCTATGGACATAAGTTTTCCGAAATCAGCATTCACGAGGCTGAGAACATTGGAATTGCATTTGTTCACCAGGAGCTAAATTTATTTAACGATTTAACAGTTTACGACAACATCTTTTTGTGCAAGGAATATACAAAGGGCCGTGTTACTCTTGATAAAACAAAGATGATTAAAGAGGCGGCAGCTTTATTTGAAAGACTAGGCGTTAATATAGATCCATGTGCCGAGGTTAGCACCTTAAAGCCTAGTGAGAAGCAATTGCTTGAGATTTCAAAAGCATTGTTCAAAAATGCAAAATTGATAATTCTGGATGAGCCAACCACTTCACTTAACAATGACGAGGTTGACCACCTTTTCGATATAATTAACGGACTTAAAAAGGAAGGCATCTCTTTCATCTTTATTTCTCATAAGATGCCAGAGATTTTCAAAATTTCAGATAGCTATACTGTATTCAGAAACGGAAGCTTTATTGCAGAAGGAAAGATAAGCGAAATTGACCCAGAGGGTGTCACAAAGCTTATGGTTGGAGAGGCTTATGCCGCAGAGGATTCCTACAGAGCCAGGGAGACAGGTGATACCATTATTTCTCTTAAGGACTACAGCGGTCCAGGCTTTAACCATATCAATCTTGATATTAAGAAGGGTCAGATTATTGGATTTACCGGACTTCAGGGCGCAGGAAGTAGCGAGCTTCTTCATTGTATGTTTGGATGCGAGCATCCTACAGGCGGTCATATGTACATTGATGGCAAGGAGCCAAAGGCAGGTTCAATCCACGATGCAATGAAAAACAAGATTGCTCTTTTGCCACCGAACAGAAAAGAGAATTCCGTGATTCCGGATATGACAATCCTTGAGAATATGTACTTGGCTGAGCATACACTTTCCGCAAACAGCATGCCAATCAAGTCAAAGAAGGAAAAGGAAAAATTTGCCGGTTTCAAGAAAATGCTTGGAATTAAGGCTGAGAGCGAGGATATGCCAATTCTTTCCCTCAGTGGTGGTAATCAGCAGAAGGTGTTCATTGCCAGATGGTTGAACACAGATGCTCAGATATTATTATTCGACAACCCTACCCAGGGAATTGACGTTGGAGCAAAGGCAGAGATTTACAAGCTGATAATTAAGCTTGCAGAAGAGGGCAAGACAATTCTTATCAATACACTGGAAATTCCAGAGCTTCAAAAGGTTGCTGACAAATGCGTAGTTTTCTACGACGGTCAGATAATCAAGATTTTGGAGCACGACGAGATAGAAGAGACTACAGTAATGCTCTATTCAACTAATGCTATGAAAGAAGAGGTAGCGATATAATGAGTAAAAATATATTAAAGCAAATTGGAAAATATAGTTATGTAATTGTTTTCTTACTGATTTTCCTTGTATATGTAATCACAAGTGATGGACTTACCTGGGCTGGTGTTATGAACATCTTCCGTCACTCAGCCATCGTCGGTATCATCGCATTTGGAATGGGACTGGTTTGTCTAACAGGTGAGATTGATTTGTCAGTTGGCTCTATGTTGGCAATTGACGCTGGCTTTTCAGTTGTTATTTTCAATATGACTGGAAGCGTGGTTTTAACACTTCTCTTTGCACTTGTTTTTGGAGCAATCGGAGGCCTCATCAATGGTATCCTCGTGGGATATGTTAAGATGCCAGCCTTCATTGTTACACTTGCTACAATGCTTATTTATCGTTCATTTTCACAGTACTTCTGTCAGAGATTAGACAAGGCTCTCATCGGTGGAGGAAGCTCTGTTTACAAGATGTCTCGTGACATCGCTTCATACCAGGGCTTATACGATTTTGGAAATAGCAAGGTTGCTACCATCCCTACAGTAGGCGTGGTTTTAGTATTAATGACAATCGTTTTTGTTTACCTTACACTTTGTACAAAGTATGGTAAAAAGGTTTACGCCATCGGTAGCAACGAAAATGGTGCAAAGATGGCAGGCATTAATGTAAACCTCGTAAAGACATCAGTATTTGTTATCACTGGTATTCTCGTAGGTCTCGCAGCGTTCCTTTGGATTGCAATGAACGGTTCCTGCGACCCAGCTACCACAGGTAACAGCTATGAAATGTACGCCATCGCTGCTGTAGTTCTTGGTGGAATCAGCATGTCAGGCGGAAAGGGCCGTGTCCTCGGTATCTTCTTCGGTGCCCTTTCTTACACAGTAATCGATAAAATCATCGTAGCCCTTAAGATGGATTCACTTATCAACGATGCAATCAAGGGAATCATTCTCATCATAGTTATCATGATTCAGATTATCGGACCACAGTTAAAGAATAAGTTTAAGCACTAAGCTTCTAAAGTAAATCATTGTATTGAAAAGCTCCCTCGTCGGGAGCTTTTTTGCTGTTTTTTGTAAAAAGGGTTAAGTATTGTTCCAAGTGTCCGATAACATAGATGGAGAAATGTTTAACTTTAAGCAAAAGCGGGGGAGCCTATGGTTAAAGGATTATACACAGCCTACACTGGAATGATAAATGAGCAGAAGCGCTTGGATGTTATGACAAATAATCTGGCAAATTCTGCAACCACAGGTTATAAGAAGGAAGCTATGATAGCACAGGCCTTTGACGAGAGGCTGGCTATCAAGATTAAGGATACATCCCACTGGCATAACATGCCTGAGAAGATTGGATATATCTCCCTTGGAACAAAGGTTGGAGAGACCTATACAAACTGGGACCAGGGACCATTCCAGATTACCGATAAGGATTCTGATGTGGCGCTGGGAGGAAAAGGCTTCTTTGCAATTGAATTTACAAATAAGGCTGGCCAGACTTCTGTAAAGTACACAAGAGATGGTGCTTTTACAGTGGATGTGGACGGTTACCTTAGAACCTCTGATGGTGATTATGTTTTAAATTCAGATGGTGCCCTCGGTACACAATATGGTGAAGGCTTCAGAGTACAGATTGATCCTAACTTGAAATACACCATCGCCAGTGATGGAACCATCAGACAGAACGGTGAAGAGGTTGACACCATCGGAGTTATTGATATCGACAATTACGATTACATCAATAAATATGGCGAGAATTTATATGACCTTATACCGGGTGGACAGATTGTAGAAAGTGAGGCTATAGTGCAGCAGGGTATGCTGGAGGCATCAAATGTAAACGTAGTGGATGAGATGGTTAGTATGATTACTATCGCTCGAGCATACGAAGCCGGTCAGAAAATGATTCAGACAGAAGACTCGACGTTAGAAAAGACAGTTAATACCGTTGGAAGAGTATAAATAGCCTGTAGGAAACAAGCTATTTGATCTCTCAAGCGAGACATTCCCGGCGAGCGGAGAGATACTAATGCTTGTTGCCGTAACAGGCGAGAGAAAAACTTGGAGGGATTAAGGTATGGTAAGATCACTTTGGTCAGCAGCCTCAGGTATGAAAGGCCAGCAGACATCAGTTGATACAATTGCAAATAACTTAGCCAATGTTAATACCACAGGCTTTAAAGCTCAGAGTGCTCAATTTAAAACTCTGCTTTATCAGACACTGGAGGCTAAAAGCTCCAACGCACAGGGAGAGACAAAACCTACAAGTGCACAGGTAGGCCTAGGCACCAGAGTAGCTTCCCTTAATTCAAACTTTGCACAGGGTGCACAGCTTGCAAATGATAGCAACACCGCAATGTGCATCATAGGCGAGGGCTTCTTCGCAGTTAAGGATGGTGATAAGACTCACTATACCAGAAATGGTAATTTTAGCTGGGCCCTTAATGAAGCAGGTGAAAAGGTTCTTACAACACCTGAAGGCTTCCAGGTTCTTGACCAGGCAAATCAGGTAATTAAAGTTCCAAAGACCACAGAAAAGGGATTTTCTGTTAATATAGATACAGGAGCAATTTCTATCCAGAATGCAGATGGCACTTATACAGCAACCGGCCAGTCCATTGCACTGTATCAGTTTACTAACAGAGTAGGTCTTAACAAGATTGGTGACAATCTTTATGACGAGTCCGAGGCATCAGGCGAGCCAATGGCTGAGTGGAACACTCAGGGCGTTATCCGTAGCCAGATTGCCCAGAATTATCTGGAGGGCTCAAATGTAAATGTAGCTGACGAAATGGTAAATCTTATTATTTCCCAGCGTGCATACGAGATGAACTCAAAAGCTATTACCACTTCAGATACCATGCTTGAGCAGGCAAACAATCTGAAGCGATAGCAGATAGATAGTTAGGTAACATTGTCTGAACTCCATAGCAAGGCGGTGCAGGAGTTCGCATTTAAAACAGGGGGACAGAAAGAGATGGATGTAACAGGAATGAGTACTTATTTGCAAACTCAATACGCAAATCAAAATGCCACCGTAGCGAAAACTACGGCAAATTCTGTGAGTGGAATTTCCCGGGACTCCAGCCAGGAGGAAATCACAAAGGCTGTAAAGGATTTTGAGACCTACATGATGGAAAAGGTCATCAAGGAGATGAAGGAAACTATCTCAATGGAGGAAAAGGAAAACGACTCTTTGAGTATGTACAAGGACCTTTATCTTGACCAGTCAATCACACAGATTGCATCACAGCTTGTGGATGAACTCGGCGGTGACATTACAGATGATTTTGTACAGCAGATTATGCGCAATTATGGAATTACAGGTACAGCAAGTCAGCAGTTAGACACTACAGGCTTGGATAATGATGCAGTCTCTGAGGATATTGCCAATGTAAATGGTTCTACAGTAACTCAGATACAGGCATAGTAAAATATTAAGATTATTTAACGCCCCGTGGCTTTGGCTACGGGGTGCTTTTTATGTTATGATATACAGCATGGAAGAATTAACCGGATATGTTGAAAATATAATATTTAGAAATGCCGACAATGGCTATACAGTTTTAGATTTTGTGTCGGAGGAGACACTAATCACCTGCACGGGATTATTTCCTACAGTGGGTGAAGGAGAAAACCTGTTGCTTCGTGGAGAGTATGTGGACCACCCTACCTATGGACGCCAGCTGAAGGTGTCCAGCTATGATGTGGTGGCGCCTACAGATGAGGCTTCCATGGAGCGTTATTTAGGTTCAGGCGCCATACGTGGTATTGGCCCTAAGCTTGCAGCAAGAATCATCAAGGAATTTGGAGCAGACACCTTTAGAATTATAGAGGAGGAGCCTGAACGACTGGCTGAGGTAAAGGGAATTTCCTTAAACAAAGCAATGGAGATTTCAGACCAGATTGTAGGGGCAAAGGACATCCGCAACGCTATGATTTTCCTTGATAAATATGGAATTCATGGCAACACTGCTATCAAAATATACAATCGCTTTGGCAACGATATTTACAATGTTATTCAAAACAACCCTTACAGGCTTGCAGATGAAGTCTCAGGAATAGGCTTCAAGACTGCGGACGAAATAGCCAGTCTTGTAGGAATAAAGGTAGACTCAGAGTTTAGAATTCGAGGCGGGATTCAGTATGTGCTCTCACATGGGGCTACCTTTGGTCACACCTATCTGCCTATAGAAACCTTGACCGATATGTCTGTGGATTTGCTGAAGGTAGATGCCGAGTCGGTAGAGGCTCAGATAATGAACCTTGCCATGGATAAAAAGGTCATCATCAAGCGGGACGAAGAGGGAAATAAGCAGATTTATTCCAGAGCCTTTTATCGTATGGAGGAGTCCATTGCGGGAATGCTTAAGGAATTGAACGTGACCTACAAGGTTGACCGCACAGATATGGAAAAGGTAATTCGTCGTATTGAAAAAGATGAGAACTTTGAACTGGACGAGCTCCAGAAGGATGCGGTAGTTGCAGCAGCTGAGCACGGCTTATTTATCCTTACAGGTGGTCCTGGTACAGGAAAGACTACCACCATCACCACTATGATTCGTATTTTTGAAGAAGAGGGCTACAACATTTTCCTGGCTGCCCCTACAGGACGTGCGGCAAAGAGAATGAGCGAGGCCACAGGCTATGAGGCCAGGACCATTCACCGAATGCTTGAAGTAAATGGGCGTATGGGGGATGACGATGATTCTGCTTCCTTTGCCAAGTTCGAGCGCAATGAGGAAAATCCGCTTGAGTGTGATGTCATCATCATCGACGAAATGTCTATGGTAGATGTTTCCCTGATGTACTCACTTCTTAAGGCTATTTCCCCAGGTACCAGATTGATTTTGGTAGGTGATGTTCACCAGCTTCCAAGTGTGGGTGCTGGAAATGTACTTAAGGATGTGCTGACCTCAAACCAGTTCACGTCAGTTACTCTCGCTAAGATTTTCCGTCAGGCCCAGGAGAGTGACATCGTAATGAATGCCCACAGGATTCACAAGGGTGAGCACATGGAGCTGGACAATAAGTCAAAGGATTTCTTTTTCCTTAAGCGAAATGATGCTGACACCATCATCAACGTAATGCTTACCCTGGTTAAGGATAAAATGCCTAAGTACGTGGATGCCAGCATAAGTGATATTCAGGTGTTGACCCCTACCCGTAAGGGCTTAATCGGAGTGGAACGTCTGAATGGTATTCTTCAGCAGTACCTGAATCCACCTTCCAACAAAAAGAATGAGTGGAAGGGTGATACCAGAACTCTCCGTGAAGGCGACAAGGTTATGCAAATCCGCAATAACTATCAGCTGGAGTGGGAGGTAAAGGGAAACTACAACATCACCCTGGAAAAGGGACTGGGCGTTTTCAACGGAGATGTGGGAATCATAAAAGAAATTAGCGATTGGGCTAAGTCTGTGACAGTTGAATTTGAAGAGGGCAGGACGGTAATCTACCCATTTGCCAATTTGGATGAGCTGGAGCTGGCCTATGCCATCACCATTCACAAGTCCCAAGGCTCGGAATATCCGGCAGTTGTAATGCCTATAATGGATGGTCCGAAAATGCTGATGAATAGAAATATCCTTTATACAGCCATCACCAGAGCAAAAAAATGCGTCACCATGGTAGGCGACGCAGATGTTTTTTATTCAATGATAGATAATGTTTCTCAGGCAAAGCGCTATTCCGGATTAAGAGCCCGAATAGACGAAGCCTTTAGAGAATCGATTTTATAAACAGGTCGTTGTTGGTGCTATCAGCCAGGTTGATGATATCACCGCTATCAAGCTGAACTACAGGTCGCGAAAGATTGGTTTTATTAATGTAAACCACGCGGCCTGTTTTTGCGTTGTTGAGCATAACGCGACTGTTGCTGTAGGTATTTGCGATTCTCTCAAGGAAAATCAGAATATATTTTGTGTTGTATTTTTTTAATCCGTCCTTCTCAAACTCGCTGATTACCTGGAAGGAGCATAGTGGATCTCGATGAGCACGGGCGGAGGTCATTGCATCGTACACATCTGCAATGGCAACAATGCTAGCAAAATCATCGATTTCGTCCTCCTCAAGTCCTCTTGGGTAGCCACTTCCATCACATCTCTCGTGATGTTGAAGTGCGGCGTAAAGAATACGAGGGTCAAAACCCTTGCCGTTCAACAGCCTTTTACCGAGAAGAGGATGGGATTTCATTTGGGCGAATTCCTCATCGGTATACCTACCAGGCTTATTTATTATACTTTCAGGAATTTGAGTTTTACCAATATCGTGAAGCAAGCCTGCCAGTGTAAGGGCATTCAAATCATCCTTGCTAAGCTGGAGCCATTTTCCAATAGAACGTGCTATCAGTGCCACATTCAATGAATGAGAATAAATCGGATCCTCCAGATTTCGCATGTTACCCAGCATATCAAGTAGCTCAAGTGAGGTTTTTGATTTAAAAAGTGTCTCACAGCTTTCCAGCATCAAATCAGAGCACTCAGCTCCACCGCCAGCGATTATGGCATCAAAATTCTCCTTTAGATAGGAAATATTAAGGGCATAGTCTGACTGGAACTTTTGGAATTTAGGCGAAGCCTTTAGCCTTTGACTGTAGGTAATCTGATCGCTTATTCTGTTGTCGTCGTTACTAGTGGCAGGCTCTGGCTCAGCCTTTGGCGGTGGCTCGGGATCCTCCACGTTTGCCGTTTCTATTTTATAAAAGGTCAACTTGGCAATAAGCTGGGGAGTAAGCTTTTCTCCAGCCTTTACGATGGTTTGACCTCGCTTAGTCACAACGGGCTCAGCTGCAATCATATTAGGTTCCAGTTTATCAACAGTCAGTGTAATCATAGTCGCCCTTTCTATTGTCTATACAACAACAATTATAATAAGGGAATTTTCTAAATACAATATAGTTCACAGTGATAACATAATTCTCTCTATAGATAATCTTTTTCATATTCACAGTTACTTCATTATTGTGACTTGCTATATACACAGCTTGGGGTTATACTTATCCTTACCTAAGAATGACCTTAGGTAAGTAAATACAATTTCATATAGAAAGAGAGTTAAAAGATGGAAAAGTTACTTTTTACTTCAGAGTCAGTAACAGAAGGCCATCCAGATAAGGTATGTGATGCCGTATCGGATGCCATCCTCGATGCTTGCTTAGCTGAAGACCCAATGCGTAGAGTAGCTTGTGAGACTGCTTAATGTACCGGATTCGTTCTTGTTACCGGTGAGCT
>JAEEGL010115362.1_pt1 | contig 10454 bp, 10 predicted proteins | sample 9134231 | NCBI WGS metagenome assembly JAEEGL01 (sample SAMN16246548, study PRJNA631951) | gut metagenome | biome: gut microbiome; feature: rumen; material: fiber-attached | host: Bos | place: Iran: Karaj | collected 2018-10 | reverse complement strand
TCTCGTCAAAACTGATAAAATCGGGTATAAGCAGGAGTTAGCGCCTCATCCCGACAGAAAAAGAACCTAACTGATTGATTTTCAGATAGGTTCTTTTCTTTTAGCCACGTTTTCAGCCAAGCCTCGTGTGTTTTCAGTCATCATATTCCAAGGCGAGACCGCCTTCGCTGGTTTCCTTGTAGAGCGAGGGCAGGTCATGGCCCGTGCGCTTCATCACCTCCACCACATGGTCGAAGGAGATGCGGTGGTTGCCATCGGAAGTGATGGCAAAGAAGGTGGCATCGGCAGCACGTGTGGCAGCAAAGGCATTACGCTCAATGCAGGGAATCTGAACCAGTCCGCAGATAGGGTCGCAAGTCAGACCAAGATGGTGCTCCAGTCCCATCTCAGCAGCATATTCTATCTGGTGGGGTGTACCGCCCCATATCTGGCAACCGGCTGCAGCAGCCATGGCACAGGCAACCCCCACTTCACCCTGGCAACCCACTTCCGCGCCGCTGATGCTGGCATTGTGTTTCACCACGTTGCCAAAGAGACCGGCTGTGGCAAGGGCTCTCAGCACACGCTGCTCAGAGAATTTGAAATCGTGGTAGTGCTCATAGAGAATGGCAGGAAGTATGCCGCAACTGCCACAAGTGGGAGCCGTCACAATCGTACCCCCACAGGCATTCTCCTCACTGACGGCCAGCGCGTAGGCATGGAGCGCGGCGCCGTAACGGACACCTTCCTTGTATCCTTGCGACTTCACATAGTAGGATACAGCCTTGCGCGCCAGTCCCAACGGACCAGGCAGTGCGCCTTCTGCATCGATACCTCGCTCGACGGCTCTCTGCATCGTATCAAAGACCTCCTTCAGATAGTCCCAGATTTCCGGCCCTTCACACTGTTCCACATACTCCCAGTAACCATGGCCAGTTTTGTCGCACCACGCCATGATATCCTTCATCTTGCTCATCTCATAGACATCACCGCCTGAAGCGAACATGTCACCCTCGGTCTTGCCCTCCGACAGAGCACCACCGCCTACGCTATACACCGTCCACTCGTCGCCTCCGTCAGCCGTGAACTTCATGCCGTTGGGGTGGAAGGGCAGGAATTCCTTGGGTTGCCAGACGATGTTCACAGGTGCAATCTTACTGAGCACATCCATGATGGCCACATCGGTCATGTGACCTTTTCCCGTGGCAGCGAGACTACCGTATAGAGTTACTTCGAAGCTTTTGGCTTCGGGATGGCGCTTGGCATAGATGAGCGCTGCATTGTTAGGCCCCATCGTGTGACTGCTCGACGGGCCTTTTCCGATTCGGAATAGTTCTCTGAGTGATTTCATATCTTATCTCGTTTTTAAATCACATTTTCGACTGTAAATATACAAAATATATTTCAAAATTCCGCTAAAATGCAAAATTTAGCAGCCGAAACTCCGCTAAAATGCAGTTATACCACTTCTTTTCTACCAGTTACATATTCACAGATGATAAACTTCTTCCATCAGACACAAGTGTCTTTTTTTGTCAGTTCTTTCGAAAAAATGCGTAATACGCAAAACATTCGGAAGTATGGAAAGGATTGACAGGAATTATTATCTCAAACAACCCAGGCATCTACTACATCAGCCTGAAAGATTTCTGTCTGAAGTATATTGACGAATTGGGGTTCACTTCTTCCTATCATAGAACTTTACCATTCTATCTCAATTCTCTTAGTTCCATGCTGTCAAGCATGTTATATTGCACTCCGTCAATCTCGGCGTGCCAACTCTGATGGAAGTGGCCATAGTACTGGATAGACAAAAGAAAGCTCGCAGTAAAAACCTGCGGGCCTTATTTGCTTTTATTCTTCCTTGATAACCATCGAGGGCGGGCAGTCGTACATCACACGGGCATGGTTGGTGCGGATGAGAAGGCTTTCAAGGCGTTGACCGGATACGCGGTCAATGACGTCGCGATAGACTTCACCGTTGCGATAGACCACGCCATTCTCCCGTGAGAAGAACTCGTTCTCGGCATGAATGTGGAAGGTGTGCGGCAGCTGTTCCGTGGCGCGCAACTCACCGCACAGATACTCGTCGTCCGTCCATAGGCGGAGCTGATAGGTATTCTGCGTGTCGTTGCGGAATCGATAGTCGATGTAGTTGTACGAGATGCTGGTGCCGGTGCCGAAGGGAATCTGTCGGCCGAAGTCGGGGAAGAGGTCGAGTCCATCGTGGTGGTGATGCTCCGTAATGGTCAGCTCGCTGTGCAATACGAGCCAGTGGATGAGGTTCGACAGCTGGCACATGCCGCCGCCAATGCCCTGCGAGGGCTTGCCTTTGGCGATGGTCAATCCCTCCTTGTAGCCCTTTCGCTTGGTAGTACGCCCAATGAGTCGCCATACGGAGAACGTTTCGCCAGGCCGAATCACCAGCCCGTCGATGTGTTTCACCGCCAGCGCCAGGTTCGTTGCCTTGTTCTCCTGCAACTGCATGTTGACATTGCCCAGCCGACGACGAATCAGCGAGGTGTGGCGATAGACAACCACGGGCAGCGACTCCGCCGTCCGCTCCTTGGCGAACAGCGTCTTACGCATCATGTCCTGAACGTGACGCTTCAGGATTTCCTTCTACATCGACAGCCGATAGGTGAAAGGAGAGATTTCGCAAAACAGTTTTCTTTCCATGTCCTTTCGCGGAGAGAACAGGATTCGAACCTGCGAACCAGTTTTGCCGGTTACACGCTTTCCAGGCGTGCCTCTTCAACCACTCGAGCACCTCTCCTAATTGTAAGCGGCTGCAAAGATAGTCAATTAAGTTGAAAGTTGAGAGTTGAAAGTTGATAGTTTAGGGAATTTTAACCATTCACCTTAAAGACGCGTGCGACGTTGGCGTTGGTTTGGCGGCAGATTTCCTCTTCGTTGACGCCGTAGGCTTCGGCCAAGCGAGTGATGACGTGACGAATGAAGGCAGGCTCGTTGCGCTGACCGCGCAAGGGTACGGGGGCCATATAGGGTGCGTCGGTCTCAAGAACGATGCGGCCGAGGGGTACGACCTCCGCCAGCGTCTCGGGCAGATGGCTTTTCTTGAAAGTGAGTACGCCACCGATACCCAACACAAAGCGGTCGAACTCCAACAGCTGTTGAGCCTCCTGAACATTGCCCGTAAAGCAATGGAACACGCCACCAGGGAGGTCGTGCGCGTACCTTTTTATAATAGCGACCATCTCGTTCTGCGCCTTGCGACAGTGAATCATCAGGGGCAGCTGCAGTTCAACGGCCCAGCGTACCTGCGCCTCGAAGGCTTCAAGCTGTTCGCGTTCGAACTCGCGACTCCAGTAATAGTCAAGACCTATTTCGCCGATGGCGATGGCAGGAGAGGTGAGAGGCAAGAGGTGAGAGGTGAGAGAATACTTTATGCGAGCCAAAACTTCCTGCCAGTCGGAGCGGACTTCCTCGGGATGGAGACCGAGCATGGGACGGCAGTAATCAGGATACTGACGGCAGACGTCGAGGACGGTGCGGCACGAGGCGGCATCGATGGCTGGCAGAAATACTGCCGTGCAGCCAGCCTCTCGGGCTCGCTGGACGACGGCGTCGCGATCTGCTGCGAATTCTTCACCGTCGAGGTGGCAGTGGGTGTCTATGTAATTCATATTTTTATCCCGACGGGAGAACCGTCGGGCACAGTGGTTATTTGTTGCGGTGCAACAATTCGTCCATGTAGGCACTGAGGGCTTGCTTGCGCTCGGCGGGGACATTGACCTTGCTGAGGGTCTGGCGCGCCAGTTCGAAGTAGTAGTTGATTTTGTCCTCACAGAGCTGACGGATGCCAATCTCATCGTAGAGGCGCGTAACGGCAGCCACCTTTTCCGCACGGTCGAAGGTTGCAGCATTGATCCATCGGTCGAGTTCGGCATGCTGTTCGTCGTTGGCACGATTATAGGCATTGATGAGCATATAGGTCTTCTTGTTGCAGGTGATGTCGCCACCGATGGACTTACCGAATACGGCGGGGTCGCCATAGACATCGAGCAGGTCGTCCTGCAACTGGAAGGCGAGTCCGACTTGTTCGCCCAAGCGGTAGAGCAGTTCGGCATCTTCCTGCGGCGCGTCAGCGAGGATGCCGCCAATCTTCAGCGCACAAGCCAACAGGACGGAGGTCTTCAGGCGAATCATCTCGATGTACTCATCCTCAGTAACGTCGTTGCGGGTCTCGAACGACATGTCGTACTCCTGCCCCTCACCGATTTCGAGAGCAGTAGTGGTAAAGAGGTCCAGAACCTTTTCCAATTTGCAGGCAGGTACCTGAGCGACACGCTGATAGGCCAGCACGAGCATGGAGTCGCCCGAAAGGATGGCCTTGTTGTCGTCCCACTTCTTATGGACGGTGAGATGACCACGACGCATATCGGCCTTATCCATGAGGTCGTCGTGCAGGAGGGTGTAGTTATGATAGGTCTCGATGCCGCAGGCGGGCATGAGGATGTCCTCGGGCTTTTCGCGCCAGAGGTTGTAGCCTAACAACATGAGTACGGGACGGATGCGCTTGCCGCCAATGGCCAGCACATACTGTACCGGTTCGTAGAGCGATGCTGGACGGCGGTCGTAGGGCAGATGATCTAGATAGTCGTTGACCAGCTGCAGGATGGTGTCGGATGAGAGTTGTTTCATTTTTTCTGTTATTTCGTTATTATGTTGTTTCGACATTATAGTTTAAAGACGATCGGGATGCAGACCTTGGTGCGGCAGGGCTGGTCGTTCTGGATGCCAGGTTTCCACTTGGGCATCAGGCGCAGCACGCGCAGACATTCGCGGTCGCATTCAGGCGACAGGGAGCGCGTGACGCTAATGCCGCTGATATTGCCATCCTTCTCAACATAGAAGACGGCCACGACCTTGCCCTGCGTCTTGTCCTGGCGAGCCTTGTAGGGGTAGCGCAGGTGTTTGGTGAGCCACCTCATGAATTCGACGGCACCACCCGGAAACTGTGGCAGTTCCTCGGCAATATGGAAATTGAGCGGATTGTTGGGGTCAACACCCATTGCCGCCAGTGCCTTGTCGTCGTCGAGCGATTCTTCGAGTTCCTTGAGCAGTGATTCGTCGTCGCCTTCCTTCTCACCCTCCAGCTGTTCATCGGCTTCCTGTATCTCCACATTGTCGTCGACGATATTCAGCTGTTCGGCCTTTTCCACCTGCTGTTTCTCCTTCAGCTGGGTGATGGTCTCCAGATTCGACATAGGTACCAATTCGCTTTCGTGCACCATTTCACCAATGTCGACGGGGTCGAAATCGTCGTTGGCTGGAATGCTGTTCCACTCCAGCGAGACGTAGAGCAAAGCCAGAATAAACGTCAGCCCGAGGAGGAATCCTGTGGTGCGACGCTGGTCAATATCAGCCCGTGGAGTTTTCTTTTGTTCCATGTTTCTGGCAATAAAATGCGAATTACTGCGTTATTTATTGTGCAAAGGTACGAAATAATTGAGAATAAATTGTTATCTTTGCATCGGATTTTAGAGATTATTAGATGAAAAAAGGTCTTTTAGCAGTCATCATGGTGTTGTCAGCCCTTGCGGCAGCGGCACAGGAGAGCCAGGAAGTGTACAGTTTTCTGCGCCTGCCCGTCAGTGCCCATGTGGCTGCATTGGGTGGAGACAACATCACATTGACTGACGACGACGCCACACTCATTTTCCACAATCCTGCACTCATCAGCGGGGTGAGCGATAAGACGCTGAACCTGAACTTCATGACCTATATGGATGGTGCCGTAACCGCTTCGGCATCGTTTGTGAAAGCCTATCAGGAACGTGCTACGTGGGGAGTGTCGGCGCAATATATGGATTACGGCAAGATGAAGCAAACCAGCGTGAGCAACGAGGACTTAGGCACCTTTGCTGCCCGCGACATTGCGCTGGCTGGGTCGTTTGCCTATCTGCTGGCCAACCGCCTGAGCGGCGGTATCACGGCACGTTTCATCACGTCGCACATTGCCAGCTATAACTCGGCAGCCGTCGCTGTAGACTTAGGACTGAACTATGCCGACGAAGACCGCGGATGGTCGCTATCGGCTGTGGCAAAGAACCTGGGCGGACAAATCAAAGCCTACGAGGACGATTTCGAGCGCATCCCGCTGGACTTGCAGCTGGGTGTGACAAAACGCCTCATCGGTTCGCCGTTGCGACTGTCAGCCACCCTGTCGCGACTGAACAACTGGGATCAGGGATTCATCAAACATGTGGCTGTGGGTGCCGACTTGTTGCTGGGCGAGAACATCTACGTGGCAGCAGGCTATAACTTCCGCCGTGCCAGTGAGATGAAGATTTCCGACGGTGACGGCGAAAGCAACCACGGAGCAGGACTCTCGCTGGGTGCCGGACTACAGTTGGAACGTTTCAAATTGCACGTGGCGTATGCCAAATACCACGTCTCGGCATCGTCACTACTAATTAATGTAAGTTTTGCGCTATGAAGAAAATAACTATTGCTATTGATGGTCACAGCTCGTGCGGAAAGAGCACGATGGCCAAAGATTTGGCTCGCGAAGTAGGTTATGTATACGTCGACACGGGGGCCATGTATCGCAGTGTGACACTCTACGCCCTGCGTAACGGGATTTTCAAAGAGGTGAGAGGTGAGAATCAAGAGGTGAGAGACGTCATCGACGAAGAAGCCCTGCGTCAGCAGATGGCAAACATCCAGATTTCGTTTAAGTTCAATGCCGAGACAGGACGCCCTGACACCTACCTGAACGGAGAACTCGTAGAGCACGACATCCGCACAATGGAAGTGTCGAGCCACGTCAGTCCCATTGCCGCTCTGGGCTTTGTACGCGAGGCGATGGTAGCCCAGCAGCAACAGATGGGTAAGGACAAGGGCGTAGTGATGGACGGTCGCGACATCGGTACTGTCGTGTTTCCCGATGCCGAGCTGAAGGTGTTCGTCACAGCCTCAGCAAAGGTTCGCGCCCAGCGCCGCTATGACGAGCTGAAGGCAAAAGGCATGGAGGCTGACTTCGACGAGATACTGAAAAACGTAGAGGAGCGCGACTATATTGACTCGCACCGCGAAGTATCGCCCCTGCGCAAGGCCGATGATGCCATAGAGCTGGACAACTCGAACATGACCATTGCCGAACAGAAGCAATGGCTCATCGAACGCTTCAACGAAGCCATCGAAGCATAACGCTTATTCCATTGCGACAATGGCATCGCGACACTGCTCCATCAGCCACTTCGGTGTGCTGGTGGCTCCGCAGATGCCAACTGTCAGGATATCCGTCAACCACGAAGGGTCAATCTCCTCAGGATCCTCGATGAGGTGTGTATTGGGATTGACTCGCAAGCATTCATTGTAGAGCACTTTGCCGTTGGAACTCTTCCGTCCGCAGACGAAGAGGATGAGGTCGTGCTTGGCGGCAAACTGCGAAATATTCGGCATGCGGTTGGCCACCGAGCGGCAAATGGTGTCGAAGCTCTTGAATGTTGCCGACGGCGATATGTGTTGCTGGATATATCCGATGATGCGATGAAACTCGTCGAGCGACTTCGTGGTCTGCGAATAAAGAAAGATGTCGCGCGAGAAGTCAAGCTTGGTCACCTCCTCGAAACTCTCGATGACGATAGCGTCCGAATGGGTTTGTCCCACCAGTCCCAACACCTCGGCATGACCCTTTTTGCCAAAAATGACGATTTGAGAGGTTTGCGGTGAGAGATTATCAGTAAGAGATGTCTCGTACTGCTTTTTGATGCGCTTCTGTAACTGCAGCACCACAGGACAGGTAGCGTCAATGATTTCAATATTATTACGACGAGCCATTTCGTAGGTCTCAGGAGGTTCACCATGAGCACGCAGCAGTACCGTAGCATCGTGCAAGCGAGCCATCTGCTCGTGGTCGATGGTCACCAGCCCCATTTCGCGAAGGCGTTCACACTCCATGCCATTATGAACAATATCGCCCAGGCAGTAGAGTTGCGTACCTCTTGCCAGTTCTTCCTCGGCTTTCTGAATGGCAGTCGTCACTCCAAAGCAGAATCCACTGCCGCTGTCTATCTCAATCTGTAACATTGAACTATGAGAACTTTATGATTACTTAAGAAGACCAAAATACATGTCGAGCAATTGTTGGGCGGCAGCAAACGACGTTTGTTCGCCAGCCAACACAGAATTTTCGGCATCATGCAGACGATGTTTGATGACGTCGTTGTTGTAGAAGTTCAGGCGCAGGTGTTCGTTGATGCTTTCGTACATCCAGTATTTCGACTGTTCGTTGCGGCGGTAGGCAAAATAACCGTTGGCCTTGACGAAATCCATATACTCGTAAATCATGTCCCAAACCTCCTTGATGCCATAGCCGTAGAAACCGCTGTAGCACAACACCTTCGGCAGCCATCCGCTATCGGGCATGGGGAAGAAGTGGAGGGCATTGCGGAAATTGGTGGCAGCCATGTGACATTTGTCGACATTGTCGCCATCGCACTTGTTGATGACGATGCCGTCGCAAATCTCCATGATGCCTCGCTTGATACCCTGCAGGTCATCGCCAGTACCTGCCAACTGAATGAGCAGGAAGAAGTCAACCATCGAATGGCATGCCGTCTCACTCTGTCCGACACCTACCGTTTCGACAAAAATCTTGTCGAAGCCAGCAGCCTCGCACAGAATGATTGTCTCGCGGGTCTTACGTGCCACACCACCGAGAGAACCTGCCGTCGGACTAGGGCGGATGAACGAGTCGGGATGCGTGGAGAGCTTCTCCATACGCGTCTTATCACCCAAGATACTGCCTTTCGAGCGTTCCGATGATGGGTCGATGGCCAACACAGCCAGTTTGCCGCCCTTCTCTTTCAGCACGTGAATGCCAAACTCATCAATACTCGTTGATTTTCCTGCACCTGGCACGCCGCTGATTCCCACGCGGATGCTGTTGCCGCTATAGGGCAGGCACTTGTTGATGACTTCCTGGGCTTTTGCCTGATGATCGGGATTGACACTCTCCACCAGCGTCACGGCCTGAGAAAGGATGGTGACGTCGCCTTTGACAATACCCTCTACCATATCGGCGGCAGAGAGTTCACGGCGCTGGACGCGCTTTTTCTTCAGATAGGGGTTGATGATAGATGGCTGCTCGACACCGCTATTCACCTGCAGGCCTGCATATTCTGAACTGTTCTCGGGATGCTCCATAATTGATGTATGATGTAAGATGTATGATGTAAGATGTTATTTTGCATTGATGGTGATAGTGACCTTCGACTTCTGGGGGTCGTTGGTAATCATCAGGATACGCGGCCGCGTGCGCGCCTTCAGCAAGTCGCTGCGATAGGCGGTGATTTTCAGCTTGGCACTCTCGCCTGGTTGCAGACGGCTCTTGTTCAGCGAGATCTTCAGTCCGCTGGTGAACATCTGCAACGAAGAAATCTGCAATTCCGACTGTCCGGTATTGACAATATCAATGACGTCCGTCTTCTTCGACTTACCTTCGAACAGAATGTCGACAGTCTCCTTCGACAGCTGGATGTGGGCGGGATTACTCACATGTTCGGGGAACGAAGGCAGCAACACGGCAGAAACAACGATTTCGTGGTCGGCACTAACCTTATCTCCGACGTTGCCTGCCAGATATACTGAGGTCTGCGTCAGTCCGTAGTCGTGCAGCTTGGCAGAATTCAGCCGCACCGTCATCACACCCTCTTCGCCAGGAGCCAGCTTCTCGGGCTGCATCAGTGCCGTCAGATAAGGTGGCAGGTGAAGCAGGTTGGGCTGGTAGTCTTGCGTACCATAATTATATAAGTGCAATTCCTGCACGGGCTGATCACCACGATTGACATCGTCGAACTCAAGGTCATTCTTATCGAGACGCAGGTCGCCCATCGCCACAGGGTAGTTGGCAGAGAGATCAACGTAATGCTCAAGCACAACGCCCTTCATCGTGATATACATGGGTTTTGAAGAGGCATTGCTGACGATGGCTGCCTGCTGGTTGAAATGTCCCAGTTGGCGGGCATTATACGTCAGCTGAATCTGGAATTGTTCATTACCACCGATTTCGCCTTTCGGATAGTCAGCGGCCACACAGTAGCAGTCGGGCTTCACCTGACTGATGCGCAGCTTCTTGCCACTCTTGTTGCGACACTTGAAGATAGCCGTAATAGGATGCTCATAACCTGTTCGGCCAACATCAACGGTGGTCTGCTCAACAATCAGTTTCTGTGCAGCCACAGGCAAGGCCGCCAGCAGAAGCAAGGGTATAATCAGTTTTCTTTTCATCACTCTTTTACGTTAAATGTCATCGATGGTGCCGTAGCACGATACTCGGGGGCATAAGCGCACTGCACGGTGCACGTACCGCTCTCGTACTTACCGGCACGGTCGATATAGTATTCTGTCTCTATCTGGTGCTTGCCTTTCGACAAACCATAATAGAAATAGTTGGTGGCGCAGTCCTTAGGCGACACATAGGCACCCTGCTGATAACCCGAGAG
>JAEEGL015901423.1_pt1 | contig 10455 bp, 9 predicted proteins | sample 9134231 | NCBI WGS metagenome assembly JAEEGL01 (sample SAMN16246548, study PRJNA631951) | gut metagenome | biome: gut microbiome; feature: rumen; material: fiber-attached | host: Bos | place: Iran: Karaj | collected 2018-10 | reverse complement strand
ATATTCTAGATGGAATATGCCTTTAAATTTTATTTAAAACCCTTAGAAAATAAGCCTTCTTTGTTTACAAAATACCTAAAATATAGTATAATTAATATGTTAAATGTGAATTAAAGGAGAAATCTTTTATGAAAAGAATGAAAGAGCTTTTAGGCTATGCACTTCTAATTGTATTATTCATATTTTTATCTAGAGTATTAGAAGAAGGCCTAATTGAAAACATGTTTGAAAACTTGGTTCCAAAGTCAGTTACAGCAGGCCAATATGGCGATATTGAACTAGAGATGGGGGATGCTAAAGCGTCATCAACAAATGGTTCAATAAGTTTTACATTAAAAAATACATCTGACGAACCTCAAGATTTAGTAGCTAAAGTAAATCTTTATGACGATAGAGGTCTTTTAGCTGCAACACAATATTTTGATGTTCATTTAGAACCACAAGAAGAAAAGAATTTTTTAGTTAAATTTAAAGGTAATAATATAGCATCATATGATGTTGAATTAATTCCTGCATCTGAAGTACCAGACAAGACAGGTATACTAGACTTCTTTGGATATGAATTTGATATGACAGATTTCTTTGGAATGGATTTAACAAATATGAGTCTATTCGGAGTTCCACTTAAAGACTTATTAAAATGGGAGAATGCTAAACAAGCAGCATTATCTGGATGGGATTGGATTAAAGTATTCCTAGCAAGAATTCCTTGGTGGGGATATGCAATTGGAGCTGGAATAGTAATATGGCATTTACCAGTAGGATATTTATTTGGAATCTTTCCATTTTAGAATATATGTGGTTTATGGATTTGCCTTTAAAAATCCAAATCTATATTAAAGGAATTCTAAGATATGAGAAGCGAAGAATTAATTACTAATTTAAAAGAGAATGCCCTTAATATCAGAAAAAATATAATAGAAATGGTATATGAGGCTTCTTCAGGTCACCCTGGGGGAGCTCTTTCTATTGCTGATATTATGGCAGCACTTTATTTTGAGGAGCTTAATATAGAAACTCCAAAAGAAGAGAAAGATAGATTAGTTCTATCAAAAGGGCACTGCTGTGCAGCACTATATGGAGCGTTAGCAGAGAAAGGAATAATTCCAAAAGAAGATCTTAAAACATTTAGAAAAATTGATTCATACCTTCAAGGTCACCCAGATATGAAACATACTCCAGGCGTTGACATGACAACTGGTTCTTTGGGCCAAGGCTTATCTGCAGCAAATGGTATGGCACTTGCTGGAAAGCTAGATGGTAAAGACTATAGAGTATATTGCATATGTGGTGACGGAGAAATAGAAGAAGGTCAAATTTGGGAAGCAGCAATGACATCTAGTCATTATAAACTAGATAATCTTTGCGTTATTGTTGATAACAATAATCTTCAAATTGATGGAGAAATATCAAATGTTATGAGTCCATATCCAATTGATAAAAAGTTCGAAAGCTTTGGATTTAATGTAATTAATATTGACGGACATAATTTTGAAGAAATATTAGATGCTTTTGATAAAGCAAAAATGACTAAAGGAAAACCTACAGCAATAATTGCAAAAACAATTAAAGGTAAGGGAGTAAGCTTTATGGAGGATAAAGCTGAATGGCATGGAAAAGCTCCAAATGAAGAACAATATAAAGAGGCACTTGAAGAGCTAAAATAAAAAGGAAAGGAGCAACTTTTAAGATTATTTTAATAATCTATAAGTAAAATGTATTATGGATAAAGAAAATAAAAAAGCAACTAGACAAAGCTATGGAGAAGCTTTGGAAATTCTTGGTGAAGAAAATAAAAATATAGTAGTATTAGATGCCGATTTAGCAGGATCTACAAAAACATCTATGTTTGCTAAAAAGTTCCCAGAAAGATTTTTTGATATGGGAATTGCTGAGCAAGATATGCTAGGAACTGCAGCAGGCCTTTCTACATGTGGCAAAATACCATATGCAAGTACTTTTGCAGTATTTGCTGCAGGAAGAGCATATGATCAAATAAGAAATAGTATTTGCTATCCAAATCTTAATGTTAAGATTTGTGCAACTCATGCTGGTATAACAGTAGGGGAAGATGGAGCAACTCATCAAATGTTAGAAGATTTGACTTTAATGAGAGTACTTCCAAATATGCATGTATTTTGTCCATCAGATGAGACAGAAACAAAATGGGTAATAAATGAAATTTCTAAAATTGATGGACCATGCTATGTAAGACTTGGCAGAAAATCTGTTGAAAAAGTATATGATGACGGAGAAGCTTTTGAAGTTGGAAAAGCAAAAGTTCATGGAGATGGTACATATGCTTCTATTTTTGCAACAGGAGTTATGGTTCAAGAAGCTTTAAAAGCACAAGAAAAATTAGCTGAAGAAGGAATAAATGTTAGAGTAGTTGATATTTTCTCAATAAAACCAATTGATGAGGATGTTATAGTAAAATGTGCGAGAGAATGTGAAAGATTAATTTCTTGTGAAGAACATTCTATAATAGGAGGTTTAGGAGGAGCAATTGCTGAAGTTTTATCAGATAAGGCTCCAAAGAAACTTTATAGAATGGGAATAAATGATGAATTTGGAAAAAGCGGTAAAGCAGATGATTTGATGAAATATTATAAACTAACTCAAGAGGATATTTATAACCTAGTAAAAAGTATATAGATTATGTTTCCAAAATGTTAAACTTGTATAACATAAGTGTTAAAAATATTGAAATTAAGCTACTTAATTGTTATTATTTAAAATGAAAAGATATATATAAAAATGGGTTTATAGATTTGTTCCTAAAATCTAAATTTATACAAAGGTTAGAAAGTTACGTATGATTGAGTTCAGAAATGTTAGTAAAACTTACAGTACAGGAACAGAAGCAGTACACAACGCATCCTTTACAATAGATAAGGGAGAGTTTTGCTTTTTAGTAGGTGCTTCTGGTAGTGGAAAATCTACACTTATTAAATTGATATTAAAGGAAGTCGAATGCACAAAAGGAAGTGTTATCATCAATGGAAAAGATATTACTTTCTTAAAACAAAACAGAGTTCCATATCTTCGTAGAAGTATGGGAGTTGTTTTCCAAGATTTCAGACTTCTTCCAGATAAAACAGTTTATGAAAATGTTGCATTTGCAATGTATATTGTTGGTAAATCAAAAAGAGCAATCAAAAGACAAGTACCAATGGTACTATCTTTAGTTGGTCTTTCAAACAAGGCTAAAATGTATCCAGATGAATTATCAGGTGGTGAGCAACAAAGAGTTGCTTTAGCTAGAGCTTTAGTTAACAACCCATCTATGATAATTGCGGACGAGCCTACTGGTAACCTAGACCCAGATACAGCATGGGACATTATGAATCTATTAAATGAGATTAATGCAAGAGGAACAACAGTTGTTATGGCTACTCATGCTAAAGATATCGTTAATAAAATGAAGAAAAGGGTTATACAAATAGAGAAAGGTGTAATCGTTAGAGACGATAAAAAGGGTACATATTAATGGGTAGTAGTTTAGGATATTTAATAAAAGAAGGATTTGTAAACTTCTTTAAAAACAAAAGGTCAACAAGCATATCAATAATTACTATGATATGTGCAATGTTTTTATTTGGAATCTTTTTCACAATAGGTGAAAACATTAACAGTATATTAATTCAAGTACAACAAAAGCAAGGTATGGAAGTATTCATCTTCGATTTTGCAACACAAGATCAAATAGATGAAATGCAAGAAGAAATAAGAAAATTAGATGGTGTAAATCAAGTTACATTTAAAACAAAAGAACAAGCTTTAGAAAGTTTTAAAGAGCAGATGAAAGACTTTGAAAGAGCACTAGATGGAATAGAAGGGGAGAATAATGTTCTTCCAGCATCATTTGTAGTAACACTTGATAAGTTAGAATTAAATGATGAAATTCAAGCTAAGATAGAACAAATCGGAAAAGACATGATGGCAAATGAACAAATAGATGATGCAGTTAGAGCTGAGCTTGAAAAGAACAATCCAAATAGTGTAGGAACACCAGATCCAACACTTGTTAAAAACATTAGAACAAGCAATCGTACAATTGAGACATTAATAAAAATTGTAAATGGTGTTAGATTAATAATATTCGTAATATTTGCAATACTATTAATTATAGCTGTTACAATTATTTCAAATACAATTAAACTTACAGTACACTCAAGAAGAAAAGAAATATCAATTATGAAATATGTTGGTGCAACAAATGGATTTATTAGATGGCCATTTATTGTAGAAGGTTTATTAATAGGACTTTTTGCTGCGATATTTACATTATTAATAATTGGTGCATTATATGATTTAACAATAAGCAAGATATTAGAATCTTCAGTACTTCAAACATTAGGAATTACACTACTTAAGTTTAGTGAACTTGCAAAATCAATTGCAATTGTTTACTTAGTTTTAGGTATAGGTGTAGGTGTTTTAGGAAGTGCAGTTTCAATGAAGAAATATCTTGAAGTATAAGAAACAAGAAGGGAAGAAAAGTTTTGGCTAGAAAGGTTATTAAAGATAATTTAATAATCTTGATAAGTGCGCTTTTGCTTATTTCAATTCCTTTTATTTCCTACGCAACTTTTGACGTAGATCCAGATTACTTAAGAGAACATGGATTAAATCCAGATAATTATAAACTAAAATCAGGGTCAGGATATAATACTGAACTTGATAATTTAGAGCTTCAAAAATCTGGTATTGAAAGAAATGTTAGTGAGTCAACATCTCAAATGGAAATGATAGAAGGAGAACTTTCAAATACTGTATATGAGATTTCAAGTATGAGTCAGAAAATATATGATCTTCAACTTGAAATACAAACAGCAACAGAGGAAGAAAAACAAACAGCAGAATATTTGAAAATAGCAGAAGTAGAACTACAAAAATCAGATGAAAGATATAAAACCCAAAAAGAAAGACTTGAAACTAGAATGGTTGCAATGTATGAAATGGGAAATACGACATATCTAGATATTTTGCTTAGTTCAAAAGGTTTATCAAGTTTTTTATCTAATTGGTATTTGATTTCAGAAATATCAAAAGCTGATAACGAGCTTTTGGATCAGACAATAGAAGAAAGAGAATACAATAAAAAACTAAAGAATGAAATTGAAACTAAAAAGAACCTTCAATCAGTAAATAGGGAAAAGATAGAAAAAAATACAATAGCAATTGAAAATATGCTAATTGTTAAAAATAATAGAATGAGTGAGCTAACAGAAGAAGAGCAAGAAATACAAAGACAGATTGATGAATATCAAAGAGCAATAACTGAAATTGAAGCAGAAATCAGACTTCTATCTCTAGCAACTGTTGGCGAAGATTATGTTGGAGGAGTTATGGCTTGGCCAGTTCCTGGCTATACTAGAATTACTTCAGCATTTGGTATGAGAACACACCCAATAACAGGTGTTTATAAATTACATACAGGAACCGACATTGGTGCTCCAATGGGGGCTAATTTCGTTGCCGCAAATGACGGAGTAGTTTCATATGCTGGAAAAAATACTGCATATGGAAATATGGTAATGATAAATCATGGTGGTGGCGTAACGACACTTTATGCCCATGGTAGTGAAATATTAGTACAAAAGGGAGATGTTGTAAGAAAAGGTACGCCCGTACTTAAAGTAGGTTCTACCGGTTATTCAACAGGCCCTCATGCACATTTTGAAGTTAGAATTAATGGACAGTATGTAAATCCAATGGATTACATTACGTCTTATTAATAAATTATACTAAAGGATGTTTAACTTTAAGTAACAGAAGATAAAGGTTAAAATTGGAGGATATGAATTTGAAAAAATCAAAAAAATTGGTAGTTCTCTTATTAGTTTTTGCGCTCATAATTGCATTTGTAGTTATGATTTCTTGGGCTGCGACTGAAGAAGAATTAAGAGCACAACAAAAAGATTTAAATACAAAAATTGATGAGACAAAAACAGAACTTTCTGGTGTAAAAGCCCAAAAGAGTACTACATTATCTCAAATTACAAGACTAAATGAACAGATATCAAATTATCAAGGTGAAATCTATAATTTAGAGGCTCAACTAGATACTTTAAATGTTCAAATAGAAGAAAAACAACAATTACTAGATGAAACTGTTGCTAAATATAATGAACAACAAGAGCTATTAAACAGAAGAATTGTTATGCTTTATGAATCTGGTTCTACATCATATTTAGATATGCTTCTTTCAGCTGATGGATTATCTGATTTTATATCTAGATATTATTTGATAAGTCAACTTGCTGAATATGATCAAGATTTATTAAATAAGATTGAAACAACTAAAAATCAAGTTGAAACTGAAAAGAATGAACTAGATACTACAAAAAGCGAAGTAGAAACAGCTAAAGATTCAATTAAAGCTAAAAAAGATTCTATATCTGTTGCAGTAGCTGATAAGAATAGAATAGTAAGTACTTTATCTGCAGAAGAAGCAGAACTTAATGATGAACTTGAAGAATTAGAAGCAGACAAAAGACAAATACAATCTCAACTTGCTGCTATAGCTAGAGGTAGGGGTGGATATACATTATCTAGCCCATCAGAATCTGGATATATTTGCCCACTTCCAAATAGAACAAGAGCAAATATAACAACAGGTTATGGAGCATATAGAGGACACACTGGTTGTGACTTTGCATGTCCATCAGGAACACCAATTTATGCAGTTAAAGATGGAGATGTTGTTATTTCTACAGACTTAGTAAGAGCAAATGGTACATATAGAAGTTATGGTAGATACGTAGTTATTGCTCATAATGATGGTACAATGACACTTTATGCTCATATGTCATCAAGAGCTGTATCTCAAGGACAACACGTATCACAAGGACAAGTAATAGGTTATGTTGGATCAACAGGAAACTCAACTGGACCACATCTTCATTTTGAAGTACGTATTAATGGTAGCCCAGTAAATCCATATCCATACTTACCATAAAAATATTACTATCGATATATTATTTGATATGAAGTATTAGAAATAATACTTCATATTTTATATAAGGAGGAACCAGTGGAAACAGAAGAAAGAAAAGAATTAACAAAAAAATGGGTGATGAGAACAATTTTACTTATAGTAATTGCTGTGGCAGTTTCTTCATTACTAACTGCTAGATATATTATGAGTGAAACTGGTTTAGAAAATCTTTTCTTCTTAAAACAAGAAGAACCATCACAAAACGCTAAAATCAATATTAATAAAATTTCTTCAAATTTAGGAGTATTAAGAACAATCATTGATTCTGGATACATTGGAGAAATAGATGAAAAACAGCTAATGGAAGGAGCTTTAAAAGGCTACGTAAGTGGCTTAGGAGACGATTATACAGAGTATATGACTGCTGAAGAATGGGAAGAATTTGAAGCATCAGCATTAGGTGATTTTGTTGGAATTGGTATTTATATTGGACAAGACAAAAGCGGAAATTCAGTAGTTTTATCTCCAATAAAAGGAAGCCCAGCAGAAGAAGCAGGACTCGAAAAAGGAGATATCATATATGAAGTTGATGGTGAAGATATGCTTGGAAAAGATCCTGATGTAGTATCTACTAAGATCAAGGGAGAAGAAGGAACAGAAGTCGAAGTATCAGTATCTAGAGATGATGAGATTCTAAAATTTACTATAAAAAGAGCACAAATCCAAGTATACCATGTTGAAGCAGAAGAAATTGAAAAAGGTATAGGATATGTAGAAATTCTTTCATTTGACGAAAACTGTGATGATGAATTACATGAGAAAATAGAAGAGTTTAGAAAAAAAGGAATAACAAAAATAATAATTGATTTAAGATATAATGGCGGGGGATTAGTTGAAAGTGCAACAAACATGCTTGATGAACTAACTCCAAATGGTGCAATTCAAATGTATACTGTAGATAAATCAGGAAATGAACAAGTTTATCGTTCAACTGGAAGCGGTTATAAAGGTGATTTAGAGCTTGTAGTATTAGTAAACGAATATACAGCATCAGCATCAGAAATTCTTTCTGCAGCACTTAAAGAAAATGGAAAAGCTAAAATTGTTGGTACAACTACATTTGGAAAAGGCGTTATACAAACAGTATATCCACTTTCAAATGGTGCAAGACTTAAAATAACAACAGAAGAATATTACACTCCAGATCATAATAAATTAAATCATGAAGGTGTAAAACCAGATATTGAAGTAGAATATGAAGAACAGGAAGAAGAAAGCCTAAAAAAGGTAGGAGATATCGTTATAGATAATCAAATTCAAACAGCAATAGATGCTTTAAAATAATAAAAAATAGCAAAAAAATGTTGACAAACCTCAAATAGTATAGTAAAATAAAGTCTGTCAGTAGTAACTGACAGCAAAATGGTCGCTTAGCTCAGCTGGGAGAGCATCTGCCTTACAAGCAGGAGGTCATAGGTTCGATCCCTATAGCGACCACCATTTTTTGGCCCGGTAGTTCAGTTGGTTAGAATGCCGCCCTGTCACGGCGGAGGTCGACGGTTCGAGCCCGTTCCGGGTCGCCAAAATATCTAGCCCAAACAGACTAGATATTTTTTATATAAGGTTCGATAGCTCAGTTGGTAGAGCAGGGGACTGAAAATCCCCGTGTCGGTGGTTCGATTCCACCTCGGACCACCATTAAAGCAAGCGAAGGCTTGCTTTTTTTATTAGTTAAAAAGCAGTTGACACGGCTAACTATTATTTATATGATATATGTGTATTTAATTTATTTAAAAGTGAGGATTAGATTATGAATAAGATTTCGAAGAGAATGCTTATTTGTTTAGCTTTTTTAGTAATGATAATTGGAATTTTTTATACTCACAATGTTTTTGCAGCTACAACTCGTTCATTAATGGTTATGACCCAAACAGGAGATATGTCTCAAGGATATGTTACTTTAGATGATAGTGGAGCAAGTTTTTCACAATCTAGAGTATTTACTGAAGAACCTGCAACAGCAGTAATAGAAGCTTTTCCTGAAACGGGATATCATTTTGTTGAATGGCAAATAAAGACTGATTATACTGGAGAACCATTCTTACTTAGCACAAATAAGAGATGCACAGTTGACATGGGAACCTATGATGTACTATATTATTTTGCTGTATTTGAACAAAACCAAGAATATACAATAACACTTTATACTAGTGTTGAAGGAACTCATATACACAGCAGGCCTAAAACAACAAATGGTGGTCAATATACTTTAATTGATTATCCATTCCAAAGTCCTACAGGAACGACTTTTAAAGCTTGGGCAGTTGGTTCACCAACTGGTCCTCAAAAACAACCAGGAGAAACAATTACTGTAACTGAAGATACTGGATTATATCCAATATTTGAAGAAATAGCACAAGAAAAAATAATAACAGTATATTACGATATAAATGGCGGAGTTCCAGGAACTGAAGCAAACCCAAAAAATACTTATACAACTACTTCAGATAGTATAACAATACCGGTTTCAGAACCACCAGCATCTTATTGTACAAATCCAGCAGGTAAAGAATTTGATGGATGGGAAGTTGAAGGTACAACTTATGCAAAAGGATCAGATTGCACTATAAGTCATGATGTTGAAGTTAAAATATTATGGAAAACAGTCTCAGAAACAGAGCCAGAAACCGAAGAAGTTGTATTTAAAGTTGTATTTTATGATGGAATGATTATAAACGAAGAGACTTATACTTTAGCTCAAAGTTATGCATTTAATTCTATATTAAGAGAAAGAGGCTTGATTAAATATACTAGTGAAAATCGTGTAGAATACGTTTATAATGCAAGTGATAAACTATTATTAACATGTACTGGTAGCGATTCAACAATACATATTCCAGAAGGAGTAACTCAAGCAGATAACATAGAATATACACTTACTGAAAGTGAAAAAGATACATTTGAAGCATTATATGGAATTAGACCTAGCAAAATAGTAATGCAAGTAGGTGAGGCTGCGGTTCAAACCGAATATACAATAGAATCAGGTGCAAACCAAACATACACAATTGGAAGTGGAACTGATATTATAATTAAGGCTAGTGGAAATCTTTCAGCTTTAACAGGAATATTAGTAGATGGAACAACACTAAATGATTCACAAGTAACTAAAGAAAGTGGAAGTACAATTGCAACTATCAAATCAGCATACTTAGACACATTAGCAGTTGGATCACATACAGTAAAATTTGAATATAATGATGGTTCATGTGAAACAACTCTTACTATAGCTAAAGCAAATACAAATAATAATACTACTCCAACACCATCAGGTGGAGAAAGTCAACCAGCAACAGCACAACCTGTAGAGGCAGTATCAAATACACCAAAGACAGGTGATGATATAAACATGTGGATTACACTTCTTGCAGTATCAGCATTTGGAATAATAACTACAATAACTATAGTTAAAAAAGATAAATAAATAGATAAAAAATAGACTAACTAAAAGT
>JAEEGL015091037.1_pt1 | contig 10455 bp, 24 predicted proteins | sample 9134231 | NCBI WGS metagenome assembly JAEEGL01 (sample SAMN16246548, study PRJNA631951) | gut metagenome | biome: gut microbiome; feature: rumen; material: fiber-attached | host: Bos | place: Iran: Karaj | collected 2018-10 | reverse complement strand
TGAAAGGAGAAAAGAAAATGGCAGCCACGAAAGCAACCGCACCTCAGTACATACCGCAAGAAGAAGATCCGAACTCCCCGTATGAGGGACTGTTCCATCTGCTCCGCCGCTGCATCCACGGGCATGACACGACGATCGAGGCGATCTGCCACTATCAGGATGTGTTCGGCCATTCCTGCATCGAGGATCTTGAAAAGGCGTCCGAGAGCGAATACAAAGAGACGTTCTGGCGCCTGTACGATGAAGCCTACGGAACCGTAGCGATGATTACGTTCTACGGGCAGCACAGCCGGTATTGCAGAGATCTCCGGGAGCGACTTGAAGATCTTGAGGCCGAGACTGAGGAGCAGAAGACGTACATCAAGGTCTGCGAGGCCAAAGCCACCGAAGAGGTTAAGCGCCGCGACGATGTAGAGCAAATGCTTCGTCAGGAAAAGGAAGATCACGAAAAAGACATGAAGTACATCTTCGAGCTCAAGAATGAAATCATCCGCCTGAAGGCAAAGCTCTACGACATGATGGAGGAGAAGAAATGAAAGCGTATGTGATGATGACCTTCGACCGCGAGGAGATCCAGCGCAACCTCCCGTATGCGGTGATCGCAGAGATAGCCAGCAGCGCCCGGTGGAATACCGGGCGCCGCAAGAGGCTTTTCAAGGAGCGGTTCACCGAGAGCGAGCGCGAGCTCTGCTACGAGATCATCAAGAAGGCGAAGAAGTGGTATCTCGTAACCGGCGCCCCGGATGAAGAAAAGATGCGGGCTTCCACGTTCGCCATGTGGGAACGGCTCGCCGAGTTCTGCACTTTGATTTGAGGAGGGATAGAAATGCCTGAGAAGTTTGAACTGAAGCCTGACAACGGCAGGAAGTCCTTTTACGGCAAAGCCATCGTCCAGATCGAGGACGACGGCACGAGGACGCTGTTCAGCTACGGGACGGAGATCATGAAAAGAACGCCTGACGGCGAGCTGCTTCGCACCTACGACGAGTGGACGACCACGACCGGGACGCACATCAAGTCGTTCTGCGGCCTGACGAAGAAGGAGTATTTCAAGCTCCCCGTCTATGGTCACGAGGAAGGAGCAGCGTCATGAGGAAAGTCATTTGCCCCGTCAAGTGCGAGACGTGGACGGCAGGAGATCGGAGGCCCCGTTTCAGGGGCTTCTGCGAGATCGCCTACGAGAATGAACGTCTCAGCATCCACGGCGTCATTGGCCCGATGAAATCCGGCAACTGTAGAGGATCTGCCGGTCAATGCACCGACTCGATCCGCAAAGGCGATCCGATCATCGAGGAAGGCTGGACGCGAGAGATGGTCGATAAGTTCTGCGATATTTGGGATCGCTGGCATCTGAACGATATGCACCCCGCCTGCGAGCACCAGCGCGAGCTCGGATGGGAGGAGCAGGCCCGTGAGCCTATGGTCAAGTACCACTTCCACCTCAAGGCTGAGCCGGAGAAAATGAAGCGTCAGGCCGAGAAGGAAGCCGTTGAGCATCTGAAAAAAGGCGAGCCGTTCACGCCGGACAGCGAGCAGATCTTCTACGCCAGACTGCCTAAGTTTCTCACTCAGTACGATCCGCTCAACGATGAGCAGGCCGAGTATTACGAGGCGTATAAATCTGGCAGCGTCTACGAGAAGCCCGAGAAGACCTCCCGCGGCTGGGTAGAGTTCGATGAAGACGAGCGCGGCATCCTGTGCAAGCCCTGTCCCGTGTGCGGATATAAGTACGGAACAGCTTGGAAGCATGAGCCTGTCCCGCAGGACGTGATCGACTGGCTGTTCTCGCTGCCCGATACGCCGGTGCGTCCGGCATGGGTGTGAGGAGGCTTCTGCATGAAGAAGAACGGCTTTGTCCAGCGACTTCAGATCCAGCAGGAGATCCGGGATCAGGAAGTCCGCCATCATACCCGCGTGTTCCAGATGGATCTCGTCACGATTGCTCTCGGACGGATGGGCTTCCGCGAGACGCGCTTCCGCCAGTTCGATAAGATGATGACCGAGGTGTGCGACGAATACTCGAACCTCATTCTCAGCGACGCGAAGGATGATAAAGAGATCGTGTACGCGAAGGCGTGTCTCGACCGCGAGCTTCAGCAGTATGTCGGAAAAATGTTCGTCCCGTATGACGAGCGATACAAATGAAGGAGGAAAAGAAATGGCAAAGAGGCTGACGAAGGAAGTGATCGGCAAGCGCGTCTTCGGCGATACCGTTGACGTCACCGATCCGTGCTACGAAAAGGACGTATGGTGCAGGAAGAACGGCATCAAGATCGTCCCCGGCGAGTACGAGTGTGTCGCTTGGATGAGCGACGAGGGCGAATGGGGCAACAGAGTTGCCGTCATCGGGATCTACCTCGGCGGCGTCGTCCCTGCATCGAGGGAAATGAAGCCCATCGGCATCATTGGTGTCGATGCTGGGCTTGCCGGTTTCTTTGAGAACAAGCCCGACTACGACAACGATCAGTGGTGGGAGTTCTGCCAGAAGGTCAATAAGCCCGAAGAGCATGCGTGGATCTTCCCGGAGGGCTTCTTCAGCAGCTCCGGCTACGGCGATGGAGAGTACCGCGTTTCTGCCCGGAAGATCGAAGACGGCAGAGCAACGGCGCTTGAGATCCGTTTCATCTGAGGAGGCCGACATGCAGAACTACACAATCGGAGTACGCGAGCTGCCCCCCGTGTATGAAATCGGGCGCAGGATATATGCCGGCAGGACAAAGTTGGATTACGCATTCCAGCAGACCTGCCCTGTGTGCGACGGCACGAAGAAGATCACCTACCGTGGGTATGAGATGGAATGTCCGTACTGCGTGAGGCGAGGAGCGAGAGACGGTTCCGTTGCGAGCACGATCCGTATCCGCACATTCAAGGTCGAAGAGTTCATCGTCAGGAGTGTCGAGATCTGCGGCCCGGATACGAAATCCGCCTATGAGCCGAGAAACAAGGACAATATATTCAACGTCCCGAAGATCAAGAAAGTGACCATGTTCACGCGACGCGACAACGGCTACAACGGCGTCGAAGAGATCACCGTCCCGCAGGGCAGTTACCTTGATCCCGAAGAGAAAGTCGTGCGGAACGCCCTTCAGCTTGAGGCTATGGCCTTCACGTCGAGAGCGAAGGCAGCCGAGGCGAAGAAGATCCTCGTCGAAATGGAAAAGCAAAGGCTCGCCGAGTTCAACGAGAAGTTCGGATGCAGCTACGAGTACCCGGAGGAATGACATGAAGAGACTGACCACTGATACCCCGCGGACGAACATTGAAACGGCGCTCAACCTGTTCTACGCAAATGACGGACAAGCATGGGCGCGAGGCGGGGGCGGCGCCTTCGCCGAGAATAAAGACAGAACGCTCTACGACTATGCTCGCATGCTCATCAAGCAGCACAAAGCGATGATCGAAATCTGCGATGATGATATGCAACTCGGCGAAGAGCTTACCGACTGCCTTTGGTATGGCCCCGGCTGTATTGAAGGGCTGATTGCCACGCTCTATACGACAGCTTGGGCGTTCGCTGAGATCCGTGCACGGCTGAAGCAATACGAGGACGAGGACGAACATGGCCTCCTCATCCATCTGCCAGACGTCCCCGATAGGGATCGAGAGAGCATCCGAGATCTCCTGAGTGATGCGAAAGCAGAGTGGATACACGACCCGTCTGTTGGCCTTTACGGGCCGAACGAGGACGAGGAAGCACTGCTGACCGCCCTCCTCGATGGCCTGCTGCTGAAAGGAGAGAGCTGACATGAAGATCACACGAGAAGTTGCCATCGGCATCCTGAATGACATCGCTGCTGACCTCGCAGCCATGCTCGGATACAGCCAGATCACCTACAACGACATCGACTGCGGGTTTTTGGACATGGAACACGCCGGGCCTCTCGGCGTTTCCAAAGACGGAACAGTCATCGAAGGATGGGAAAAAGGCGCCATGAGCAAGTGGCTCACTGCAAAGTACGGCGAGATGAAGGAGTACAAGCTACACGCTCCTGTCCCCGAAGGAGAGAAGTTCAAGGCTACGATCAGCTCCGGCGATTACGTTGGCCTCCGCTTCATGTTTGGAGAGCCGTGCCTTGCCGTCCACAAGAACGGGAACCGTATCATGGGCGAACTTCAGCTTCATGCAAAGCCGATCTACTATGAGGACGGAAGTGGTGAGTACACCGATGAGTACCACGTTTCCGGCCTGCACTGCTTCGGAGAGGAAGGCATCTCATGGGGCAATCGACTGTATGAGATGTGGCAGGAGAAGACAGGAGCTCCGAAAGAGTTTTTCAGCAACGCCCGCTGGAATGATGAGGATATTCGGCATGCACTCGAAAACAAGCACTACGAGCCGTCTGATCGAAACGTCGCCATCATTCGGGAAGCTCTTGTTTATGGCGATAACCTGAGAGACCGCATGATAGATGCCGGATGGGAGATGATCTATGGCATGATCGACATGCTTAGACCCGGAAAGAAGGAATGAGCCATGAAGTACCTCGTCGAATTTGGCCTCGTCATCGAAGTCGAGGCCGAGAATGAAGAGCAGGCCGAGCTGATCGCTTGGTCTCAGGCAAAGATCGACGACGCCAATGTCGTCGCCCGGGAATATGAGGAGTGAGGACTATGGAGAAACCGATCACCCTATGCGACCGATGCGATCAGAGGATGCACTGCCTTCTGAACTATGACGGTAAGCCGTGCAGAAAGAACCGATCCGTAGAACCAACGAACGCCGATCTGCTGCGCTCATTGGAAGATAAGGATCTCGCAGAGCATCTGTTCCTCCACATCGCTGACGGTGCATGTCCTCCTGACGAAAGAAGAAAAAATCCGAAGTGCAGCTTCAATGGAACGTGCATAGAGTGCTGGCACGACTGGCTCAGAAAGGATGCAGACGATGGAGATCAATCTTGACTGCGGACAGTGGCACGTCGGCGAATACTCCATCGCCGGGAACAGAGACGACGGCTACACTGTTTGGAGAACCGCAGACGGCGAAGACTCTGAAACGCTGTTTGAAAGCGGCGATTTTGAAGAGTGCGTCTGCTGGTGCTGGAATAGCTGAAGAGGAGTGATAAGCATGAGCGTACTTATCAAGGGCATGGAGATGCCGACAGATATTGAGCCAGGGCTTGTCATCGAATTTGCGGACGGCATTGATGGCAAACGATACGCGAGGCTCTATCATTATCGACATGGCGGTTTGACAAAGTGGCTCGAAGCCGTTCCCGTCCCGCCGCATGGTCGGCTGATTGAGGAAAGCAAGGTGCTTGACATTGTTTCGGCGTGGTGTCCAGATGACGACGGGTCTGTTAGTAAAGTGGGCGATCTAAGGGAAATACTTGATGAGATTGAAGCGCTTCCCACCATCATCCCGGCAAGCGGAGGAAACGAAGGGGAGGAGCATACGATGGATGAGTTCATGTATGGGCAAGAGGGGAATCCGAATGACGGCAGTATGTAAGTCAGAGGAGGGCGAGACATGAGCATCGAAGAAGCGATTGAACTCGTCAGAAAGCAATATCAGAACGATATCGAAAGCGTATATGTCGTGAACCCCGTCGCCCACGCACTGTACGAGGTTTGGAAAATCGCTGACAGCAAACCTGCTGTGAAAAGAAAAGAGGAGTAACTATGTTCGATAAGAAAACGATGAACATCATGGCCGCCCGAAAGAAATGCCCTCAGTGCTGCGGCGAGGTGAGGATCTTCGCCTGCACCAGCCCGCAACGCTTCGAGGTGCGCTGTTTGCCTTGCAAAAAGAAGTGGGCGCTCACGACCGAGCTGAAGACCTACAATCGCACCGAGCGGATCACCTATCAGTGCGCCCGTAAAGCTGTCGCAGAGTGGAACGAGATCGCTGTGAAGGAGTGCGAAGAGAATGGCAACGTGTAAAAAGTGTGGCGCCCCGATCATCTGGATCAAGACACCTGAGAATAAGTGGATGCCATGTAACGAGGGACTGACAGAGTATAAGGCTGGCAGCACACCCGATTATGAGGATTTCGTCGTCAACGATAAAGGTGAAGTCATCCAATGCACGTTCGACTTCCAGTGCGATCCAGACGGTTGCGCTCGCATACCGCATTGGGCGACCTGCCCGTATGCTGACGACTTCAGGAGGAAGAACTGATGAACACCTGTGTTTCGATGAGTTGCCCGTTCGTCGCATACTGCAAAGACTACAACTACTCGGTGGACAGGACTGGCGGCTGCAAGACGCAAGAGAATATCCTCGCCGCAGCAAAGAAACTTCAGAAGATGCGGAAGTATGAAAAGATGCTCTCTGAACTCAAAGGCAAAGCTCCTGATTGACCGACGCACACAAGTATGATAAAATGCCAACCGTCATATTTAAGCTCTACACGAGTTTTAAGCGGCGGTTGGCATTTCCTATATCCATATACCAACCCGCAGCGGAAATGAAAATACACGAAGAAATATGAAGCCACACACGAAATCAGTAACTTCCTCAAAAAGTTACTCAAATACGTTTATCTCGCTTCCCGTAAGCATAGGGGATGCAATGTTCATTGGAAGCGAGATCATTCCGAAAGACGACAAGTGAAGAAAAAGCCCGGAAATCAAGCGGTTTCCGGGCTTTCGTTATCTGATGAAGGATTGTAGAAAAATTTGATCTCAATGCCGTTTTTGAATAGAATTGAGATCACCTTGCCGTCTTTGATACAAAAGTTTGTCGTAACATTTTTGATGAAATCCTTGAGGATCGTCGGATCGGCAGACGTGATGAATTTGACGTAATCGATGTTCCTCTTGCCCTCCAATTCCTGTGACAGAAGGAAGTAACTCGCTTTTGCAAGAAACTCTTCGTCCGACATATTTGAGCCAGAAGCGGCATCAGCGTCGATCTCGGAAATGCGGTTGTCCGTTGCTTCCAGCTTGTCCGTGAGTTCCTTCTGTTGAAGCACATAGTCTCGCTCTGACATTGCATCGTCGCTGTATAGATAAAGCGTTTTCAGCCTGTTCAGAGCACGTTCAAGCCTGCGCTTTTCAGCGAGAAGAAGATCTCGCTCCTGAAGATTTGCCGGTTGAACTTCGAGCCGCTTTGGAGGATCAAAAGGAGATCCCTCGAAACCTGCCTTCAGATGGTCGTATAGTTCTTTCAGCCCTACGTCACCGAGATGATCTACATCTGCCATCGCATCTCCACGCAGAAGCTTTTTTTGAAGTGTGTCAACACTTGTCGTTTTTCCGAAGCTGTTCGCCGCCTTGATGAGATTTGCGATGAAATTGAATACGAACGGCCCCAGCGTTAAATCCGAAACGTACTTATTTTGGCAGTCAGAAAAGCGCCTGCGTCGAGAGCAGCAGTATACTGACGGTTTTACTCCGTTCTTCCGTTCTCTGGTGTCCACTGTTGAAGCCATGTTTGAGCCGCAGTATCCGCACTTCAGCAATCCGCCGAAGATATGGACGTTTTTTCGCTGATAGGTCAGCCCAAGCTTTCCTCCTCCGCGGCGTTTGCTTTCCAAGATCGCCATAACATGAGCTTGCCGCTCCTTCGATACGATTGGCTCATGATGATCCTCGACGAGTACCCATTCCGTCTCTGGCTTAATATACATTGTCTTCGACCTTGTGATGTCTCGATAGTTGTACCGCAGTGTTCCTGAGTAGAACGGATTGACGAGCATGTTCCTGATCGTGACCGGGCTCCACGCCTTGCCGTTGCGAGATACGATCCCACGTTCGTTCACCGCTTTCGTCGTCAGTAGAAGAGACTCTGTTGCTTCATATGTGTCATAGACGAACAGGACTACCTTTTTTTCGTCTTCGACAATGGAAAACGTGTTGGTTTCCTTATCGTATGAATACGCATATGGCGCTTTGCCGCCGTTCCAGATACCGTCCTTCGCACGTGACATAAGGACCTGCGTTACGCGCTCCGATGTCATGTTCCGTTCCAGCTCTGCGAAAACGAGGATGATCTTCAGCATTGCCTCGCCCATCGCATTTGAAGTATCGAACTGCTCGTTCTTCGAGACGAACGTGACGCCGAGATCCTTCAGCTCTGAGTACATGGCCGCGAAGTCAAGAAGATTGCGGCTTATACGGTCGATCTTCCAAACGACCAAGTGTGAGAACTCGCCAGTTTTGATTCGGGCCATCATGCGCTGGTAGTCAGGGCGATCTGTGTTTTTTGCTGAGTATCCTGCATCCTCGAAGATCTCGTAGCTGTCGATACCGAGGGCGTACTTGCAATAGTTAATAAGCTCTGATTCCTGAACAGGAAGGCTTGCTTTGTCCAACTGATGCACCGTGGAAACACGTTTGTAAATCGCAGCCCGCTTCTGATCAAGCTCGGCTGCCTTGCGCTTCTTTGCCATTTGAACACCTCCATACACGAACGACCGACTCAATAGAGCCGGTCGTTTTTTGCTTTGCAGGACTTCTCAACGACAGAAAACTCGATCACACTACCTCGTCTTGCCTAACGGGTTGTGTTGCTTTCAGATAGCCCTTGAGCTCGCCGACGAACTCATGCTTCGTTTCCTTCGGAAGCTCTCTGAACATCGCAAGGAGATCCGTTTCGATAGGTGTCAGCTTCGACGAAGAATTGTCGATGCCAGTCAGAAGATACTCCAACGAGACGCCGAGGAAGTCTGCGATCTGCACAATATACTTCGCCGGGGGATCAGTGTTTCTGTTTTTCCAGCTTGTTGTCTGCGATGTCCCGACCCCGAGAACTCTGCACAGATCAGCCGCCATTTTATTTTGCCTGTCGAGCTCGGCAAACATACGTTCGCAAATTGTCATAGTACACCTCCGCTCAAAAATGTAAATTCAGACGCTTGACAAACTCGCATCTTTAAGTTAAGATAAGACCATACCAACTCACAATTGTGGATCGCTTCTGAAACTCGCCTACATGTGCGAGCTTGTTCCGCTTTTTTGATGCTGGTATCATAACAGATTTAAGTTAAAAAGTAAAGGAGGGAACGCAAATGAAAGTTGTAAATCCGAAGTGGCGCGAGGCTGTTCGGATCGAGATCGCAAAGCGCGACATCTCCAAGAACGATCTCGTCGAGCTTGCTGGCCTGAAGAGCCGCGAGTACACGTCCGCTGTCATCAATGGCCGCGTCGTGTCCAACAGCTACGCAGCGGAGATCAACAAGGTGCTTGAGATCGACGTGCCTTACCTGATCGACATCGACGTAGCTGACGTTTCTTAGTTCGCAATCAGTATAGCAACCGCAGGGGGCAAAGAAAATGGGAAGAGACGCTATAAAAGCAACCGAAAATCCATGTTTCAGGTGTAGGAAAGAGGCCGCAAAGCACAACGACAGGCTGTATTCCCGTGAAGGCGCTGCCGAGCTGCTTGGCGTGTCCGTGTCGAGCCTTGCTGAGTATGAGACCGGCATCACGAAAGTGATCCCCGTCGATAAGATCGTGCTCATGGCCGACCTGTATTGTGCGCCTGAACTGAAGCTGTGGTACTGCACCGAAGAATGTCCTATTGGCCGCAGCGCGAATTGCCTCCCGTCCTACGAACTGAGCAACGTCGAGAAAGCCGCTCTGAAACTCATGAAGATGCTGCGGCAGGATCAAGTCAAAGGCGTGACCGATGCGATCTTGGATGTCACAGCCGATGGCATCATCAATGAGGAAGACCACGTTGATCTCTTGGAGATCATGAAATATCTCAGCGATCTCATCAGGACTGCTGGGCAGCTTCAGCTTATCTGCCTACGCATACGGAGCGAGGGACATGACAATGGCTGACAGAAGCTATCTGATACTGATCCTCAGAGAGCGGTATGGGATCGTAACCGAAGCCGATCTAAACCGAGCACTTGCTGAGATGAAACGACCGAACCTCGGCGCGATGGTCAGCGCCGTAAAGACCAACAACCGAAAGGAGTGTAAGGAATGAGTCTGCTTGATCTCGTGAAGGCGAAGGAGAGCGCCGAAGAAAAGCTCGGCTTTGAGATCGACAGCGAAACCGCCGCAAGTGTTCTCGCGCATGCCGCCCGGAAATGCGTCCTGCTCAACAAAGGGACTGATTACCTCGGCATCCTGTACGAGAACGAGCTGCGCGACCACTACATGCGGATGGCGATCAACCTGAAAGGGGCGATGGCGAATGTGTAGTGTGTGCCATTCAAGCCCGTGCCTTTCCGGATGCCCGAACGCGCCGGAGCCCGATCCCGTCTACACCTGCAAGTTCTGCGGCGAAGGGATCTTCGCCGAGGATCATTATGTAGAGATCGACGGTGATTACTACCACGCCGAATGTCTCGAAAATGAGATGCCGTTTGAGAACCTGATGCAGCTTTTCGGCTGCACGGTTCAGATCGCACAGGAGGACTTCTGATGATCGCGCTGCCTGAGTTCAAAGAGCTTCAGTTCGAGGAGCGCAAGCACATCTACATGCTGAACGGCATTGAGATCCCCAGCATGTCCGCCCTGATGGAGCCGCTGTCCAGAAAGGTCTACGGCCCTGTC
>JAEEGL015021243.1_pt1 | contig 10455 bp, 6 predicted proteins | sample 9134231 | NCBI WGS metagenome assembly JAEEGL01 (sample SAMN16246548, study PRJNA631951) | gut metagenome | biome: gut microbiome; feature: rumen; material: fiber-attached | host: Bos | place: Iran: Karaj | collected 2018-10 | reverse complement strand
GCAAAAATCTCGCCCTCATAAATGGTCAGATCCACGTTGTTTACCGCTGCAACATCACCGTACTTCTTAACTAGATTCTTAATCTCCAGCAACGGGCGTCTGACTTTTTTAACGGGCTGTCTGGAGGCAGGCTCCGTTTTATGATTTTCCCCGGCTGCTGATACGGTATCATCAGCCTGCCGGGCACTGGACTCAACGATATTTTCAGACACTTGATCATTTCTCCGGAAAAATAAACATAACAAAGGCCGCCAATTCAGAACGGCCCGTTTAGCTAAACATGTTTCTTAATTTGTTTCGCCCTTCGCGCAATTTCAGATCTTGTTGATTTCCATAATTATTCTTTTCTGCTGTAAAGCCTTCACCAGGAATATCTATTTCGTCTTATCCGGGGCGGGAAGATATCGGGATCTCACGTACCTCCGATTTTACAAGAGGCGCGTATGGCTTTACAGTTATCGCTTTCGTGACAGAAAAGCCATATCATCCGGATTAGACGGATTCGCGGTTATCGGCATTATACACTTTGTTGCATTCATGTTTGCAAGGTTACTCCGTCTCGGCCGAAGTATCAAAAACATAAAAAACAGCAAACCTGCATTCATAAGACAGCTAACTTTTTCGATTGCTCCTTTCAGATGTCAGTTTATAGGTATTGCTGTAGGCCAAATACAGAGAAAAAATATTGCGCACGTACTTTACAGTCTCATCGGTACCATGAGCCATGGCCACAATCTCAACGTTGTTAAACCACTCATTGGGATTTAATCCCTGCTGTTCTGCTTCGTTTCGATATCTGAGAATCCTGCCGGGGCCGCAGTTGTATGAGGCCATGGCAAACAGAACACGTTCCCGCACCGGGATTTCAGTGGCATTAAAATAATTGTCAATGATATATCGGAGGTACTTGGTCCCGGCATGAACATTATTGTCGACATCATGCACGCTGTTTACATTGACATACCACTCCCGAGCAGTGCTTGGCAGTACCTGCATAATACCTACGGCTCCCCGATGGGATCGGGCTGATTGATCCAAAGTTGATTCCTGATAGGCCTGAGCCATTATCAGAATCCAGTTCAGATCAAACTTCGCCCCGTATTTCTTGAAAACCTGGGAAAACTTCATGAAATCACTGGATTTTATGCCTAGCCATTCGCTTTTTTTACGTTGATGGAGCGAAAGATATGCGGGCTTTGTTCTCATGTAGCGATCGTATATGGCTTTTCCTTTTTCAGTGCCATCACGATACGAACGCAAAAACAGATTCAGTTCACGATACAGTTCACGGGAATCATGCCTGATGGCCCAAACCAGAGTTCCGTCCTCCCGGAGAGGTATCCCATCGCAAAAGACCACTCTGGTAAACAGTTCCTTCCATAGCGGCAGGTTGTAATTGTTAACAACTGTGGCCTGAATTTCCCCGTTATTTACCATATCCACAAGATCGGCATCGGTAAGGTATTCATCTGCAAAGGAGACACGAATTTCGGGAATTCCCAACGTCCTCAAATAAATATTTGCTGTGTTTATGCTTTCATAAAAGGCCGAACTCTTCCTGATGGTTATATTCAAACCGGAAAAATCTCTTAGTTCGGAAATGGGCTTTTCCCCCTTTCTGACAGCCAGCACCTCCTGGATCCCCTGCTTTTCCGGAATGGTAAAATCCACAAACTTCTTAAAATCTTTTGTGGGGGAAATACCGGTAGCTATATCCCCGTAGCCATCAGCAATCATTTTCACCATCTGATCAGACCGTACCGGTATAAAAAAAATCTTAAGTCCGCGATATTCCGGATGTCTCTCCTCGACAAATGTTTTAAACTTGTTCATAAGAGCAACGTAAAGCCCGTCCTGGTGTCCCTTATTCATGAAAAAACTGATATTGTCATAGGATACCAGCACCCTGATGGTACGATCCTTGAGGAGAATCGGCAGATCGCCGTGAAGAGGAATAATGCTGATGTCCTGTCCGGTACCGGAAGTTTCAGCCCGAAGTTCCGGTAAAAAAGCAATCAATGTCAGTAAAGACAAGAAAATAGCGAGAACCGTCCTTATTGCCTTCATACCTGCTCCCTGCGTGTTGTCAGAACCTTCTGCAGTTTCAGAAATCGCCTGTTAAAGGGATAGTTTGTGAAAGATTATCACATGCTGCTATTTCAAAAATTGAACACCTCCCCAATTTGCAGCTTAAAACATGAGTAACAGCGCAAATCAAGAAAAACAGCTTTCCCGTAATCCCTCAGATGCTTAGCCTGAATTCACTCAGTGATAATCACTGAATTCCCCAATCATGCACAAAAATAAAGCACGCCCTAAAAACGTGCTTTTTAACAGCCTCTTTTTGGTGCAAAACAAACAAATTCTTACCGGGCATGGAAATTGCTATAATTAAGCCTGTATTGCTTAAAGGAGATTTTTCATTATGAGCAAACTGATTAAACCGGAACATTACGAACCCTTACTGACCCCGAAACAAACAGAACAGGGGATTAAATTAATTAAAGACTTCTTTCAGCTGAATCTTTCTACCGAACTCAGACTGCGTCGGGTAACAGCTCCTCTTTTTGTTCTCAAAGGACTGGGTATCAATGATGATCTGAACGGCGTTGAACGCGCGGTAAGCTTCCCTATTAAGGATCTTGGCGACGCCAGCGCCGAAGTTGTGCACTCTCTGGCAAAATGGAAAAGACTGACCCTTGCAGAATACAAAATTGAACCGAACCACGGTCTTTATACCGACATGAACGCCATCAGAGCCGATGAAGAACTTGATAACCTTCATTCTCTTTACGTGGATCAGTGGGACTGGGAAGCCGTGATCACTGCGGAACAGCGCACCATTGCATTTTTGGAATGCACTGTGAAGCGTATCTATGCCGCAATTCTGAGAACCGAATACCTGACCTGCGAGGCTTATCCGCAGATCAAGCCATTTCTTCCCTCGGAAATCACATTTATCCACAGCGAAGATCTTCTTCAGATGTTCCCTGATAAAACCCCCAAGGAACGGGAAGATGCCATCTGCCAGAAATACGGCGCGGTATTCCTTATTGGTATCGGAGCCAAGCTTTCCAACGGAGAAAAACACGATGGCAGAGCTCCCGACTACGATGACTGGAGCACGATCTCCGAACTGGGCAAACCGGGATTGAACGGGGATATTTTAATCTGGTATCCTCCCCTTCAAAGATCCTTTGAATTATCCTCCATGGGCATCCGCGTTGATCAGAAGGCCCTTTTGAAGCAGCTGGAAATCGAGCATGCGGAAGAACGCAAAGAACTTTATTTCCATAAAAAGCTGTTAAACAACGAACTTCCTCTCAGTATCGGCGGCGGTATCGGTCAGAGCCGTCTTTGCATGGTTTTATTGCATAAAGGACATATCGGTGAAATTCAGGCCAGCATTTGGCCAGATGACATGAGAAAAGAATGCTCCTCTTTGGGAATGCATCTTATTTAAACTGACCAAAAGCTTTCATGATACTGAAAAGGGAGAGAACAAAACCGTTCTCTCCCTTTGTTTGTTGCACCACTTCGTATTGAATCTGTTTTGGCCTGATTACACCAAACCAGTTCTCATTTGAAAAATCATCTTCTCGGCAGTGCATGTAAATTTTAAAGTGACTCGGCGCGTCAGATCTTCCCCGTCTCTAGTGTCATGATGCTGTATCTGAACAGCGTCAGAGACAGATCTTGCTACAGAGTCATATCTCCCGGAATCTTCCTCTACTGTTTCAGCGCTGCCCTTAAGTTCATATTCGAAGACATCATCTCCTTCTGTAATAATGGTACCAATCTCCGCGCTGCAGCCGCAAAAATCGCAGCTGTCGTTAATTACCTTGTTTTCGTCAGCCATGACAAACTCCTGAATTCAAAACATCCGCCCTCTGTCAGCATCTCCGCAGACATCTTTATCGTAACATTAAAAAAGCCTCCCGGAGGAGGCTGCTGTTCAGGAATTTAACCTGCGTCATGCAACAAACACATCACTGTGTTCTGCAATCATAAGTTTCTTGATTTTTTCCAAAGCGGCCTTTTCCAGCTGACGGACTCTTTCTATGGAAACTCCAAGATCTGCCGCCAAATCCTGCAATGTAGCCTTGTTTTCATCCAGCCAGCGGGCTTTGATAATGCGGTACGACCTTTCGTCCAAAGATCCCAGAACCTTATTCAATGAAAGCGCCATATATCTTTCGCTGTCAGTTCTCTCAAGATTGAAAGCAAGATCCGAGCCCTTATCAACCAGGTAATTTGCCGGAGTCTGAGAAGCATTGTCATCGTCATCCTCCATAAGGCCGTCATAGGCAACATCCTGAGCAGTCAGACGGGTCTCCATCTCGGTAACATCCTTTGCGGAAACACCAAGATTATCCGCAACCTTTTCCGCATCCTTCTCATTCAGCCAGGCAATATTCTTCTTAGCCTGTCTCAGTTTGAAAAACAGCTTTCTCTGAGCCTTGGTAGTAGCTACTTTAACTAACCGCCAATTCTTTATCACATAATCGTGAATTTCCGCTTTAATCCAATGCACGGCAAAAGCTGCCAGCCGCACCCCCTGAGACAAATCAAACCGCTTCACTGCCTTCATCAGACCAACCGTCCCTTCCTGAATAAGATCTGCCAGGGGCAAACCGTATCCCATGTACCCTCTGGCTATACTGACAACAAAGCGCAAATGCGAAAGAACCAGCTTACGGGCAGCCTCAAGATTATTCTCATATCTAAGTTTTGATGCCAGTTCATATTCTTCTTTTTCTGTAAGGAGCGGAATACTGTTTATAGCCCGGATATATCCATCCAGATTATCACTGGGCACCATCAACATATTAGCAGTAGTATTCAATGTCATATCCTTTCCGATTCACCTTTTATCAGCGCTCAACGCTATCGGGAGTCTGCATTAACACTCCCACAGCACATAATAGAACTTTTTGCAGAAAAAAGTTCAAAAATTTGAAATTTTTTTAACAAACAGTTTTTGAAAACGTTATCATTACAGACTCATCATGAAAAAACAGCGACATAGATCAAAAATCAGATCTAACTTACTTTCAAAATTCTAATTAGTCATGAAACAAAGCATCAATGAATTCTTCTGAACTGAAAACTCTCAGGTCATCAATTTTTTCCCCGATTCCTATGTAACGCACCGGAATGCCAAACTGATCGGCTACATTAAAGATAACCCCGCCCTTTGCTGTTCCGTCAAGCTTTGTCAGATTGATGCCAGTAAGCGGAGCAGCCTCTTTAAAAATCCTTACCTGGCTTATGGCATTCTGACCTGTACCGGCATCCAAAGTAAGCATCACCTCATGGGGGGCTTCAGGATCAATTTTCTTAATTACCCTGATAATCTTACTTAATTCCTCCATCAGATTAGCCTTGTTCTGCAAACGTCCTGCGGTATCAGCGATAAGGACGTCATATCCCTTGCTGCGAGCAGACTGCAGAGCATCAAAAATAACTGATGCGCTGTCAGCACCGGTATCCTGCGAAACAACAGGAACATTATTTCGAACTCCCCATTCCTTAAGCTGTTCCACTGCGGCAGCTCTGAAGGTATCACCGGCAGCCAGCATAACTTTAAGCCCCTGATTCTGGAGGATTCTGGTCATTTTTCCGATGGTAGTGGTTTTACCAACGCCGTTAACCCCTACCATCAAAATAACAAACGGTTTTTTGGAGGTATCCACCTTGAACGGCACAGCCACAGGATCCAAAATGGCATGCATCTCCTGCATCAGTTTCTTCATGAGAACATCGCCATCCTTTAAGTCCTGTAAACTGGAATCCTTGGTTAGCCTGTCAAGAAGTTTTTTCGTGGTATCCATGCCAACATCAGCTGATATCAAGAGTGTTTCGAGTTCCTCAAACAGGTCGTCATCAATCTTGCGCCCCTTGAAAAGAGCAACCAGCCCCAGGCCGAAATTTTCCCGGGTTCTCTTGAGACCGTTTAAAAGTCTTCTGAAAAAGCCCTGATCTGCTTCATCGTCAGAAGAACCTGCTTCCTGAACTTCAGGGGCAGCTGCTTTGATTTTCTCATCCGCCATTTGGCTGGTTGACGGCTCGCTGCCGTGATCTGGCTTTGTTTCCAGCTTGGTTTCAGACTTGATTTCAGACTTTGCTTCAGGCTTTGCTTCAGGCTTTGCTTCAGGCTTTGCTTCAGGCCTTGCTTCAGGCTTTGCTTCGGGCTTTGCTTCGGGCTTTGCTTCGGGCTTTGCTTCAGGCTTTGCTTCAGGATTAACACTTTCCCTGTTCTCTGCAGAAGCAGATGAAGTCTCGTTTACAGCCGATGAAATATTAACCGAACGGTTTTCCGGAGCAGCGCTTCCCTGAGACCAGACAAACTTCTTTCCTGTTGGCTTAACGGCCTGAGACTGATCGGTATCAGACATATTGTTACTGCTAATGACCGCGCCTGTCTCTTTTACAGACTCATGATCATCAGCCTTCCCGTCCTTATCCGCCTGCTCTGCAACCCGGTTTCCGCTAAGCCATGAAAAAATACCTTTCTTTGACATGTAAAAGTCCGTCCTTTCAATCAAAAATTACTGCTCTCACAATCCTCGCCCAGACTCTGAAAGTGAAAAACCTGAATTAGTCAACAGGATTCACAAGTTCCCCGATTACGGATCTGGTACTAGCATTTACTTCCTTTATCCTGACAGGAATAAACTGTCCCAATTCAAAAACAACTTTCTTGTCTATGTAAAACCTTCCTGTCTGCGAATCGCCGTCAGCACGCAGTCTGTCTCCGCAAATCAGAGGAGAAGGAATAAAGGCTGCAGCGCCATTTTCAAACAGACGAACTCTGATACCGCCACGGGAAATATCAAAAATTTCACCCTGAAATTCCGTTTTAGGCTCTATGAACTGACGCAGGTATTCCACATAAAGCCATTCCTTAACCCCTCTTTCAGCAAGTCTGTTTTGCTTTTTGGACAAGTTCATGGAATTAAGCAAAGCCTCATCAGGGACAGCCGGCTTTTCGTTTTTAAGAATGCAGTACTTAATAAGGCGATGGTTAATCATATCCCCGTATTTTCTTATAGGGGAAGTCCAGGTAGCATAATAATCAAGTCCCATTCCAAAATGAGGAGCGGGAGTAAGAGACATGGATGCGTAACTGTAATACTTACGCAAACGGGCATCCAGATAAGCATTATCGTCTGCATCCAGCCAGCGCTTAAGAGCGCAGAAACCATCCATAGTCAATAATTGCTCTGCCTCTTTAACCGGAGCTTCTGTGTCACAAACAAGAGCAACCACATCCTTAATCTTTTCTGCATCAAAACCCGGATGAACGTTGAAAATTCCGGAACCGCAATTTTTGGCAAGAAAAGCTCCGGCACAGGCATTGGCAGCAATCATCGCCTCTTCTATAATCTTATTGGCAATTCTCCGGAAAACCTGCTTAATATCGGACAGAGCACCCTTTTCATCAAGAATAAACTCATAGTCCGGCTTATCCCGGAACAGCGAGGCATGAGTGCTGCGGTACGCGCACCTGATTTTCTGAAATCCCTCAAGTATGTGAAGCACCTCGGCCACATCAGGATCAGGTTTAAATGCCGTTTCCTTTCCCTCAAGATAATCAGAAACGTCGTCATATGCCAGTTTTCCGCGAGATTTGATATTTGCAAACTCAAACCTGATATCATCAGAAAGGGAACCGTCAGATCCAATTCTGAAAACTCCGACCAGCACCGGACGAACCTCATCATTCCAAATGGAACACAGATCCTCGCTGAGCTTTCTGGGGAGCATGGGAATATCTCGCCCCGGGAGATATATAGAGAATGCCCGCCTGGCTGCTTCAGCGTTCAAAGGATCTTTCTCTGAAATATATCCTGTGGGATCTGCAATGGCAACATACATCAGGTATTCTGACTCGCCGATTTTTTCAGCATAAACGGCGTCATCCATGTCTTTGGTTTTGGAACTGTCAATTGTTACGAACGGTAACGCAGTGTAATCCTTCCTCTCAATGCCGGATTCATGAAAAACATAGCTGTCCGAATCCTCCGGAGCCTTGTTCGGGAGGTTGGCTTCCTTGAGCACAACCCACCACGGAGCCTCAGGATCATCTCCGGCAGTAATATACTCAGTAACTTCGATAAGATGTTCGCCATTACCAGAATTCATGGCATGCTGCGAAAGCGAGGCAAGCACCCAATCTCCTTCCTTCAACTTATGATCCATTACCAGATTTTTTGCTCTCATATAATTCTTAAAACTAGGCCGATCCGGCAGAATTGTCACCCTGTTGTTAGCTATGGAAACCCTTCCTACAAATCGCGTCAAAGCAGGTTCTATAAGTTCTACAGGATATGCCTGAGTACGTCCGCCCGTTTCTGATATCCGCGCGACAATCCGATCCCCTGGCAAAAGCTTCTTCATATTTGGAGGAGAGATGAAATAACTTTCCTTTAAATCAACCTCAAGAAAACCATACCCCTTGTCAGTGGCCTTCACCAGCCCTTCCTTCATATTACCGTAAGCATACGACGCGGAATTGTTCTTTCGATAATCTTTGTCGTGACGTTCCCCGCCATTCGCTCTTTTGCCTTCTTTCCTTTTACGGGAATTATCATCCTTCTTTTTACCGTCATCTTCATCTTCTTCGTATTTCAGGGGCGGCAAACCTGCTGCTTTTCTGGCCTCTTCGCTCTGTCTCTTCAACTGAAGCAATACCGGATTATCTAAAAGCATATTTTTTCCTTGTTAAGTAACAGACAAGTCTATGATTCTACCATATGGCAAGTCATTATTTCCGAATATGCGGAAGCCTTAAGAGGCTTATCGGGCACAGGAATCCTTCATGAAATAATTCCTGATGCGGAGAAACGGGATCGGCAGATATCTGCAGACATTAAAGAACAGCAGCCCCCGTATTTACCGCAGATAAGACCTGTCATTTCTGATTATTTCTCATTATTGCCGAATAATGCCGCTGTGCCGGAGCAATGCATCCACCGTCGGTTTTCTGCCTCTGAAGGATTCAAAAATATCCATGAATTCCCTGGAACCTCCTTCTGCAAGAATCGTATTCATAAATTCCTTTCCAATTTCAGGGTTCAGAATTCCCTCCTCCTCAAATCTGGCAAAACAGTCACTGGAAAGCACTTCCGCCCAAAGATAGCTGTAATAGCCGGCGCTGTACCCTCCGGCAAAAATATGGGAGAAGCTGTTTTCAAAACGATTGAACGGAGCCACGGGAGTAACGGAAATATCCTCTCTTACCCGACACAGCAGCTGATGGATATCAGTATTATCATCATAATCACGGTAGAGACGAAAATCGAAGGTTGCAAATTCAAGCTGCCTGAGCATACCCAGAGCCGACTGAAAATTTTTAGCCTTTATCATCTTATTCAGCAGATCCTGCGGCAAAGCTTCACCTGTATCAACATGCCCGGAAATCATGGCAAGAACCTCAGGATTCCAGGTAAAGTTTTCCATAAACTGACTGGGTGTCTCCACTGCATCCCATGGCACATTGCCAAGCCCTGCCAGCGAAGGCACATCAACTTCTGTAAGCAGATGATGCAAAGAATGCCCGAACTCATGAAAAAGAGTTTCGACTTCATAATGACTTAAGAGAGCTGGTTTTCCGCCTACGGGAGGCATAAAGTTCGTAACTATATAGGCAACTGGCAGGGTAATCTCTCCGTTTTCATGAACCCGTCTGCCAATGCAGTCATCCATCCAGGCCCCGCCCTGTTTTTTATCTCTGGAATAGGGATCCAGATAAAAACCGCCTTTTTTATTACCTTCCCTGTCAAAAATTTCGTAAAAGGAAACGTCCTTATGCCAGACATCAATACCGTCCCTTTGCTTTATGCTAATCCCGAAAATTATATTGACAAGCCTGAAAAGCCCCTGAATAACCTTCGGCAGCGGGAAATAAGGTCTTACTGTTTCATCATTGATGGCATAGCGGGATTCCCTGAGCTTTTCGCTGAAGTAACTCAGATCCCAAGGTTCCAGCTTTTCGGCAAATCCCAAAGATCTGGCATAATCGGAAAGCTCCTGCATTTCCTTTAGTCCCTGGTCATGGCATTTTGACACCAGTTCTCCGAGAAAATTCATCACCTCATCCGTGGATGATGCCATTTTGAATACCAGCGATCTCTCGGCATAATTACGGAATCCCAGAAGCCCTGCCATTCTCTTTTTAAGGGAAACCTTCTCCTTCATGATGTCATCATTGTTGAATTTCCCCAGATCCGGTCCCAGCGCAGAAGCTCTGGTTACATAAGCCTCATAGCATTTAAACCTGAGTTCCCGTGATTCTGCATATTTCATCACCGGAAGGTACGACGGATACTGCAGGGTTATTACGTATCCCGGAAGACCTCTGCTTTCAGCATCCTGTCTGGCCAGATCCATGGCAAAACCGGGAAGACCTTTCAGATCAGCTGCGTTTTCAGTATGAAAAAACCAGTTTTG
>JAEEGL012897114.1_pt1 | contig 10455 bp, 8 predicted proteins | sample 9134231 | NCBI WGS metagenome assembly JAEEGL01 (sample SAMN16246548, study PRJNA631951) | gut metagenome | biome: gut microbiome; feature: rumen; material: fiber-attached | host: Bos | place: Iran: Karaj | collected 2018-10 | reverse complement strand
TTTTTCTGCGTTTTTATCTTCAGTGATCCTTTTGATTACCGCTATCATATTTCTCGCATTTAAGTGTCCGGAGTTCAGCCCGAGCGAAATTTCGAATTCTGATTTTGCCTTTTCATACCTGTTGTCCCTCATATCCAGAAGTCCCATGTGATAATAAGCGGCGCTTCTGTGTTGATAGTTCCATCCGGCCATTGCGAAATAGTCATATGCTTCTTTATAGTTTTCAAGCGCTTCCAGACAGCACGCCTTGATATAAAAAGCTTCAGTGTCAGTCGGATGCTGATTTCTAGACGTCAGACGCCCGATAGCCCTGTCTGCATATTTTGTCGCTTTCCTGTAATTGCCGACGGCAAAATTCAATCTTGCCATTGAAGTGTTGCATCTTATATCGTCAGGGTCGCGTTTTAATCCTTCGAGATAATAATCCTCGGGGCGGTAATTATGCTGTTTGTACTGCTCAAGATGGTATCCGTTTATATAGAGTTCTTCGACTGTTTTAATATCCGAAGGTCTTTGTACAGGTTTTCTGACCTCAATCGGTACTTTTTGGCTTCTTATATACGGAGAATATGATATTATTTCTTTTCCTTGAGCGTTATAAACTGAAAGGTTGAGACTGTTAAAATCGCCTTTGAAGTCGATGCCCCGGCAGAATACGTTTGCCGGAGAAATGTCTGTTACGGTATAGAATACTCTTTTGCCGTTTGATTTTAGGACTATTTTAGCTTTTTTTATCTCCAATGTAGGATTTACACCGATAAAGACACTTCCGCCACGGTCCTCAAGATTTATTGCTGCGTCCTTGTTGGCGTTTACGGCGCATCCGATTTTTGAAACCGGGTACCAATACTGTTCAAATTCTCGGCTCTCGTACGGAGCTATCCAGGTAAAATCGGGCTGGTTGTCTGTGTATACTCCTGTCATCAGTTCGATATACGGACCGTTATTGTCTGTAAGGTTAGAGCACCACATTCTTCCGAAGTCGCCGTCTCCCCAGTGCCACATTTTCTTCCCGGGGGCAATATAGTGATCTGATATCGCAATCAATCCGAGTTCTTTTCCTTCATCGTATCCTCCGATGAAATCCATATCCGACTGACCCTGAGAAACAAGGTATGAGGACGGGACCTTGACCTCTGAGAAATAAGATATATCTTTTCCTTCTCCGAAGTCGTAAGGCCTTGCTGTCTTGTAAATTCCTTTTGCAATTGGCCATGAAAGGACAGCGCGTCTGTCGTGGTCGTTTACCCATTCGACGTCCGGAGGAAAAACCGTCCGGTAATCCTTATTTGCCGGGGCAGCGAGATTTGCCCACCACATAAAAGGGAGGGGCTTCGAAGTGCGGTTATATAAACGGACTTTCGCTTTTATATAAGACCGTCCCGGTTCTACGGTTATACCTACTTCACCTTTCATTCTGTTCAGGGGTTCGGTTTCACCCATCCATACGGTTGCAGAGCCGTCATCCGATTTTTGTATTTCGCATTGAAGCGGCATAAAAGTCGTAGGTCTGTGATGCTGCGGCCAGTTGAATTCGATGCCTCCGGAGATCCACGCTCCCGCAAGACCTACGAGCGCGGGCTTTATAACCTCATTATGATAGATAAAGTGATAAGAATTAGTCTTGTCATATCCTGTAAGCAGCTTTCCTCCTATCGATGGAAGCACTTCAGCTTTCACGTAATCGTTTTCTATTGAAAGAACCCTGTATTCAACGTCTTTTTTTTCATCGGTTATTCCATCCGAATAGGGAAGAGGATAAATCTTTCCTGAAGCCCCCTGATATGGTCTGTTTTCGAAAAACATCGGAAGATCGTTAGGCTTTTTCGGAGGATACGTCGGAATTATTCTGACTTCATCTGTTAATTTTACTGGCTCCATTGCTTTTTCCTCTTGATTATTATTGATTATTTGATATAATTATATTCAAAAAATTGCTGTTTTATATATTATAATTGTCAAAAACATTGAAAAAATTGAGGCTGATATGATTTATCCGTTTCTTTTAGGTGCCGGAACGTTTGATTCATCCATATTGAATTATGAGAGAGGCAGACTTTCTCCCTTGAGAAAAATCACTTTTTACGAATTCGATCTTTTTACCGAATCGTTTGAATACGGTATTTATGACGGTAATATAGTCCCGTATGAAGAAGGAGTGATCGTTATTTGGAAACCCGGCAGAGTAAAATGCAGCAAACTTGATTTCAGGTGCAGATATTTGCATACTGAGGTTGACGACCCGGAAATCAGAAAATTGATAGAGGAGCTGCCCGACTACGTTAGAGTGAAAACTCTAAACAAATATCTTGCTTTGTTTGATAAAATAACCTTTCTTCATCCCGTCGGGAGTGAAAATGCTTCGCTGAAATTTACAGCTTACCTCCTAACGCTTATATCATATATCAAAGAAGATTCATCTGAACCGATTGAAGAGAATAACGTAGTTAAATCTTCCGGTGATTCCGTTGGATATTTAAGGGCTTATATAGACAAATATTACATGAACGATCTGTCGCTTTCAAAACTTGCGGAAACCGTTCATTTGTCAGAAAGCCATTTGTGTCGGATATTCAAAGAAAAAATCGGAGTTTCTCCGTATAAATATATCCTTAATCTCAGACTCAGCCATGCTTGCAGGCTTTTGAATTATGAAGATATAGGAATATCCGAGGTATCTGATCTTTGCGGTTTTTCATCTTACAATTCCTTCAACGTTGCGTTTGTGAACCGTTTTGGAATGAGCCCCAAAGAATATAGGAAAAACTCCAAAAATGACCTTGTTCAATGACGGTCTGCCAAAACTGATTGGCGATATTTTGCAATTTTGCGAATCGGGTCAAAAAAATATCAAAAAAACGGCAAATCGGTTGAATTATTTTTTTAAAGTGCTATAATTAAACTTAATAATTTCTCGGCAGGTGAAAAAATGTACAGGATAGTCAGAAAAAAAGAACTCAATTCTACTGTAACAATGATGGAAATTGAGGCCCCTCTTGTCGCAAGAAAAGCGGAAGCGGGACAGTTTATAATTCTTCGTGTGAACGACGACGGTGAAAGAATACCTTTGACTGTTGCAGGATACGACAGAGAAAAGGGAACGGTAAGAATAATTTTTCAAAAAGTCGGTGAAACGACGATTTTGCTCGGCTTGAAAAATGAGAATGATTATATATCTGATTTTGCAGGTCCTCTCGGCGTTGCTACGAAGACCGAAGGCTTGAAAAACGTATGTGTCGTAGGCGGAGGAGTCGGATGCGCCATAGCACTTCCGATAGCTGAAAAACTTCACAGCATGGGTTGCAAGGTCGATTCTATAATCGGCTTCCGTTCTAAAGATCTTGTGATTCTGGAAGAAGAATTCAGAAATGCTTCGGACAGTCTTACAATTATGACTGACGACGGATCTTACGGACGCAAGGGTGTTGTAACGCTTCCTCTTTCGGAAGCGATCGAATCCGGCAAAAATTATGATGAAGTAATCGCAATCGGGCCGCTGATTATGATGAAGTTTGTCGTTGCCACGACAAAACCACATAACGTTCACACCGTCGTATCGATGAATCCGATTATGATAGACGGAACAGGAATGTGCGGAGGGTGCCGTCTTACTGTCGGCGGCAAAACTAAATTTGCCTGTGTTGACGGACCGGATTTCGACGGATTTGAAGTGGATTTTGATGAAGCGATGAGCCGTTCGACAATATTCCGTGATTTCGAGGCAAGAAAACGTGAAGAAGCCTGCAACCTTCTTAAAAAGGAGAGTGAAAACTGATGCCGAATATGTCTTTGAAAAAAACTGAAATGCATCTTCAGGACCCTGTTTTCAGAGGAAGGAATTTCTCCGAGGTTGCTCTCGGTTACAGCAAAGAAGACGCTCTTAATGAAGCGGAAAGATGTCTTAACTGCAAAAATATGCCTTGCGTTTCGGGTTGCCCTGTTAATATTCACATTCCTGCTTTTATAGCTAAAATTCGTGAGGGCGATTTTGAAGGGGCGTACAGAATCATAGCCGAATCCTCCTCTCTTCCTGCAATATGCGGAAGAGTGTGTCCTCAGGAGTCCCAATGCGAAAGCAAATGTATAAGAGGAATAAAGGGAGAACCGGTAGGCATTGGCAGACTTGAAAGATTTGTTGCAGACTGGCACCGTCTCTATGGCAACGATGAAGTTGAACTGCCTCTGAAGAACGGTCATAAAGTTGCAATAGTAGGCTCCGGGCCTTCAGGCCTTGCATGTTCTGCGGACCTTGCCAAGCTTGGATATGAGGTAACGGTGTTTGAAGCGCTTCATATGCCCGGAGGAGTTCTTATTTACGGTATTCCGGAATTCAGACTTCCGAAAGATATTGTATCTAAAGAAATTAATACCCTGAAAAAGCTCGGAGTGACTTTCTGCACGAACGTTATTATCGGTAAAACGATAACCGTTGACGAGCTTTTTGAAGAGGGTTATGAAGCAGTATTTATCGGATCCGGAGCAGGGCTTCCGAATTTTATGGGTATTCCGGGAGAAAGCCTTAAAGGAGTATTCTCCGCAAACGAATTCCTTACGAGATCGAATCTTATGAAAGCTTACAGGACAGATTCCTCTACTCCGATTATGAAAGCTTCAAAAGTTGCGGTAGTCGGAGGCGGAAACGTTGCTATGGACGCGGCAAGGACCGCCCTCAGACTCGGCGCGGATAAAGTATATATCGTTTACCGCAGATCTCTTGAAGAAATGCCGGCAAGAAAAGAAGAGGTTGAGCACGCTGCTGAGGAAGGAATAGAATTCCTTCTTCTGAATTCTCCGGTTGAGATAATAGGATATAATAATCCGGAAGACAGAAGAGATCCTATGAACGGCTTTGTAAAATCGATGAAATGTATCCGTATGGAACTCGGTGAACCTGATGAAAGAGGACGCAGGCGTCCGGTGGAGATTCCCGGAAGCGAATATGAACTAGACGTCGACTGCGTGATTATGGCAATCGGAACTTCTCCGAATCCTTTGATCAAAAATACTACCGACGGTCTTGACGTTTCTAAACGGGGCGGAATTATCGTTGATGAAAACACTATGGAAACCTCCAGAAAAGGCATTTTCGCAGGAGGAGATGCCGTTACCGGTGCAGCTACAGTTATCCTTGCAATGGGTGCCGGAAAGAAAGCCGCAGAGGGTATCGATAATTATATTAAATCTCAAAAATGATTGACATTTCGGCTTATTGGTGCTAAAATAAATTTACTCAAAAGAGCATCTTCACAGAGGTTTTGTCATGCATAAAAACAGGATGGATCAGGACGTAGAGTACGTAATGTACACTCGCAGAAAAATACTGAAGCGCGTCAGAGAACTTGGAAAAGAACTGAAGAATGATTATGAAGGGAAAAATCTTCTCGTTGTTTCGACTTTGAAGGGCAGTTATATGTTCCTCGCGGATTTGACCAGAGCGATGGAATTTCCTTTTGACGTTGATTTTGTTTCATGTTCTTCATACGGAAGCGGGACGGTATCGAGAGAGTTGGTTTTTAAAAAAGATCTTGACTGTGATATTACCGGACGTGACGTTCTTATCGTTGAAGATATCGTTGATTCAGGCAACACACTCAAGGCTTTGAAGGAACGTTTGCTCTCCAGAAATCCGAATTCTGTTAAACTTTGCTCTCTGCTTGATAAAAAAGCGAGAAGAGAAGTTGAAATCAACGTCGACTATATTGGTTTCCCGTGTGAAAACGAATTTGTGATCGGATACGGTCTTGATTACAATGAAAAGTACAGAAATCTTCCTTATATCGGCGTTCTTAAACGTGAAATATATGAATAAAAAAACAGCATTCTGCCCCGAATCTGCGGGCAGTAATGCTGTTTTTTAATTTGTAAGGCTACCGAGCGTGACGGGAATTATTTTCTGAAGATTTTCTACTGAAGTTTCAACCTGATAACCTATTTTTCCTGCGCTGAATAGAATTTTCTCATAGTTCAGTGCAGATTCGTCAAGAAAAGTCGGAAACTGTTTTTTCATTCCGATAGGAGAACAACCTCCGTGGATATAACCTGTAATCGGAAGCAGGTCTTTTGATTTTATCATCTCAATGCTTTTTTTGCCTGCGAGCATTGCGGCTTTTTTAAGATTAAGCTCTTTGTTGACAGGTATTATGAAAACGTAATGGTTATTATCGTTTCCTATGGTTACAAGAGTTTTGAATACACGGGAAGGATCGGTGCCTGTCTTCGCGGCGACTTCAATTCCGCTTGTAGATCCGTCTCCTTCATAAAAATGCGGTATATAATCTAAGTGATGACCGTCAAGTATTCGCATAACGTTTGTTTTTTCGTTTTTCATTTTAAGCCTTCTGATTTATTTTTATGGCAGAAATATTATAACATAAAACTTCTTTTTTTACAATTTTCAATTAAGAACAGGAGAAAAAGACATGAACGTTCCTAAACAAGAATATCCGCGTCCCTCGTTTGTAAGGGATTTCGGATGGGTTAATCTTAACGGAGAATGGCAATTTGAAATTGACCACTCTGACACAGGAAAACAAAGACGTTTTCAGGACAGAGAAAAACTTGACGGAAAAATCATTGTTCCTTATTGTCCGGAATCTGTTTTGTCAGGTATCGGATACAAGGATTTTATGAAAGCCGTCTGGTACAAAAGAGAATTCGACGTGCCTTCGGAATGGAATGACGGAAGAGTGCTTCTTCATTTCGGAGCTTGCGACTACAGGACTGAAGTCTGGGTAAACGGAAAATATCTTGGCAGACACTACGGAGGCTATACTCCTTTTTGCTTTGATATTACCGATATAGCTTCCCGAACAGATTCCAACAAAGTTGTAGTATATGCTTTTGACGACACAAGAGATCCGTTGCAGCCTACCGGAAAACAGGATATCGTATATCAGAACGAGTTCTATTGCTGGTATTATGCAAGAACTACCGGTATCTGGCAGACGGTATGGCTCGAGTATCTGCCGTATACTTACGTTGAGAATTTTAAAATCACTCCGGACGTAGATAATAAAAATATCGCGGTCAGAGTTTCACTGAATCAGCCTGTTGATAATTCAGAGCTGAAAACTACGGTTTCTTATAAAGGAAGAGAACTCTGCATTAAAAAAGTATCGATTGACGGCAAATATGCGGAATTTACCGTAGATATTTCTGAAATGCATTTATGGAATCCCGGAAAAGCAGAACTTTACGATATAGTTTTTGAGGTTGGAAAAGATAAAGTAACAAGTTATTTTGCAATGCGCAAAGTAGCTGTCAAAGGGTATGCGATAGAAATTAACGACGTCCCCGTTTTTCAGCGACTCGTCCTTGATCAGTGTTTCTGCGGAGAGGGAATATACACTGCTCCTGACGGAGATTATTATAAGCGCGATATTGAGTATGCTCTTGAAGCAGGTTTTAACGGTGCGCGTCTTCATGAGAAAATTGTAGAACCGTATTATCTGTACTGGGCAGACAGACTCGGCTATTTGGTATGGGGAGAGTATCCGAACTATCATTGGAACTGCTCAAGTCCCGCTGCTCTTTATCATATGCTGCCCGAATGGCTGGAAGCCGTCGAGAGAGATTATAACCACCCGTCGATTGTCGGCTGGTGCCCGGTTAATGAAGGAACGGCTGAAAGAATAGACCGCAACTATATCCTTCTTTATGACGTAACACGAGCGATTGACCCGATGAGACCTATTATCGATACGTCAGGTTGGGTTCACGCAAAGACCGATATTTTCGATTCTCACGACTATTCCAGACTTCCCGAATTTGCTCAGCATTATGAATCTCTTAAGACCGGAGAGGGAGAGGTTTATATCAGTATGGGCTGGGGAAAAGTACCGTCAGTTCCTTATGAGGGTCAGCCGTACTTTATTTCAGAATGGGGCGCTTTCAGCGTTGATATAATTTCCCACGAGCCGACCGAAGAAGAATTTGAGCGTTTTTACGCCGATTATAAGGCAAAAGTCGACGTTATGATGGATAATCCTAAAATGTGTGCATTCTGCTACTGTCAATGGTGTGATTCCGCCGAACATGAAAGAAACGGTTTTATAACTGAAGACAGAAGAAAGAAGTATGATTTCGCCCGCACAAGAGAAATAATGTCGAGAAAAGCAGCTATTGAAAAATAATAAAGGAGATATGATTATGATTAACAATATTCCGAGACCAGAATATCCCAGACCCCGTCTGGTGAGAGATAACTGGCTGAATCTTAACGGCGAATGGCAGTTTGAAAAGGACTTGTCAAATACCGGTAATGAAAAAATGAGAGCGTTCTTCAACAGAGAAGATTTCAAAGAAAAAATAATTGTTCCGTTTGCCCCGGAAAGTAAATTGTCAGGAATCGAATACGTAGATTTTATGGATGCTGTTTGGTACAGAAGAGAGTTCACGGTTCCGGATGAATGGAAAAACGGACGTATTCTTATTCATTTCGGAGCGGTTGATTATTTTTCAAAGGTCTGGATCAACAAGCAGTTTGCCGGTAAACATACCGGCGGATATACGCCGTTTGAACTGGATATAACGAAATTAATTACTGAAGGAACGAATGCTGTTACTGTTTATGCCTTTGACGATACAAGAAACAATCTTCAGCCAACAGGAAAGCAGTCCAATCTTTACAATAATTACGGTTGCCTTTATACAAGAAGCACGGGTATCTGGCAGACGGTATGGCTTGAATACGTTCCGGACACTTATATTACAAAAGTGAAAATGACGCCTGACGTTGACAACGGATATCTGAACGTTGAATTGTTACTTAATCAGAGATTTGACGGAGAGGTAACAGCTGACGTATCATTTGAAGGAAAACCGGTTACGGTTGCAAAAGCAAATATAGGAGGCCGTTCTGCTGTTTTCGGAATCAAAATAGAGGAACCGCATTTGTGGTCGCTTGAATCGCCGAATCTTTACGACGTTGAATTTACCGTCGGAGAAGATAAGGTAAGGTCTTACTTCGGAATGCGCAAAGTGAGAATTCGTGGGAAGGCTATCGAGATCAACGATAAGCCGGTTTTCCAGCGTCTTGTGCTTGATCAGGGTTATTATCCGGACGGTATTTACACTGCTCCTGCAGATGATGATCTGAAGAAGGATATTGAACTCTCTAAAGCTGCCGGATTCAACGGTGCAAGACTTCATATGAAGGTATTTGAACCTCGTACTTCATATTGGGCGGACCGTCTTGGATATCTGCTCTGGGGCGAATATCCTAACTGGGGATGCAACGAAGGGAATCCTGCCGCGCTTCTGTCAGTCCTTCCTGAATGGCTTGAAGCCGTAGAACGCGATTACAACAGCCCTGCGATTGTCGGATGGTGTCCATTCAACGAGACTGGTTCAAATCCCAACAGAGAGATAACCTTTAGAACCCTTTATAACGTAACGAGAGCAATTGATCCGATGCGCCCGATAATAGACACCTCCGGATATACTCACGTTAAAACCGACGTCTATGACGTTCACGATTACGATCAGAACCCGGAAACGTTCAAAAACAGATATATGCCTCTTGTTACCGGAGAGGGAAAAGTATTCGTTAACAATCCCGACGTTGAAAAATACGAAGGCCAGCCTTACTTCGTATCCGAATTTGGCGGAACTCACTGGGATATCGACAAAGACGGATCTGAAGGTTGGGGCTACGGGGCAAATCCAGAAGACCTTGAAGAGGCGCTTACAAGAATTGAAAAACTTATCAGTGCTTTGCTTGAGAATCCTTCGATATGCGCTTTCTGCTATACTCAGCTTACAGACGTTATGCAGGAGAAAAACGGCATCTATTCTTTTGACAGAAGGCCGAAATTCGATAACGAAAGACTCCGTAAAACAATTTCCGCCAAAGCGGCAATTGAAAAATAAAACAACTGAAACAGTGAGGTGATACTTTGTTGGAAGTTTCTGATTTCCAGATTATTCAGCGTGACGATAACGGATTTGCCAAAGTTTTCTTCGGAGGCGATCTGAAGGAGCCTTTGAACGAAGGATTTGAGATTCGTGCGCGTGTAGCTTCTGAAGATGACAATATTACAGTTGCAGATTGGGGCGTTTGCGAAATTGATGGCATGCATTGGCGCAGGGAATTTGAGCTTCCGGAGGGTGGACTATACAGATTTGAGGCGTCACTTTGCGATAAGAATAATTGGGCGCCAGCGCATTGCAGACACATCAAAATTGTATATCACGTCGGTGTCGGAGATATTTATATGACTACCGGTCAAAGTAATATGACCGGATTCGGAAGAGATTTTGCTTATGACCCGCCTTGTCTCGGAGTTCATGAACTTGCTTATAACGGGAAGTGGGCGATTGCGACAAATCCTCTGGCAGATCCTACGGATAGTATATTTGATTTCTTCGACTCAGGAGGCGCAAGCTCACCCGCTCTGTCATTTGCAAGAACTTTGAAGCAAAAGCTCGGAATCCCGATCGGTATCGTGCCTGTCG
>JAEEGL012463924.1_pt1 | contig 10455 bp, 15 predicted proteins | sample 9134231 | NCBI WGS metagenome assembly JAEEGL01 (sample SAMN16246548, study PRJNA631951) | gut metagenome | biome: gut microbiome; feature: rumen; material: fiber-attached | host: Bos | place: Iran: Karaj | collected 2018-10 | reverse complement strand
TCCTCTTCCAGATTCCCATGGCGGAAGTCACGGACGCAGCCACCAGGCTGACGGGCAACGACTGCGTCATCGAGAGCATGGAGACCGCAAGCCTTCTCTTCGGCCCCCTCTCCGGCACCGGACAGAGCGTCTCCCGCTGGAAAAACCTGAAAATCGCCTATTCCAGCGCCGGCGCCGAAGTGCAGGACTTCTGCGTGACATTAAAGTACCCGTAGCCGCTTCAACGATTTCCGAATGGCGAACGCCGTCGCTTCTCAAACAAACACAGGGAAATTCGACCATGGCACAGAATTGGCGCATCGACGACCGTGAATTCACCTATGTCAAGGACGTCCTCTCCGGCGGCTTCCCCGGCGGTTCGAAGACCAACTACGTGGGCAAGCTGGAGGCGGCCTTCGCCGAGAAGTTCGGCGTCAAATACGCCATCACCTTCTGCAACGGGACGGCGACCATGCACGCGGCGCTGGCGGCCGCAGGCATCGGGCCGGGCGACGAGGTCATCGTGCCGCCGCTGACCATGTCGAGCACCACCTTCGCCGTCATCCACGCGGGCGCGACCCCCGTCTACGCCGACATCGATCCCGCGACCTTCGTGATGGACGCCGAGGCGGCGCGCCGCTGCATCACGCCGCGCACGCGCGCCATCATGCCTGTCTCCCTCTACGGCCTGGCCCCCGACTTCGCCGCCCTCCGCGCCATCTGCGAGGAGCACAAGCTTGTTCTCATAGAGGACGATGCGCAGTGCTTCCTCGGCGAATGCAAGGGGCGTCTCGTGGGCGCATGGGGCGACTTCGCGAGCTTTTCCTTCCAGAACTCGAAGCACATGACGTGCGGCGAGGGCGGCATGGTCGTCACCGACAACCTGGAGTACGCGGACAAGGTCCGCCGCTTCTCCAGCCTCGGCTATGGCCTCGTCAACGCGAAGCCGGGTGCCTCGAAGATCACGAAGGAGATGCTGGTGAAGCCCGACTTCGACCGTCACGCCTCCATCGGCTACAACTACCGCGTCAGCAACCTGACGGCGGCGGTCGCCTTCGCGCAGCTGGAGAAGCTGGACATGTTCGTGGCGTGGCGCCGCAAGTGCGCCGCCGCCTTCGCCGCCGCCATAGACGGCATCTCGTGGCTGCGGCCGCAGGCGGAGCCGGAAGGCTACAGGAACTCCTATTGGGCCTACACGGTCAAGATCGAGGACGACCGCATCCCGTGGCTGGACTTCTACAACCGCTTCAACGCCAACGGCGGCGATGGCTTCTACGGCGCGTGGAAGCTCTCCTACCAGGAGCCGTGCCTGCGGGAACTCATCCCCGCCGAACACCGCCAGTGCCCCGTCGCGGAGGCCACGCAGCCGCGCCTCATGCAGTTCAAGACCAACTACGGCGACGACGAGACCATCGCCCGACAGGCGGAGGCCCTCCGCAAGACCGCGCTCTCCTTCTAGTCGCCGCCGGCGGCGGGGGGTCGGGGGCGCCGCCCCCGTCGCTTGCGGCCCTCTTCGGCGGCGGTGCTGGATGTGGCCGCCAGGCGGCCACTCAGGTTGGCTCGCGGGCGGCGCTTCTTCTTTGGCGAGGCTGGATGTGGCCGCCAATGGCGGCCATTCAGGTTGGCTTGCGGGCGGCGCTTCTTCTTTGGCGAGGCTGGATGTGGCCGCCAAGTGGCGGCCATTCAGGTTGGCTTGCGGGCGGCGGCTTTCGCGCGTGGGAAGCGGCCGCGACTTTCTGCGGCAGATTATATTGTGCCAATTACGCACTTATCCACTTTTTTAGCACATTTCCTGAAAAAAACATGGACAGGCTGACGCTTCACATCATTCCCAACGCGCATCTCGATCCCGTCTGGCTGTGGGATCGCCGCGAGGGCCTCAACGAAGGGCTGCGCACTTGCGCCACGATGGTCAAGCTGATGGACCGTCATCCCGACCTGACCTTCAACCGCGGCGAGGCCGCCATCTACGACCATATCGCCCGTTACGACCGCGGCCTCTTCAAGCGCATCGGGGAATTTGTTCGCGAGGGGCGCTGGTGCGTCGTGGGCGGCAACTGGATCCAGCAGGACCAGAACATGCCCGGCACGGCTGACATGCTCCGCCAGTTCGCCATCGGACGGCAGTATTTCCAGGAGGCCTTCGGGCGCGCGCCGCTGGTGGCGTGGGCGGCCGACCCCTTCGGCCACAGCGCCGGCCTTCCCGAAATCTACGCCGCCGCCGGATTCAGGTACTTCGCCTACAGCCGTGGCGGCGACCGCGATCCCGATCTGGGCGAACGCCTCTTCCAGTGGGAGGGCGCCGGCGGCTCCCGCGTCCTTGCCGCCCGCGCCCACAGTCCGTGGTACGGCAACAATGCGGACGCGGTGACGGGCGACATGGACGTCACGTGGTCGCGCCTCCAGAAGCCCACACGGCGGAACTATCTGGTCTGCCTAGGCATGGGCGACCACGGCGGCGGCCCCTCGGAGCGCCAGATTGCTGATCTGCGCCACTGGATCGAGGCGCATCCCGAGGCGGATGTCAAGTTCTCCACCCTCGACCGCTTCTTCGCCGCCATCGAGCAGGAGCGCGCCGCCGGACTGGAGGTGCCTGTCTATAAAGGCGAACTGAACTACTGCCTGCGCGGCTGCTATGCCTCCGTCGTTGGCTTCAAGCGGGATTATCGGCAGGCTGCCGCCACGCTGCGCCGCGCCGAAAGCACGGTCGCCCTCGTGGATGCCACGCTCGGGAACAAGCCGCACGATTTCACGGCGCCGTGGCGCGGCATAGCCTTCAACTGCTTCCACGACCTCATCACGGGCACCTCCATCGAGCGCGGCTTTGAGGAGCAGCGCCACGAGGTCAACGGCATCCACTTCGCCGCGCGTCAGGCCGAATTCGATGCGCTGACCCGCCTCGCCGCCCATGTTGAAGTCGCCCTGCCGGCGCACGACAAGTTCCTGCCGGACGCGGTGCCGCTCCTCTTCTACAATCCGCTGCCCTATCCGTGGGAGGGGACGCTGGAGGCCGAGATGATGCTTGACTACCGTCCGCTGACGGCTTTGGGCAAGGAGACCTACCAGCGCATCATGGAATTGCGCGACGGTGACGGCAACGCGTTGCCCTTCCAAGACTTGCGCGTGGAGAGCAACTCCTTGCGCGAGTATGTCTGGCGGCGCCGCTTTGCCTTCCACGCAACGCTGCCGCCATGCGGTTGGAAGATGGTCACGGCAGGCTACGCGGAGACGCCTGAACGCCCAGAAGCACCGGCGGAAGGTGCCGCCACGGCCTGCCAGAACGGCGTCGCATGCCGCGCCATCGGCAACGGCTGCATCGCCCTTGAGGCGCGGCCGGGGGCGCAGGAGATGACACTGACGCTGGACGGCCGCCGGATGCCCCTCTCCGTCGCGCGCTACCGCGACGCCTACGGCTCGTGGGGCGGCATGTCGGAGGAGTTGGATTCTGTCATGCTGCAGGAGCTTCTGGAGACGTGGACCATCCGTACAGTACAATATATAGATAAGGGGCCGGAGGTTGCGCGTCTCTTCGTCGAGTTCGTCGGCGCTCGCTCACGTCTGGAGGTGACCGCCGCCGTCCGCCGAGGCGAGCGCCATATTGCGCTGAAATGCCGCCTTATCCGCGACGAGCGTGCCTCTCGCGTCAAGTTCCGCATGCCGCAGGTGGCGTCGGTCGTCTACGAAGTGCCCGGCGGCGAACTGGAACGCGGCGGCGAGACGGGACAGGTGCCCGGCCTCCGCTACGCCAAGGCCTTCGGCGGCGCGTGCGGCGATTTCGGCTTTGCCGCCACCGCCGGCTACAGCTTCGACAACATGGGCGGCTTCTTCACCTACACGCTCGACAAGGCGTGCACCTACTCCTGCGACACCATCGATCCGGACGGCACGGCGGATCCGACGCGGCCGACCGAATGCGGTGAACTCAACTTCGACATGCTCATCAGCGCCGACGCCGACGCCATCGCGGGGCTTGCTATGCGCCACGAGGCGCCGCCACAGGTCCTCCTGAACTGGAGCCACGGCGCGCAGGCCCCCGTCCTGCCCCCGGCAGGCTCCCTCCTTGAAATCGGCGATCCGCAGGTTGAGTGCCATCAGGCAGTCCTTCTGGACGACGGACGGCTGAAACTGGCACTGCAGCGCCGCGGCGGTGCGGGCGGGGATTGTCTCGTCAAGGCTTTCGGGCGAAGCCAAAAGGTCGTGCTGCCTCCATGGAAGATCACGGAAATCGTCCTCTGATCCTGACGACAACGATGCTTTTCAGAAAAAAAACATCCTTCTTGTGGACAAATTGCCTGGCTGCATTTATATTATGCAGTCTTACGTGCGGGTACGCCGGACATGCCGAGGAACTCATCGAGTTGCGGCAGTATCTGGCTGAGGCCCGCGCCGAGAACCGCACCCTCGCCGAGCAGAAGGCCGCCCTTGAGCAGGAGCTGGCCGCCGCCCGCGAGGAGCTTGCCCAGCTCCGAAGCCGCTACGCCGAAATGGTGATGCGGTCGGAGACGCAGGGGGCGTCGCTGGCCCAGATGGAAATGGCCGCCGCCAACCTCCTGAGGGGAGGCCAGGGCGCTTCCGACGGGGCCGCCGAACGGCTTCAGCTTCTGGAGGCCCTCGGCGAAGTCCGGAGGGGCATTCTCCAGACAGGAACGCGCCTGCGCGAATGCAACGACGCGGTGGCCGCGATGATGGACATCTGCCAGCCCAGCGCCGCCCTCCGGCAGGAGTGCGACAGGCGCTTCCAGGTCATGAAGGATGCCCTCGCGGGATGCCTCAAGGCCGTCCAGACCGACGGGGCGTCGCGCGCAACCGCCGAGACGACCTGCGCCATCACGCAGGTGGACGCCGAGGTACAGCTGGCCCTGGTCGACCAGGGCGGCGCCGCCGGGCTGAGGCTTGGTAGCCGCCTGAAGCTGCTCGGCGAGGCCGCCGGCGAGACGTTGGTTCGCGTGGTGGCCTTGCGGCACGAGGCGGCGGTGGTCCAGATGGAGCAGGGCGATTTCAAGGCACTGGTGCCCGGCCTGCTCCTGAAGCAGGTCCCCAACGCTCCATGACTTTCTTCACATCTTAGGGCTGTGCCCGCGTCCCGCAGAGGCGTCCGCCTCGCGGAAAGGGTCTCCGCAGTGGTGTATTTGGCCATACACGGAGGCCTGGGGCAGCCAGAGAACCGCCCGCAGGGGCGGAACCGGCAGACGGCGGCGTGCAGCCATGTCCGCCAGGCCGGAGGAACGTTTTTCTTTTGTCCTAGTCCCAGATCCAACGCAACGAGAAATCACATGGAAAAGATCGCCATCTCCAAGTATGTGCGGATCTCTCCCTTCAAGGCGCGCCAGGTGACGCACCTGCTGCAGGGAAAGCCCGCCATTACTGCCCTGAACACCGTGGCGCTCATCCCGCGCAAGGCCGCGCGGCTGGTCGAAGCCACCCTGAAGTCCGCCGTCGCCAATGCCGAGAACGACGACAAGAGCCCCGTCAACCGCAGCCAGCTCATCGTCAAAGAGGCCACTGTGGGCGAGGGGCCGACCATGCGCCGCTTCCAGCCCAAGTCGCGCGGCTCCGCCGGCCGGATCCGCAAGCGCACCAGTCACATCCGCATTATCGTCTCCGACAATGCCTAATCAGGAGTTAAAACCGTGGGTCAAAAAGTAAATCCAATTGGCTTCCGCCTGCCGGTCCGCAAGGACTGGAAATCCCGCTGGTTCGCTCGCAGCCGGGTTGACAGCGCCACAGCCAGCAAATCCTTCGGCGACACGCTGCTGGAGGACATCCACATCCGCGAGCGCCTTGAGAAGGAACTCAAGAACGCCGCCGTCAGCCGCGTCATTATCGAACGCTTCGGACACCGCGTCCGCGTCACCATCTATACCGCCCGCCCCGGCATCGTCATCTCCGGCCATTTCGAGGAGAAGGCCGCCAAGGAGGCCCCCGCCCCCAAGGAAGGCAAGGAAGCCAAGGAAGCCAAGGAGAAGCGCAGCGCCGGCCTGGACAAGCTCAAGGACATCATCAAGACCATCGCCAAGGGCGAGGAGATCCTGGTGGACGTCAAGGAAGTCCATGCCCCCGAGATGGACGCCAAGCTTGTCTCCGAGTCCATCGCGCAGCAGCTGGAGCGCCGCGTGGCCTTCCGCCGCGCCATGAAGCGCGCCATCCAGACGGCGATGGAGCGGGGCGCGGAGGGCATCCGCATCCGCTGCGCCGGCCGTCTCAACGGCGCCGAGCTGGCCCGCACCGAGCAGTACAAGGAAGGCAAGGTTCCTCTGCACACGCTCTCGGCCAACATCGACTACGGCTTCACCGAGGCCCACACCCTGGCCGGCTTGATCGGCATCAAGGTCTGGATTTGCAAACCCCAAAACTGGGAGGATAAGAACAATGCCACTAATGCCAAAACGCGCCGCGCACCGAAAGGTGCAACGCGGAACGCGCGCGGGTCTCGCGACGCGAAATAACAAGCTCGACTTCGGCGATTTCGGCCTGCAGGTCCTCGACCGCGCCTGGCTGACGGGCGCCCAGCTGGAGGCCGCGCGTGTCGCGGCCACCCGCCGCATGGAGCGCCGCGGCCAGGTCTGGCTGCGCGTCTTCCCCGACAAGCCGGTTTCCAAGAAGCCTCTGGAAACCCGTATGGGAAAGGGCAAGGGCGCCCCTGAGTTCTGGGTCGCGGTCATCAAGCCCGGCAACATGATCATCGAACTGGCCGGCTGCTCCGAGACGGTCGCCAAGGAAGCCCTGGCGCTGGCCGCCAGCAAGCTGCCCGTGCGCTGCCGCTTCCTCAGCCGCCATGTGGAGGCCTAGCATGGCCCCGGGCGGTTCGCCGCCCGGACCAGCCTCCCCCAACACAGAGGACTTGACACGAAGATGAAAGCGTCAGAAATCCGCCAGAAGACCGACGAGGAGCTCGTGAAGCAGCTCAACGACAGCCGGGCCGAAATCTTCCAGATGCGCCTCAAGGTGCAGACCAGCGAGTTGAAGAACAACGCCCGCATCGGTCTGCTTCGCAAGGACATCGCCCGCCTGAAAACCGAAATGACCGCCCGCGCCAAGAAGGCCGCGGCGGCGAACAACTAGAGGGTGCGACCAAGATGGCAGAAGAAACCCAGAACATTCCCGCCGAGGCCGCGCCGGCCGAAGCGCGTCCGAACCACCGCAAGGTTCGCATCGGCACCGTGGTCAGCGACAAGCAGGACAAGACCCTGGTGGTCGCCGTCAAGCGCAGCGCCCTCCATCCCCTGTACAAGAAGGTCGTCAAGTCGACCAGCAAGTGCTACGTGCACGACGAGAAGAACGAGGCCAAGACCGGCGACGAGGTCGAGATCATGGAGACCCGCCCCCTGTCCAAGCTCAAGCGCTGGCGCCTCGTCCAGATCGTGAAGCACGCCGCAACGGACTAAACCGAACCAGCCGAGGAGAACACCACTATGATTCAAATGCAGACCACACTCGAGGTGGCTGACAACACTGGGGCCAAGAAGCTCATGGCCATTCAGTGCCTTGGCAAAGGCGGCAAGGAGTACGCCGAGATCGGCGACATCATCCGCGCCAGCGTCAAGGAAGCCCAGCCGCGTGGCGTCGTCAAGAAGGGCGACGTGGTGCGCGCGGTGGTCGTCCGGACCGCCAAGAACATCCGGCGCCCCGACGGCAGCTACCTGCGCTTCGACAAGAACGCGGCCGTCATCATCGACGACGCGAACAACCCGCGCGGCACGCGCATCTTCGGCGCCGTCGCCCGCGAGCTGCGCGACAAGAACTTCACTAAAATCATCTCGCTTGCCCCGGAGGTGCTCTAATGAAGTACGCCATCAAGAAGAATGACGTTGTTTTCGTGATTGCCGGGGATGACAAAGGCAAGAGCGGGAAGGTGCTGCGTGTCGACCGCAAGGCCGGCCGTGTCTACGTCGAGGGTCTCAACATGCTGAAGAAGACCATGCGGCGCAGCCAGGACCGCCCCCAGGGCGGCATCATCGATGTCGAGGGCCCCATCGACATCAGCAACGTGATGGGTGAGGAGCGCTACCGTGCGCGCCACAGCGGCGCCGCGGCCGCCAAGGGCTAAGCCGAGGACGAAACCGCCATGATAACGAACGCACTCTACAAGCACTATCAGGATGATGTGGTCCCGGCTCTCAAGCAGAAGCACGGCTACACCAACCCGATGCAGATTCCGAAACTGGTCAAGGTCGTGATCAACACGGGCGTTTCCAGCGACAAGGACCGCGAGACCCTCCAGTCCGCCGTCGAGACCCTGGCGCAGATCTCCGGCCAGAAGCCGATCATCACCAAGACCACGAAGAACATCTCGAACTTCAAGCTGCGCGCCGGCATGAGCGTCGGCGCCTGCGTGACGCTCCGCCGCGAGAAGATGTACAACTTCCTCTTCCGCCTCATCAACATCGTCCTTCCGCGCGTCCGCGACTTCCGCGGCATCTCGCCGAAGGCCTTCGACGGCGCGGGGAACTACACCTTCGGCTTTGCCGACCAGTCGGACTTCATCGAGATCGACATGGACAAGGCCAAGCACAACATCGGCATGAACATCACCATCGTGACCACGGCCCGCACCGACGCGGAGGGCCGCGACCTGCTGGCGATGCTGGGCATGCCCTTCGCCGCGAACTGAGGAGGTAGACGATGGCTAAGAAGTGTCTCATAATCAAGTCGAAGAGGACGCCGAAGTTCAGCACCCGCGCCTACACCCGCTGCGAGCGGTGCGGCCGCGAGCGCGCTGTGTACCGCAAGTTCCACCTCTGCCGGATTTGCTTCCGGGAGCTGGCGAACAACGGCATGATCCCCGGCGTCACGAAGGCAAGCTGGTAAACAGGGAGCATTACTACAATGAGTTTAAGCGATCCGATTGCAGATATGCTGACCCGGATACGGAATGCCTCCAAAGCAGGACTTCCCAAGGTGAGCATGCCCTCCAGCAAGATCAAGGCCGCCCTGGCCCAAACCTTGCAGGAGACCGGTTTCATCGATGGTTTCGAGGTCGAGGACCTGGGCCACAACAAGAAGGCGCTGAACATCACCCTGAAATACAAGGGCAAGAAGGCGTCTCCCGTCATCGAGGGCATCAAGCGCATCAGCAAGCCCTCGCGCCGGGTGTATGTCGGCAGCACCGAGATCCCGCGCGTTCTGGGCGGGCTTGGCGTGGCCATCCTCACGACCTCCCAAGGGCTGGTGACTGACCGCACGGCGCGCAAGCGCGGCGTGGGCGGCGAGTTGCTCTGCTATGTCTGGTAACCCATCAAACAGAAGGAGCAGCACAGATGTCTCGTATGGGAAAGAAGCCGATTGAAGTCGGCTCCAACGTCAAGATTGAAATGGCCGACAGCCTGGTGAAGGTCTCCGGCCCCAAGGGCAAGCACGAACTGGCCATTCCGGCCGGCATCAAGTGCACCCTCTCCGACGACGGGAAGCAGATCCTGGTCTCGCGCGACAGCGACGAGCGCCAGCTCAAGATGAAGCACGGCCTCATCCGCTCCCTGCTCAACAGCATGGTCATCGGCGTGGACAAGGGCTTCGAGATCCAGCTCGAGCTCTTCGGCGTGGGCTACCGCGGCCAGGTGAAGGGCCAGACCCTGACCCTCAACCTCGGCTATTCGAACCCGCGCGTCATGGAGATCCCCGAGAAGGTGAAGATCGCCATGCCCGACCAGACCCACATCACCCTCACCAGCCACGACAAGCAGGCCGTCGGCCAGGTCGCGGCCGACATCCGCGCCCAGCGCAAGCCCGATGCCTACCACGGCAAGGGCGTCCGCTTCGTCGGCGAGGTCATGTCCCTCAAGGAAGGCAAGAAGGTGTAGTGTTTCTTGGGGCCGGGGTGTCGTCCAGACTCCCGGCCAAGAGGTCCCGGTGTCCGCGTGGCCTGCCGGTTGCATGGCAGGCCTTGTGGGTGCCGGCGAGAGGGCGCTGCGAAGGCCGTTCCCCGTGGCGGACTTTCGTGGCGTAGGGGGGAGCCGGTTCGAACTGGCTTTCTCCGCCTAGCCATAAAACAAGCAAGGAAAAAAACAATGAGCAAGCTGTCCAAGAAGGAAGCGCGGATCCGCCGCCACAGGCACATCCGCAACAAGGTCTCCGGCACCGCCGAGCAGCCGCGCCTCTGCGTCTGCCGCACTGGCGCCCACATCTACTGCCAGGTCATCGACGACGAGAAGGGCTGCACCCTCGCGAGCGCCGCCACCGTCGAGAAGGAGTTCCGCGCCCAGAAGCTGGCCGCGAATGTCAAGAGCGCCGAGATTATCGGCAAGGCGGTCGCCGAGCGCGCCCTGGCCAAGTCGATCAAGAAGGTCGTCTTCGACCGCGGCGGCTTCCCCTACCATGGTTGCGTCAAGGCAGTGGCGGACGCCGCGCGCGCCGCCGGCCTGGAGTTCTGACCTCAGTCCAAACAACGTTAGTCAAGGGAGACAAAATCCATGGCAGATATCATTGAAGAGAAGGCGTCCGAGGCCGCGACGCCCGCCGCAGGCACCGCGCCCGCCGCGC
>JAEEGL011535151.1_pt1 | contig 10455 bp, 7 predicted proteins | sample 9134231 | NCBI WGS metagenome assembly JAEEGL01 (sample SAMN16246548, study PRJNA631951) | gut metagenome | biome: gut microbiome; feature: rumen; material: fiber-attached | host: Bos | place: Iran: Karaj | collected 2018-10 | reverse complement strand
TGCCTCAACCCGCTCGGCGTTCCTTCCCGTATGAACATCGGCCAGCTCCTTGAGGTCCACCTCGGAAGAGCAGCCAAGGCGCTCAACTGGAAGATCGCAACACCTGTATTCGACGGTGCAAACGAGAACGACATCGCTGATGCATTCGAGCTTGCAGGAATAGATTCCGACGGTAAGACCGTTCTCTATGACGGACGTACCGGTGAGCCTTTCGAGAACCGTGTAACGGTCGGCGTCATGTACTACATGAAGCTGCACCACCTTGTCGACGACAAGATGCACGCAAGATCCACAGGACCTTACTCGCTCGTTACACAGCAGCCTCTCGGAGGTAAGGCACAGTTCGGCGGACAGAGATTCGGAGAAATGGAAGTTTGGGCACTCGAAGCTTACGGTGCTGCCCATACCCTCCAGGAGATCCTCACAGTCAAGTCCGACGATATCGAAGGACGTTCCAAGACCTACGATGCCATCATCCGCGGCAAGAACATCCCCGAGCCTGGCATTCCTGAATCGTTCAACGTCCTTGTCAACGAGCTCAAGGCTCTTGCACTTGACGTAAGAACATATACAGACGGTAAGGAATACATCGCTGAGGAGAAGACTTCTCTTGATACCTACAGCGAAATGGACGAGCACACCCGCCTTTCACTCGACGGCGAGGATGCAGAGTCGCCCGCAGATATCTTCAGTTCAGGTTTCGTTGAAGCTGACGAGCATGGAAATATCATGGAAGACGACGTCGATGATTTCGGCGAAGATTCCGGCGACGACGATGAGATGTAAAGGAGAGCTCGATAAATGAACGATGCAAATCATCTTACAAAAATAAGCATCCAGCTCGCTTCTCCCGAAGTTATTAAGAGCTGGTCGCACGGCGAAGTTAAGAAGCCCGAGACGATCAACTACCGTACACAGAGGCCTGAAGTTGACGGTCTCTTCTGCGAGAAGATCTTCGGACCCACAAAGTCCTGGGAGTGCCGCTGCGGTAAGTACAAGAAGATCAGATTCAAGGGTATGATCTGCGACAAGTGCGGAGTCGAAGTCACGAAGAACACAGTCCGTCGTGAGAGACTCGGCCACATCCAGCTCGCAGCTCCCGTATCACACATCTGGTACTTCAAGACGCAGCCTTCAAAGATCGGTACACTGCTCAACCTCACAGTTAAGCAGCTCGAGAGCGTTCTTTACTATTCAAAGTTCATAGTACTCGATCCGGGTAACTTCGAAGAGACAGGTCTTACCAAGATGGAGATCATCACGGAAGATCAGTACAAGGCTATCAAGCAGAAGTGCGGAAAGAACTCCTTCGACGCAAGAATGGGCGCTGAGGCCATCAAGATCCTCCTTCAGGAGATCGACATCGACGGCATCATCGAAGAGCTCAATTCCGAGAAGGCTGGTTCTGTCAGCACACAGAAGAGACTCAAGATCAACAAGAGACTTGAGATCGCTGAAGCTTTCAAGGCATCCGGCAACAAGCCTGAGTGGATGGTACTTGACGTAATCCCGGTACTTCCTCCGGAACTCCGTCCTATGGTACCTCTCGACGGCGGCCGTTATGCTACATCTGACCTTAACGACCTCTACAGAAGAGTTATCGGCAGAAACAACCGTCTTAAGAAGCTCCTTGACCTCGGCGCTCCCGAGATCATCGTAAGAAACGAGAAGAGAATGCTTCAGGAAGCTGTTGATGCCCTCATCGACAACGGCCGTCACGGCACACCTGTCAAGGGTTCCACTTCCGCTACGAGCAACAGACAGCTCAAGTCACTGTCCGACATGCTCAAGGGTAAGCAGGGACGTTTCAGACAGAACCTGCTCGGTAAGCGTGTTGACTACTCCGGCCGTTCCGTTATCATCGTAGGACCTGAGCTTAAGATGCATCAGTGCGGTCTCCCTAAGGAGATGGCATTGGAGCTCTTCAAGCCCTTCGTTATCAAGAAGCTCGTTGAGATCAACGAAAAGCTCAACATCAAGACTGCAAGAAAGCAGGTTGATGAAAGAGTTCCTGAGGTTTGGGACATCTTAGAGGAGATCATCGAGGATCATCCCGTACTCCTCAACCGTGCTCCTACGCTCCACAGACTTTCTATCCAGGCATTCGAGCCTGTACTCGTAGAAGGCCGTGCCATCAAGCTCCACCCGCTCGTCTGCACAGGCTTCAACGCTGACTTCGACGGTGACCAGATGGCTGTTCACGTACCTCTCTCCGCAGAGGCACAGGCTGAGGCAAGATTCCTCATGCTTTCCACAAACAACCTCCTGAAGCCTCAGGACGGTAAGCCGGTCACAGTTCCTACTCAGGATATGATCCTCGGCTGCTACTACCTCACAATGGAAGTAGAAGGCGACAAGGGCGAAGGCATGGCATTCTCTTCTCTCGATGAAGCTATGATGGCTTATAACGAGCACCAGATCACGCTCCACAGCATGATCAAGGTTCGTGTAACCAGAGAGATCAACGGTGAGGAAGTTACAGGTCTTGTCGAGTCCACACTCGGAAGATTCATCTTCAACGAGATCGTTCCTCAGGATCTTGGTTTCGTTGACAGAAAGAACCCCGGGAATCTCCTCAGGCTCGAGATCGATTTCGAGAAGCTCGCTATACAGAAGGAGCGCGCTGCAAAGGCTAAGGCTGAGAATCCCGATAAGGAGATCAAGTTCGAGTTCGCCATGGGCAAGAAGAAGCTCGAAAAGATCATCGCTAAGTGCATTGCCGTTCACGGCCTTGAGAGAACAACACAGTTCCTCGATGACGTTAAGGCTATGGGTTACAAGTACTCCACTATCAGCGGTATCTCCATCGGTATCGAAGACATGATCATCCCTGACATCAAGGATAAGATGATCGCTGAAGGTGATGAGAAGGTAGAGCAGATCAACATCGAGGCAGAGATGGGCTTCTACAGCGAGGCTGAGCGTCATAAGGAAGTTACGAAGATCTGGGAAGATACGACTAACGACATCACCAAGGCCCTCATGGATAACCTCAACATCTACAATCCTATCCGTATGATGGCTGACTCCGGTGCGCGTGGTTCCAACAACCAGATCAAGCAGCTCGCAGGTATGCGTGGACTTATGCAGGATACGACAGGTAACACCATCGAGATCCCGATCAAGTCCAACCTCCGTGAAGGTATGAACGTTCTCGAGTTCTTCATTTCTTCACACGGTGCGCGTAAGGCTCTCTCCGATACGGCTCTCAAGACGGCTGAATCCGGATACCTTACAAGACGTCTCGTAGACGTTGCACAGGCTGTCGTTGTTGCTGAGGAAGACTGCGGAACCGACGACTTCACATGGGTCAAGGAGATCACAGAGGTTTCCAACAACAAGACAAACGTTATCAAGTCTCTTAACGACCGTCTCTATGGCCGTTATGCAGCTGAGGATATCAAGAACTATCAGACAGGCGAAGTCATCGTTAAGAAGAACGAGCTCATCGATGCCCTCAAGGCTGAAGAGATCTGCGATTCCGTTGACGCAGCCAAGGAAAAGGCTAACGAAGAGCGCGCTAAGATCGCTGATTCCGTCAAGATCAAGGGTGAGGTTACACCTGAGAAGCTTGCAGAGCAGCAGAAGAAGATCGATGCTAAGCTCGCTGACGCAGAAGCTGCAGGTAAGATCCTTACCAGACAGCAGATCGAAGATCTGGGCAAGCTCAAGATCAGATCGGTATTCGACTGCCGTTCCAGAAGAGGCGTCTGCACAAAGTGCTACGGTATCAACCTTGCTACAGGCCGTCCTGTTGCAGTCGGTGAGGCTGTCGGTATCATCGCTGCCCAGTCCATCGGTGAGCCTGGTACACAGCTCACGATGAGAACGTTCCACTCCGGTGGTATCGCAGGTTCAGGCGAAGATATCACGCAGGGTCTCCCCCGAGTTACAGAGATCTTCGAAGCAAGAGATCCTAAGGGTCACGGTATCATTTCTTCCGTACCCGGATCCGTCAAGATCGCTGAGAACGAGAAGACAAAGCAGAAGACCATCATCGTTACACCTGTCCTTTCAGACGGCGCTGAGCCTATCAAGGACGCTAAGGGTGCACCTATCGAGAAGATGGAGTACAAGGTACCTTCACACGCTACGCTTACTGTTAAGGACGGACAGATCATCGAAGCCGGCGATCAGATCATCGACGGTAAGATCGATCCTAAGGAGATCCTCAAGGTTAAGGATATCCGTGCCGTACAGAAGTACATCATCAGCGAGATCACAAAGGTTTACTACTCCGGTGGTGGTGTTAACATCAACGATAAGCACATCGAGATCATCGCTAAGCAGATGATGCGCCGTGTCCAGATCGACGATCCGGGTGCTACAGGCTTCATGACAGGTACAACTGTTGACTGGTACAACTACATCTCCAGGAACAGAGACTGTGAGGAGCAGGGACTGCAGCCTGCACAGGGCAACACGATCCTTCTGGGTATCGCAAAGGCCGCAAGCGCATCCGACTCCTTCATGTCCGCCGCATCCTTCCAGGAGACCGCAAAGGTCCTCACAGATGCAGTCATCAAGGGCAAGGTCGATCCGCTCGTCGGTATCAAGGAGAACGTTATCATCGGTGCTCTCATCCCTGCAGGTACAGGCGTCAAGTCGCATAACGACATCACAGCTGTTCCTGTCATCAAGGCTAACAGCAAGGTCATCACCGGCCATGAGTACGGTGAGGACGCAGGTGATGCTGCACTTTTCGAGAACGAGTACCTTGATCAGGTCGAAGCTCACAACGAGCTCCTCGATGAGCAGGAAGGCACAGATTATTCTGACAGATACGAGAACAAGTAATACCTTTGTCCCGTAAATGTAAAGCCTTAAGGTAACAATTCATTATATAATTACGCTGGAGAGTAATATTCTCCGGCGTTTTTATTCAAAACTGCCACAGATTAGCGGGCCCGAACAGTAACCTCCGTATTTTTGCGGTGTTATAATCGTAATATCTATGGTATTTAGGCATAACAGGAAACAGCATATTCTGGCGATCGCGGTAGCATTCTTTGCTGCAGCCCCCGCAATATGCCTCCCGTTAGGCGTCAGGGCAGGCGCAAGTCCTGCGCTCACCGTGTCCAAGGCCTATGCAAATGTTTTCGGCGAAGATGACGAAGATGACGGCTTGATAATCGAGGATTGGGCTCTCATCGGAAGTGAAGACGAGATGCAGGATGCAGACGGCGATGACGACGGAAAGTCTTCCGGCAAGGCCGAGGTCTCCACTGACTACGACGATATTCCCAAGTTTTACGTCTACCAGTCCTACGACAATTTCAATCATCCGAACGAACTCATTGCGCCGGAGTTTTTCGCGCCTGACAATACACAGTTCTACGCAAAGGTGGCAGCCGCGCTCAAGACAAAGCCGGACAACAGCGCTCCGACCGTAACTACGATACACAAAGGCCAGCCTGTCATAAGAACGGCATTGGGCGATACATGGTCAAAGGTCCGCACTGAGAACGGCAAGGAAGGATTCATCCTTACGTCCTACATCCAGGACACCATGGTCAAGGTCAACTCCAAATTCATCGTCTGGTGCGACACGGGAAGCCTTACCGTAAGGAAAGAGCCTGAATCGAACGCAGCCAAGGTCACGATGGTATATAAGCACGCAAGGCTTTATGTAACCCAGATCATAGGCGACAAGTGGTACAAGATCACGACGGCAAACGGCAAGACCGGCTATGTTCCGAAGTCCTATACGACGAGAAAAGCCCCGCCCACACCTACGCCTTCGCCGACACCGCGTCCTACAAGGAAACCGGTTGCAAAGCCGACTTCCAAGGCAAAGAAGACGGCATCGAAGCCCAAATACGGTAACGTAAATAAGCTTCCGAGGATCACCGGCAAGAACGGATCGACTATCGTTGCGATCGCCCAGTCCATGCTCGGCGTTAAGTACAAATACGCGGGAGCTTCAAGAAACGGAATTGACTGCTCGGGTCTGGTAATGTACTGCTATGCGCAGATCGGTATCAGGGTGCCGCACGGCGCTACGCAGATCTGGAGGCGTTCCGGTGTATCCGTTCCGAGATCGGAACTCAAGCCCGGCGATGTCGTATGCTACTCAAAGGGAAGCATCTGTCCTCACGTAGCGATCTATGTCGGCGGAAGCCAGGTTATCCACGCGTCGGATTCGAAGGGCAAGGTATGCTACGGTCCGATCGACATGATGAAGATCAAGGGATACAAGAGACTCATCAGATAACACCCATCAATAATACTGATTTTTGTTAACGGACCCGCATTTACTGATGCGGGTCCGCTTATTATTTTGTAAAATAGTAGGGCAGGAAAATAAGGAGGCCATTGATATGACTGAGAAAAGCATTGATCTGTTTTTAAGCGAGCTCTCTTCGGGAGCACCGGTACCCGGAGGCGGAGGAGCATCCGCACTGGCGGGAGCAGCAGCTTCAGCGCTTGCTTCAATGGTCGCAAATCTTACCACAGGCAAGAAGAAGTATGCCGAATATCAGGGCGAGATCGATGTTATCCTTGAGAAAACGGCGGCTCTGGTAAAGGATTTCGAGAGCCTTATCGAAAAGGATGCTGAGGTTTTCGAGCCTCTGGCAAAAGCATATTCGATCCCCAAGGACGAACCCGGAAGAGACGAGGCGCTCGAGGACGCACTCAATACCGCATGCTCGGCTCCTTACGAGATCGTAATGAAGACAAAGGAAGCCTGCGAAATAATCGTACGCCTTGAGACGATCGGTTCAAGGCTCGCGTTGAGCGATGTCGGCGTTGCCGCCACGATGCTCCAGACAGCGGCAAAGGGCGCTGCGATGAATGTTTATATCAACACCAAGCTCATGAAGAACAGAAGCCGCGCAGAAGAGCTCAATGACGCGACTTTCAAGGCTGTCGCTGAAGTCGACGGCAAGTGCGCTGCAGTTTACGAGGGCGTGAAGAAAAGCCTTACGGGAGGAGAGAGCAAATGAGAAGATTAGGCGGAAAAGAAGTAGGTGACGCTATCCTTGCATCACTTGCACCGAAGATAGAAGAACTCGGCAAAAGGGGCGTTGTCCCTACATTGGGAGTATTGCGCGTCGGCGCAAGGGAAGATGACCTTGCTTATGAACGCGGACTGAAAAAGAAATTCGAATCCGCAGGATGCGGCGTCAGGGTCGTAGAGCTTCCGGCTGATGTAACCCAGGCTGATCTGGACAAAGGATTCGACAGCCTCAACGATGCTGATGACATTCACGGCATCTTAGTGTTCAGACCTCTTCCCAAGGGCCTTTCCGACAGCTATATGAGAAGTGCCATCAAGCCTTCCAAGGATGCGGACTGCATGGATATACGCAACATGGCGGGTATCCTTTCCGGTGACAAAAACGCAGCAGGTCCTTGCACGGCGGAAGCGGTCGTACGTCTTATCGAGCATTACGGCATCGAGACAAAGGGCAAGAAGGCCGTCGTGGTCGGAAGAAGCCTTGTAATCGGACGCCCCGTCGCACTCATGCTCATTGCGAGAGACGCGACTGTTACCGTATGCCATACCAAGACCGTTGATCTCCCCGGAGAGTGCAGGAATGCGGACATAATAGTCGCGTGCTGCGGTGTCGCTAAGACCATCGGTCCCGATTACTTAAGAGAAGGACAGATCGTCATCGACGTCGGAATGAATGTCGATGAGGAAGGCAAGCTCTGCGGTGACGTCGATTACGACAAGGCTTATGAGATTGCAGAAGCCGTAACGCCCGTACCGGGAGGAGTAGGATCGGTCACGACATCCGTTCTGCTCAAGCACGTAGTGGAAAGCTGCGAGAGAGCCTGACAAGTGAAAGAAGGAAAGGACCGCGCCGGAAAAAATGAACAGCCGGCACCCGTGAATACATGCCCCGCCATCAAAGAATGCGGAGGCTGCAAGTATGCGGGCACGACGTATATATACAGCTGCGCGGACAAGTACGAATATGTCAGAAAACTGATGCCGAAAGGCTGCAAAGTCAATGACATCAACGTCTGCAGCGATCCTTTCCATTACAGGAACAAAGTCCATTCAGCATTCAAAAAGCTCAGGAACGGCAGGATAATATGCGGGCCTTATGAAGAGGGATCGCACCGCATCGTCAAAGTCGATCACTGTCTGATCGAGAATAAGACCGCCTCGGCGATAATAAGAGACTGCGCGGATATCGCCGCTAAGATGAAGGTCAGCATCTATAACGAAGTCACGCGTACAGGTGAGTTAAGACGCGTCCTTGTAAGAGTCGCGGAAAAGACCGGCGAAGTTATGGTGGTCATCGTAACAGGCACCAGGTTTTTCAGGCAGAAGACCGCGTTCGTTAAAGAGCTTACAAAGCGTCATCCCGAGATAACGACGGTGCTCGTAAACATCAATCAGCGCCACGATTCCATGATCCTAGGCAGCGAGACGAGGAAAGTGACGGGGAAAGGATATATAACCGATATCCTTCTGGGAAAGAAGTTCAGGATATCCCCGACATCTTTCTATCAGGTCAACCGTGACCAGGCCGAGATCTTATACAGCACTGCGGTGCGCCTTGCGGATTTTAACGGCAGGGAACGCGTGATAGATGCGTATTGCGGTACGGGAACGACTACCCTGACTTTCGCGGGTTTTGTCGAAAGCATCACGGGTGTTGAGATCAACCCGGAAGCCGTTGGCGATGCGGTAAAGAACGCCAGGGCGAACGATGTGAAGAATGCGCAGTTCATCTGTGCCGACGCAGTGGAATATATGGAAGAACTGGCGCAGGCAGCCGAGACGGCCGACTGTGTCATCTTGGATCCGACGAGGCTCGGAACCGATGAAAGATTCATAAAAGCCTGCGAGAAGCTCGCTCCCGAAAAGATTGTCTATATATCCTGCAATCCCGATACGCTGGCCCGCGATCTTAAGGTGTTTGCCGCCTGCGGATACAGAGCGCGCGTGGCAGAACCCGTGGACATGTTCCCCTGGACTTCGAGCATAGAGACGGTCGTGCTCTTGTCCAAAACTTCTGTGTAACAATATTACAATCCTTGAAAACAGTGGGTCTATATAACTGCCTGACAAGCCTGCTCGGCAATGCATGAAAGAGAGGAACCTGAAATGAAATACACAAAACTCGGAAATTCGGATCTTAACGTATCGCGCATCTGCATGGGCTGCATGGGCTTCGGTGATGCGGGAAAAGGACAGCACAGCTGGACACTCGATGAAGAGCAGTCGAAGGCGATAATCAAAAGAGGGCTGGACCTCGGCGTCAATTTCTTTGATACCGCGATCGCTTACCAGAGCGGCACGAGCGAGCAGTATCTTGGCCGTGCTCTGAAAGAACTTGCAAAGCGCGAAGATGTGGTTGTTGCGACAAAGTTTCTGCCCAGGACCCCGGAAGAGATCAAAAAGGGCATCAGCGGCCAGCAGCATATCGAGAACATGATCAACATGAGCCTTAAAAATCTCGGCATGGATCACGTCGATCTTTATATCTATCACATGTGGGACTGGAACACCCCGGTCTATGAGATCCTCGAAGGCCTGAACAACGCGGTCAAAGCGGGCAAGACAAGATATATCGGTATCTCCAACTGCTTCGCCTGGCAGATAGCCAAGGCAAATGCGCTTGCTGAGAAGGAAGGATTTGCGAAATTCGTATCGATCCAGGGACATTACAACCTGATCTTCCGTGAAGAGGAACGCGAGATGGTGCCTTACTGCAAAGAGGAAAACATCGCACTCACCCCGTACAGCGCATTGGCGAGCGGAAGGCTCTCAAGGCTTCCGGGAGAAGGCGGAACAAAGCGTGCCGAAGAGGATAAATACGCAAAGTTCAAATACGAAAAGACGGAGCAGCAGGACAACGTGATAATCAGCCGTGTCGCCGAGATCGCGGAAAAGCGAGGTGTATCAATGACCGAAGTATCGCTCGCGTGGCTCCTTACAAAGGTTACATCGCCCGTTGTCGGAGCAACGAAGATGCATCACATAGAAGGCGCAGCAAAAGCAGTTGAACTTATTCTTACAAAAGAAGAGATAACTTACCTCGAAGAACCGTACGTGCCTCATCCTCTTGCAGGCGTAATGGCACAGAATAAGAGACCTGAATAAGAAGAAAATACAATGAAAAAGATTTTTGCGTCAGCAAGCAGCGGAGTCGGCAGAAGCGACAAGAACCTTGCCGAAAGAGCCGGAACCGGCGACTGGCAGAAGGGAAAGAGATTCGGTGCGGGAGCATCAGTAGATTCGATCCGTTCCTGGATAGAAGGCCTTAATTGATATAAAAGGGAGGGCGCATCATGGCAGATAAGAAGAACAACCGGATCAGGCTGGCAGTCGATATTTCCATGACCGCCCTTCTGCTCTGCCTGATGGCATATCAGGTCACAGGTGAAGCACTTCATGAGTGGCTAGGCATATCCATGACGGTCGTACTGATCGTCCACAACATACTTAACAGGAAGTGGTACTCATCACTTTTCAAGGGCAGATATACGGCT
>JAEEGL011165827.1_pt1 | contig 10455 bp, 11 predicted proteins | sample 9134231 | NCBI WGS metagenome assembly JAEEGL01 (sample SAMN16246548, study PRJNA631951) | gut metagenome | biome: gut microbiome; feature: rumen; material: fiber-attached | host: Bos | place: Iran: Karaj | collected 2018-10 | reverse complement strand
GCTCGTACACGATCAATAGACTCTATGGCAGGTGAACCCTCATCATGGTATTTCTCATAGAGTGGCATGAAACTCTCTATCTGCATCTCGTACATCTGAGGTATCTCATCCTCACGAACCTCCTCTAATTTCATACGTGCCATAAGTTCGGTACTGCTAGCATCCGGAAGATTGAAATGTTTTTTGATCATAGCCGCTACTTCCTGAGGCTCCAGGTTAGTATTATCTATCTTTATATAGTTTTTAAAGTTTAACTCACCTTCCAGACTTTCCAGGCGGTACTTTGTCTCTTCCCTTATCATCCTGTCCTGAGAGATAACTATATCACGTTTTGAAGCCTTGTTTTTCAGTCTGTTTTCAGTTTTATTTCTCTCTATCCGGACATCTCGGTCTGCCACAAGCTCAACATAATATACTGTACCACCGGTTGCCTCAAATTTCTTTGCAAGGCGATCCACATAATCCCAATCTGACTGAAGATCAAATGCCCACATGTATGTAAAGATCATGCCGGTATACTTAGTATTCATAAATGCATCAAATATATCGTCACGCAGCTTGTTAACAACTGCTCCTTCATATTTTCCGAATATCTCTATTACCGGCTCTATCATCATATGATTATGAAATAACCTGTAATCCGTAATTTTCATTAGCTCCTGTCCGACCGTCATTTTACCGACGGCTCCGGCGCCTATCAATATTATTAAGTTCATGTTTGCTCCTTTTTTCACACTTCATCTGTCACTTCTGATAGTCGCATGCCAAACCTTATCGCAGATACCCAAATTATTTATTCCTGCAGAACGAAGTATACCTTCCAGTTTCATGCCCGCTTTGTCCATTACACGACCGGACTTTGGATTATTCGCATCGTGGCATGCGGCTACACGATTTAATCCAATCACATCGAACAGATAATCCATTACTGCTTTTAGAGCTTCGGGCATCAGCTCCCTACCCCAGTATGCTCTGCTCATACAGTAACCTATATCAGCTGATTCAACCTTTTCATTTAAATTAACAACTGAGATATTGCCAATAGCTTTGCCGTTCTCCTTGAGCTCCATTACCCAGTTAAAATATCCGCCGTCTTCATAACGCGACACCCATTCACTAAGAAGTCCTTTAGTAATATCCACACTCGAGTGGGGTGGCCATGTTAAGAATTTTGTAACCTCCGGATCGGATGCCCAGTTTTCATACATATCCTCTGCATCCTCTATCCTAAATTGTCTTAATATCAATCTTTCTGTTTCAATAGTTTGAGTTCCTGCTTTATTCATAATCTGCCTCTTTCTGCTAAATTTATCTCAATCTGAGAAATCTTTCCTCTAATTTTTCTAATCTACACATAAAACCGTAGATATTTTTACATCGTCTTTCTGGTTCTTCACTGCTATCTGAAATTCATCCTCATATATCACTTCACCGGGGATTTCATCCACTTCCGACTTATATAAGGCCACATCGTACTTTTTTGCCATAGCTCTGTAAAATGTCATCTGTTTATATATATCATTTCCCTTTTCGTTATTCTTAAACCAGGTAATGGCTCTATCAGGATTCCCCTGTTCATAATATGGCGGTACCGGAAGCACTTTTTCAAAGTATTCCCTGTTTTTCCAATATTCCTTTATCTCTTCTTCATTCATGGTCCTAGCATCTACCAACTTCCCTATAGCAGTAAAAATGCCTCTGGGCTGTTGTGTAATATATGCTACATCCGCTGTATGTATTCTATAATATTTCACTCTATCCTCCAAATCAATCACCGGGACAATCAATCACCGGGACGGTTCTGTGATTGATTTCTCCATATATCCGCAGGTAAGGGGGAAGAAGTCAAATTTCTTTGTTCCTGTATGTACAAATCCAAAGCCTTCGTACCATTTACGAAGCCTTTGATTTTCTTCCACAATGCCTATTTCCAATTTATTCCTGCCAAGTAGTTTTACCTTTTCAAACGCATCCAATAAAAGTTTTTCACCTATTTTTTGGTGTCGATATTCAGGTAAAACCGCCAGATTATTTAATTCCACGTTTCCGTTTTCAAGCAATGCCAATGAATAATATCCCACTATCTTACCCTGGCTAAGGTAAACATACATCGGCCTTTTTTCAACAGTAAACTGATACCATAATCTTTTCTCATCCGTAGCAAACGCTGTAAATCTCGGAGCGTTTTCCTCATTGAACCCAAACTCATCTGCAATGGTTTTAAAAGACGAGCGGATCACATTTACACATTCAGGGATTTCTTCTATTGACATTTCCCTTATAATATCAGATGATTCTATACTCATATGCTGCCTCCAATAATAAGATCCTTCGCTCTGCTCAGGATGACATGCTCTTTTTCAATCAGAGAACCGTCCCTCTGATTGAAATACTATCAACGGTATCAATACTTCATCTGCGGTTACGCTACCATGCATGGATTTCCAACGTTCTTCGTTAAAGAATATCGAAAGTTTGCCTGTTGCGATAGCCAGATAATTACCGAGCATTCCCCTGAACTCCTTATGAGGCTTGCCGGTTCCGAAAAGTTTCTTTTCTATAGCTTCTTCCATCGGCATAAGTATAAAACTATCCCCGAACAGTTTATTAAACTCTTTTTCGAAATATTCCTTTTTCTCTTCCTTTACAAAAAGATTTAGCACCCTGGGCTCTAAAGAAGGTAAGCGTACCAGACAGTCACAAAGATCCGGGTAATCCTGAAGAACGACAAAATCATTATCCAGATGTCCGTGATCAGCGGTAACAAATATCAAGGTATCCTCTAACTCCCCTGCCAGCTTTGAAACCACATTTTCCATATTGATAAGGGCTTCGTGAACTTCATCCGAACCGCATCCGTGTCGGTGCAGAAGGCCGTCAGGCTCTTTCCAGTATGCATATATACTCTTCTGTCCCGGTTTATCACAAAGTTCTTTTATTTTCCCGCATATCTTTTCAATTCCATCAAGCTCAGGCTCTGTAAAAGGGGCGATCAGATATGCATCTTTTCCAGTCTTCTTAATCTTACTAATTATATTTTCATACGGTGTAACTGTCCACGGAACGTTGTAATCCGCTGCCTGTTCCTCAGTTCCCTGAATCTGATTTGTAAATACCGTAATATTTTTATCAACACTCGGATAATAACATTCCCATCCGAGCCAGCTGTGTTCACAGGGCTGTAAACCGGACATGGCAGATGTTGTGGCTGCAACTGTAGTTGATAGAAATACCGATTGATATATTCCTGCCAGATGCGTTCTAAACGCACCATCTTCCTTCAGGTGCCTTTCAAGAATACTTTTCCCCATACCATCTAACAGAAGAAGAACAATATTCTTATAATCCTTCTCAAGATATTTATCTGCAAGTGGTAATGTATCTCCGACAGGTCCTGCTCCGAGTTTTTTCAAAATAGAATTCGGAAGGTTTGCTATACAATTTTTGTAATCGGGCCATACCAGGTTGTTCTTCAATTCACTATTCATACTTTTATCCTCCATGTTAAGATCCTTCGCTCCGCTCAAGATGACTGTTTTTGATGTATAAAAAAACCACCTATCCGGAAAAGATAGGTGGTAAGTATTATAATACTATACTCTTATACTATACTTCTCCGTAACCAAAATTTCCGCATACACCTCTAAAACCATACACGTAATTATAATGCATAGCTTCAATATTATCGTATGAGGTTTTGGTCACGAATCTACTCATAGTTTTGATTCCTTTCAAAAATATTGGGTATAGAATACTACTTCTGTTTATTATTGTCAACCACTTTTTTGAAAATATTTAAATTTTCTGCAAATTCAGTAAGTGAGGACTTTTTCAAATTTAAAAGTACCCTAATGGAATGATATCAACTCCCAGTTGACCTATAGAATTTTATCCCTCTGTTAAAGAGCATGACCATGATAATGAAAACAATAGCACCGGACAGCGGTGTAACAAATGCAGTCCAATCGGGCCAGCCATACAGAGGTTTCCCTAATATATAAGCCGCCGGTACATGCATGGTGAGTGCAAACGGCGCCACAACAGAAAACAGAACTTTAAGCGGCTTCGGATAGATATCCACCGGATACTGACAGGCACTGCGTCCACCATATGTCAGAACATTTACAAGTTCCACAGATTTTACACTATGGATACAGAAAATGCATTCTATCATGAAAAGTCCAAGTATCAGCAGACAGCTCATCAGTACCGACTCTATCAGTGCCAGGACTTTTAAAACGCTCCATGAAATACCCGACATACTGCTTCCCATAATCAAAGACACCACTCCTACAGCTATACATGTGATACGCCTGGGATCTATACCGCTGCAAAGTACCTGTGTCAGTATTCCTCTGGGTCTTAGTAGCAATGAATCAAGCTGCCCCGTTCTTACCATTGACGGGAAATTCCCTGTCACTCCCCTGCCGAAAAATTCCGTGATATAGAATGATACCGACATAAGTCCAAAAAAGAAAAACAGATTGCCACCCGACCACTCTTTTAAGGATTCAAAACGGTCGATCACAAGTATCACCGCCAGCATTTCACCACATTCCATCACAAGCTGAGCCAGGGTCTGCATAATAAATGATGCCGGATATTGCAGGTGGCTTTTTAGTAACATACCCATAGATTTTAGATATAGATTTAAAGTATTCAAAATCAACCTCCCTGTATAATCATCTTTTTCTTGTTCTTCGACCACAGCCACATTCCCGTGAGGATCAAAGCAACAGCCCATCCTACCTGTCGTAAAAGAATGACAGGTGCTTCGCTTGGCAGATACTCTCCGGAATATAATCTTATAGGAGCGTCAAGCAGCTGTGCATATGGCAGCCTGGTGATAACTTTCTGCCAGCTGTCAGGAAACAAGGTCAACGGGAGCAGATTACCGGATAGGGTAACCATAAGCAGATTCAGCAAACTTTGCATGCCTCTTGGGTCAAGAGTTCGCATAGTAAATGCCATAGTAATATTTTCCAGGGCACACATACAGATCAGTCCCAGGATAAGTGCCAAAAGCCCTAAAATCAATCCGCCTGCTGAAGCAGGGAGTGTCATTCCCCAGCCCTTCGGAAGAAGAAATGCAACTATCAACATAGGAATCCCGCGCATCAGACTTCCCATAAGTTTCTGTGCACCAACTCTCATATAATAGAACATATACATATTTACAGGTCTGCACAGATCATAGGCAATACTGCCATTTTTTATCTTATCGTTCAGATCGGGGTCAGTAGCAACCATCATACGGAAAAAAGCCTGCTGAAGCCAAACATAGGTAGAGACCTGTTCTATCGGCATGCCCTGGGCTTTGCTTTCATACAAAGCATGATACAGTGCCACAAGAACGATACCAAAAAACATCTGACAGAGTATCCCGCCCAACATCGCGCCACGATACTGAAGCTCCATCTTAAGTCTCATCTGAAACACCGAAAGATATGCTCTCATAAGTCCATCTCCTTGTACATGGCCGCTATCAGATGATCGATATTTTCCGATTCCAGTGTCATTTCACTGATATTCCCTGCTCTTTGCAGAAGTTCCAGCATATTGGCGGTCGGTATCTCAGAAGGAGTATAAGTTATCCTTATCTCTCCATCTTTCTTTATCAGCTGTGCGCTTTTGGGAATATCCAGTTTGGGTTCAGCCGTATCGTACTTCACCGTGACCGTCCTTACGGTATCGTATTTTTCGAGCAGGTCTTTCAGATTACCGTCAAACAGCTTCTGACCATGCCCCAGCACCATCACTCTTGAACAAAGTTCTGCGATATCCTCCATATCATGAGTTGTCAACATGATGGTAGTTCCATGCTCCCTGTTTTCCCACTTTAGGAAATCCCTTAGAGCCAGTTTGCTCACAGCATCGAGACCGATGGTGGGCTCGTCCAGAAAAAGCAGGTCAGGTCTGTGCAAAAGAGACCCGCATAGCTCCGCCCTCATTTTTTGACCGAGACTAAGCAACCTTAAAGGAGTTCTTAACAGTTTTTTGAGCTGAAGTGCTTCTACCAGCTCATCCATCCTGCTCTTATAGTCCTTTTCAGGTATCCTGTAAATGTCCTTTAAGAGGGAGTAACTATCCACTATAGGCACATCCCACCAGAGCTGGCTGCGTTGACCGAATACAACCCCTATGTGTTTTACGTATTCCTTCCGATCCTTCCATGGGATCATATCTCCCACCTTGGCCTCTCCGCTCTCCGGAGTAAGTATACCCGAAAGGATTTTTACCGTCGTGGATTTTCCGGCTCCGTTCGGACCTATGTATCCCACAAGGTCACCCTTTTCAACAACAAAGGAGATCCCTTGCAAAGCTTCGACGATCTCCTTTTCACGGAATAGTTTACCTTTCTCACGCTTTTTTCGAACAGTAAACGTTTTCCTTAGATTATTAACTTCAATGTAGCTCATATGAATCACCCCCAATGCTCATCATAAGTAGCGTAGGAAGTCCGATTATAACACCCCGATCCATATCTGTCAAGTACTTTTTATCAATCGCCCTTCAATCAGAGAACCGTCCCTCTGATTGATTTTAACCGGTAACAAGACAGCTGTCATCTATGTCCGACACCTTGGCGAATCCTGTACAGCTCATAATAAATCTTAATTCGTCACTTATTGATTGAAGGAATTTCTCCACTCCGACAACTCCTTCTTTTTCAAGTGAAGGCAGCATGGATCTGCCGACCGCAGCAGCATCTGCTCCGAAAGCCAATGCTTTGTATACATCCGCGCCGCTTGCGATTCCGCAATCCACTATTATCTTAACATCTTTTCCTTTTAAAGCTTCTTTTATCCGGGGAAGTATCATCATAGGCGGTACCGCATAAGGAAGGCGCCCGTGATGATGACTGACAATGATAGCTTTCGCTCCTATGTCGGCACATTTTACAGCATCCTCCGGACTCAAAACTCCTTTAACAACAAACGGCAGACTGCTCGATTCCACATACGATGCCAGCATATCCGCAGTCTGTACCGCCATCTGCTCTCCTATGACCACATCAAGTCCCTGACTTCCAAAAATATGATCTATGTCCATACCTATCCCGAAGGCCCCGATGCTTTCCGCATACTGCATCTGATCCCTGACCTTCCCGTTATCGGCATAGGGTTTAACTATACGTACCGTTTTTGCACCTGTCGCAACAATTTTTTCGAACATATCATTTTCCATCATCCCTACAAAATTAAGGATGTTTTTATTCTTTGCTGCTACAGAGTATTCCTCAAGACCTGTCAGTTCTCTCCCATTATACTTTCCTAAATGTGAGAACGCAGGAGTAAATACCGGCATATCGAAGGTTTCTCCGAAGAATTCTGTCGTAGTATCGGCAACCACCGAATCTATCAGTCTTTCTTTTATCAATATGCTGTCCATATATTTTGCTGTGATGATATTTGAATCTGAAATTCTGCTATATTCCATAATCTGTACAGTGCCCGGCACTTTCTTCCTTTCTGTGTATTTACAACACTTTTTTAAGATACTCCATATACCTGACATATTCCTCATCGGTATTTAAATGTTCCAGGATGACGGGCATATCAGGATCTATCTCATTCATTTTCTGAACATAATACTTGAGCGGGAATTCACCGCAGCCCGGAGCACATTCTTCGAGCCGGATCGTATATTCCTGTTTTAAGTGTATATCCTTTATATGACAACTTCGAATCCTGTTGCCAAGCAATCCCGCACATTTATCCACAAATTCTTCGGCGGCGAAATATCTGTCGGCTGAATTTATCATATTTATTATATCCATATGTACCGCAAAACGCTCACGGTTTACTTCTTCGATCAGTCTCAGATAATCCTCCGGACCGGTAGGTATCATCCAAGGCATCGGTTCCAAAGTAAAATATGTATTGGTTATCTCTGCCCTGTCTATGATGTCCTGTACCATCTTTACCGTTTCCTTTCTCGCTTCCTGCGAGAAATTCTCCCTGTATGGTCCGTCCCATCTGGGGCCGAAGGCTCCCGCAACATTTACGGCACACCTGGCTCCGAGATAGTCGGCAAGCTTTAACTGCGACACACAATAATTCCTGATTTCAGTTCTCTCTGCCATATCAACAGCCAGGGCATTTCTCCATATACCTACTTCGGCTATTAATAGGTCATGTTCTTCTGCTTCCTTCTTATATGCATCTATCTTTTCCTTAGGTTCATTACTCTGAACAGGAAATACTACCGATCTGCATCCAAGACTTACCTGATTCTCTGCCCATTCCCTGGGTGAACCATGCTTTAGGGGTGATGACGTTCCAAGCCTCATAAGCCGCTCCTTTTCATCATAGTAAATTTGCTTCACGCATGATCTATTATACACCAACACATTCCCCGATAAAAGACCAAAACAGATGCATTACAGCATTCTACATTCGAAACCCAATATTTTCCATCGGATCCACCTCTGATCATTCCCCCACTTTTTTGAAAAATAAAAAACAACGGTTATAAATCCCAAAAGATTTATAACCGTTGATCGTTTAGTAATCCGTCAACCACCCATCAGATGAGGTGTATTTTGCGGTATAGCTTTTCTGTAAGAGGCACCCAGTTCCTGAAGCTTGGCAATCCTGTCAGCTTTATCAGGATGGCTGCTTGCAAGGTTAGCAAATAATCCGGTAGCGTTTGAAGCACATATTGTATCCAGCAAAATGCAGAGATCGTTTCCATATCCAAGCTTGGATGCAAATTCATCCGCCTCAAATTCATTTGAACGGCTCGCTTTCATAACAAGCAGAGTTCCTATCTTTGTCCATATCCAGGTCAGTCCTGACACTATGGCTGTGATAAGCAAAGTATGAAGCGAATTTATAGCTCCGGCTATAGCACCTTCAGGTCCTCCGGCAACTATACATATAAGCGAAATAAACAGATGAACCAATGTAATGATGATCCTTATCCCTACGATAAATCCTGTTACAATAAGGTTTCCGACTGCAACTACAAGGATCAGGTCCGTATCTTTATGTGAAAGATGTCCGAACTCATGAGCCAACGTGGCTTTTATCTGTTCCACCGGCATATTTAAAAGTCCTTTGGTGATGCATATAGTCTTTCTTCCTGTAGCAAAAGCATTGGGTGCCCTGTCATTGTTCAGATATAGACTGATATCCGGTGATATTGAAGGATCTGCCTGAACTGCTTTGCCATATACTTCTCTGAATATAGGCTCAATGAAATTGAACAATTCAGGATCCTTTATTTTTTTACATCCGTTTTGGAATCTCAGTATAAATTCACCTATGGGTGAAAGAGCTATCAGCAATGATATAGCATACAGTCCCAAGCCTACCAAAAGTCCAAGTCCGAAATTCATCGAGAGCAAAAAGCTGGTGATCCCGGCGATCACAAAGATGTTCAGTACCAGATAGATCAGTACCGGGATGTTGGATTTACGGGTTAGCGTTTTAAAGAAATCGGCTATATACATATTTACCTCCGTTCTTTACTTTTTATCCTCTAATTCTTACTCCGAGCCTCTTATTTTCTCAGATATCCTGTCAAGCCTTTGTTATTTTAACGGTAGATTTTACTTTTGAATTCTTGATCATCTTCTTGTAATCTGAGAAGCAGCTTGAAGGAACCTTGATAGATGCCTTCTTATAGATCATGTAGAATGCCTTTGATCCAACTTTATCAAGAACCTCTGTATTAATGGTGATGTTCTTAAGTTTCTTACAGTTGTAGAATGCCTTTGAATTGATGGTATCTACATCACCGTTGATAGTAAGAGTTGTAAGATTCTTGCAGTTATAGAATGCACCTGTTCCGATGTATTCAAGGTCAGCATTGATAGTTACTGATGTAATGCTGCTGTTCTTCTTGAATGCATTCTTTGTGATGCTGATAACATCATATTCGTTTCCGCTGTAAGTTACGGTCTGAGGAATAACAAGACTTGATAAATTTCCACCGGTAACTGTAACTTCACCGTCACCTGTTACTTTGTAAGAAACACCGTTTGCTGTAAACTTGGTTCCCTTAGCTGCTGATGTAGTATTGTCTTCATCAGGGTCGGTGTTATTATTGTTATTGTTGTTATTCTCATTATTATTGTTGTTGTTATTGTTATCGTATGAAATACCATCAAATGATCCGCTTGTGGTATACTCAAATGCTAAAGTATACTCTTTATCACTGAAAGAATAGTCTTCTACCAGTATAAAATATGTACCGCTGCTGACATCTATAGTCTTGCTGTAAGCAGTAACTACATCTCTACCCTTAAACTGTGTGGTATCAATACAATCGTTTCCGTTATAAATCGATATTTTCCAGTAATCGTTTGAGGTATCTACAAATTCATGATCAAAAGATATTCTTGCCATTCCTTTTTGAGAAACAGATACAGAATACCAGTCTTTATCGTTATAATCGAAAAGCAGACCGTTTACTTTGCTGTTAACAGCTATCTTATTGGGAGTAGCT
>JAEEGL011103666.1_pt1 | contig 10455 bp, 5 predicted proteins | sample 9134231 | NCBI WGS metagenome assembly JAEEGL01 (sample SAMN16246548, study PRJNA631951) | gut metagenome | biome: gut microbiome; feature: rumen; material: fiber-attached | host: Bos | place: Iran: Karaj | collected 2018-10 | reverse complement strand
CGGCGAGATCGCCTATCTTCACGACAACCCCAGGCGCCTGGCCGAAAAGCGGGCCAACCCCGAGCTTTTCCACCGGGTGGCCAGGCTCGCGCTGCCGCTTGACGGCGGGCGCCTGACGGGCCAATTCGAGGCGCTTGGCAACCGCCACCTCCTGGAGCGCCCGCTCCACCAGGTGCAGTGCTCGCGCCATTTCTTCGCCTACTGCCGCGTGCCAAAGCCGGGGGGCGGGCTCAAGATCAAGCGCGACGCGGCGGGCGAGCCGCTGGTTGCGCGCACGACTCCCGACTACGAGGAGCGCCTCGCCGCCGCCCTTGCCGCCGCCGCGCACGGCGCGGTGGTATTGAGCCCCTGCATCTCGGATGGCGAGCGCCAGATTGCCCGCGAGGCGCAAAAGCGCGGCCTCCCGCTCATCGCGCTCCAAAGCATGGGCTTCGCGCCGCTTCAGAAGCCAACCGGCAGGCTTTTCGACGCCTGCGCAGATGGGCGGTTGCTTCTGCTCGCCCCCGCCGCCTGGCCCTACTCAACCCAGCCAAGGGAAATGACCCGCTTCAACGCCACTGCCCTGAACCGCATTGCGCAGTGGCTCGCCGGCGACGACGCCCTCGAAATCAACTACCATGGCATGCGCCCCGCCAATATCGACGAGCTCGCAATGAGGGCGGTGGGGGCCGGCAACCTCGCCGAAAACCTCGCCAAGAATGGCGAGGCACAGAACAACCTCGCCAAAAATGGCGAGGCACGGGACTGGGCACAGAACTGTTCCGTGCCGGGGCATTCTTGCCCCGGTATCCCCGCCTGGGCCGAGGGGTTTCAAGACACCATTCTTTTCAGGGAGGGGCAGCTTGCCAGCGAGATTGCCTATCTTCGCGACAACCCGAGGCGGCTGGCCGAGAAGCGGGCCAACCCGGCGCTTTTCCAGCGCGTGGCAAGCCTCTCGCTGCCGCTCGATGGCGGGCGCATCAGGGGCTTTTTCGAGGCGCTCGGCAATCGCCACCTCCTGGAGCGGCCCTTGCATCAGGTGCAATGCTCACGGCGTTTCTTTGCCTATTGCCGCGCGCCGAAACCCGGCGGTGGCACCAAGATCACGCGCGACGCCGGGGGTGAGCCGCTGGTCGAGCGCACCTCTCCCGACTACGAGGAGCGCCTTGATGCCGCCCTCGCCTCCGCCGCGCATGGCGCGGTTGTGCTGAGCCCCTGCATCTCTGACGGCGAGCGCCAGATTGCCCGCGAGGCGCAAAAACGCGGGCTGCCGCTCATCGCGCTGCAGAACATGGGCTTTGCGCCGCTTCAGAAGCCAACCGGTCGGCTTTTCGACGCCTGTGCCAATGGCCGCCTTCTGCTGCTCGCACCTGCCGCCTGGCCCTACTCAACCCAGGCCAAGGAGATGACCCGCTTTGACGCAACGGCCCTCAACCGCATCGCGCAGTGGCTTGCCGGTGAAGACGCGGTCGAAATCAACTACCACGGCATGCAACCCGCCAATATCGACGAGCTCGCACACAAGGCGGTGAGGGCCGACAACCTCGCCGAAAACCTCGCCAAGAATGGCGAGGCACAGAACGACAACCTAGCCGAAAACGGCGAGGCACAGAACTGTTTTGTGCCGGGGCATTTTTGCCCCGGTAATGCCAGATGAAACCTAGCCGCCCATTAACCGCCTTGATTTGCTGCGTGGCCTTGGCCGCTTGTGCGGCGGAGCCGCCGCGCAACTCGATCCTCGACTTTCAGCTCGCCCGCGCCGCCAAGGCAGCGCCTGCCAACCGCGCCCGCGTCGCGGCTGAATGGAAAGCCGCTGGCCGCACTGGCGATGTCGCGTGGTACGCCGTGCCGGCGATGAGCGACGTGATGCGGCTCACCGACACCTTTCCCGACGACGGGCGCGTCGCCGGCACGCTTCGCGCCGTCATTGCGCAAGACACCTTCGGTGCCGCCTCCTTCCAGCTCTTCGCCTTTCGCGACTTCGAGAAGGTCGAGTTTGAGGTGTCGCCGCTGGCATTCGCCGGCGCAACCAACGCGCCACCGCTCTCGGCCGACCTGCGCGTCGTGAAGCTCTGGCTCCAGAGCGGCAACGGCTGGGTCAGCTTCTTTGCCGACCGCGGCCTGAAGCTCGTTCCCGAACTGCTGCTCCACGACGAGGGATTGATTGAGGTCGACTTCCGCAAGCAGGCCAACTACGCGCGGCTGGGCAACGGCACGAAGGTCTGGATCTCCCCTCCGGCGGAGATCGACGCCAACCGCTTCGACCCCTTCCGCGAAGACTTCCGCGACGCCGATTCGCTCCAGCCGGTCACGCTCGCGAAAAACGCCTTCAAGCAGTTCTTCCTGACCGTCGGTGCCGCGCGTGGCCAACGGCCGGGCATCTACCGCGGCAAGGTCATTGCCCGGAGCGGAGGGCAATGGCTCTGCGAGATACCCGTGGCGGTGCGCGTGCTGCCCTTTGCCCTGCCATTGCCGAAGCAATGGGGACGCACCGACGCCTCCTATTTGCCGGGTTGCATCGACTTCAACAAGTTCGACTCCTTCGTGCGGCGCATGGACGGCGACCGCGCGCGGGCGAAGGCCTTCTACAAAGACTACCTTGCGAACCTGCGCGACCACGGCCTGCTCTACCCGAGTGTCCAGCAAGACGCCGAAAGCTACGAGCTGCTGCGCGAACTGGGCTTCCCGCTGAAGCCCGTCGTCTCGGGAAAGAGCTTTGCGCCCTGGGACAAATGGCTGCCCGGAACGCGCTTCGGCTTCCTGATGGGCGCGATCGACGGTGCCCGGAAGTGCGCGGCCTACTACCGCGACCTCGTGGGCCACACCGATGTTCTCATGACCTACGGCGACGAGGAGCCCGCCCTCCACACCGTGCTGCACCGTGACATTTCCGAAATCTACCGACTTGTCGATCCCGGCCTCCAGGTGGGTTGCTCCGGCACCTGGCCGATCATCTACAAAGCGGGGTGGGTCTATGCGATGAACCCGACGAGCGGCCGTCCCGAGGACGATGCGCGCTCTCGCGTCTGGCGGGAGATCGGCGGCGACTGCTATAGCGCGCCCTACGCGCTTCAGCACACCGGCTGCGAGAACCCGCAGTTCGTCCGCATGCAGAACGGCCTTGCGGCGTGGCTCGCCGGCCATGGCATGGGCTTCAACTACGAGTTTGCCATCGGACCGTGGAACGACCTCGTGAAGGGCGCCTACAAGCCGATGGTCATCGCCTATGCCGACGGCGGCGGCCTCGTCGAGACCCTCGCCTGGAGCGGTTTCAGGGAAGGGGTCAACGACATCCGCTACGCCTCGTGCCTCCAGGATCTCGTGGCGGAGGCCAAGGCGCGGGGCGACCAGACCGCCTACCTCGAAGGCAAGAAGGCCCTGCAGTTTCTAGCGCTCCAGCCCAAGGGCGGAATGGACCTCGACGCCGTTCGCATGGAGCTTGTCGCGCGCATCCTGAAACTGCGAGAAATGCTGGGGAAGGGAGGTGCGGAATGAAAAAAACGACGACCCTCGCGCTTGCTGTATCGGCGGCCCTTCTCGCCCTCGCGCCGCCCGCCGCCGCCGATGACGCTGCCGCACGCGCCCTTCTCGCCGAGGCCGCCGCCTGCGCCGCCTCCAACACGCCGCCGAAGGCCTACTGGCGCGGTCCGATCACCGACAACTTCTACGGCAAGGAGGGCTTCGCCCGTGCCGCGGAGCTCTGCCTGGCGGCCTTCCGCGCCGATGGCGCCGCCGTGACGACGCGCCTCGACGCGGTGGCGGGCTACATCAGGAATGTCTGCGAGGCCCACGCCATCGTGGATCCCGGCTTCGCGTCGCTCCACAACGGCGCGCGGCTGGCCGACGCCCTGATCCGCGAGGCCGCCGCGCTTCCCGGAATCGAGGGCGCGGCGGAGAAGCGCCTCGCGGCGCTGGCTTCCGACTTCTACTACATGGCCGGCGACTACCCGCAGGCACTCGACTGGATGAAGCGCTCGGAGTTCGCGGCGGCCACCGGTGGCACGCGCCTCTGGAACTACCACTGCAAGGTGTGGTCGCGGCGCTTCATCGAGTGCCATGAGCGCATCCACGGCGAAGCGGCCACATACGCCGCCCTGAAGGCCGGAGAACTCGACGCCTACATCCACCCGATCCACTTCGCCGAATGGTGTCTCTCGCATGGCCGCCGCGACGAGGCGCTCGCGATGGCGGAGAAGGCGATGGACGACCCCTCGGCCGCCTTCTACGGCGACTGGCTCGGCTTCTACCGCACGGCGCTCGACGACCTCGGCTTCGACGCCTTCGCGGCGCGCTTCCCACAGCGACTTGCCCGTTATTTTGAAATCAACCACAAGGGCTGGCGCGGCTGGTACGACCAGCTCACCGCCTGGCGGAAGTTCTCCTACGGGAAAAGCGTTCTCTGCAATGACTCGCGCTGGTTTGACTGGCTTTTCGACTTCGTCTCGCACGCGCCGACCAATTCGTCCTTCCAGCCGCCCGTCCACGAAATCTACCAGGCCGCGCTCCACGGCAGCCGCCCGGACATCGCCGCCGAGGCGGCCCGCGCCGTCGTCGCCTCCACCAACGCCCCCGCAGCCGTCGCCCTCTCCGCCCGCCTCCTCCTCGCCGTACACGGGGCGAAGACGCCGCGCGCCGCCCTTGCCGCCGTCCTCGCCGAGCTCGGCGACGGCGCGAGTGACGACAAGGCGCGGCTCGAGGGGCTGATCCTGGCTGCGCGCCACGCGATGTGGATGCGCCGCGAGGATGTGGCCCGCGCCCTGGACGACGAACGCGCGAAGGCCATCGCCCGCGCGCCGCGCGAAATCGCCTGTCCCTTCCGCGGCGACATCCCCGACGACATGACCGGCATCCTCGCCTCCGACCTCTGGCAAAAGGGGCCGAGGGGCGTCCTCGACCGCAAGTACGGCGACAACCTCGCCGACCTCCTCGCCACCGACATGGCCAATGCCGCGCGCACCGTGACGAAGGACGATGGCAGCCCGTTCCGGCCGACCGAGTTCGTCGCCTTCTGCAACCGCGACGGAATCCGCATCCTCCTCTTCGCCTACTGCGACGCTGTCGACGCCGTTGCCACGGGTCTCCGCCGCATCGGCGGCTACGAGGGCTATCTCGCCACGGAACCCGGCGGCCCGTACACGACCTTCATCGCCGACCCGCCAAGCGGTTCGACAAGCGACGACTTCATTACGCAGTACGCGAACGGAACGGGCTACCGGAAACCGTCGCTTGCCGACGGCACCCTCGCCGTCGAGCACGCCTGCCGCGCGGACGGCATCGCCACGCTCCTCAAGTTCTCGTGGCGGCCCTTCTTCCGCGAAATCCCGAAGGACGGAACGCGGTGGTGCTTCGAGGCCATCCACTGGGAGCAGGGGGGCTGGAGCTGGGGCGGCTCGAGGAGTGTCCACAACAACTCCTCCTTCGGCGTGCTCGTCTTCTCGGGCCTTGATGCCGCGAACCGCCGCGCCGTCAAGCGCATGCTTGTGCGCGACGGCCTTGCCGCCTTCCGGCGCGCGCGCGACCCCAACGCCAACGGCTGCCTCGACTTCTGGCGCGATCCCAAGCTCGGCGACCGCGTCTTCTACTTCGCCCGCCTCCAGGCGCTTGAGAACGATCTCTGCGCCTGGGCGGAACGGGTCAAGCCCGACATGACGGACGCCGATGTCGACGCCGTCTTCGAGAATGCCGTCTTCCGCTGGCTCAACCTCGACTACATCGTCGCGCGGGAGCGCGCCGACTACCTTGAGGAGCAGCTAACCGAGTAACCCAAGCAAGGAGTTAAACATGGACAAAAAACAAACCCGCTGCACGCATTTCTTCATCTGGCATGTCGATGAGCGCCTTCACGAATGCCTTCTCCGCGAATTCGCCGAAAACGGCGCCCATGAGCTTTCGGCTTCGAGCCTCCTCGTTGAAGCGATCTTCTCGAATCCGGCGAAGGCCGTCGAGCTTCGCACCAAGCTTGAAAAGGCCGACGTCTCCCTCCCCGACATCCATGGCCCGTGGGGTGGACTCTGGGATCTCTGCGCCACCGAGACCTTCATGCGGCGCCATCTCGTCAACAGCCACCGTCTTTGCCTTGAAATCCTCTCCGATTTCGGCGCAAAGACGTACACCGTCCACATCGGCCGCGGCGATTGCATGGTGAACGGCGGCGTCTTCACACCTGAAATGGGGCGGCGCGTCCATGAGATACTCGAGGGCATCCTGCCGACGGCCGAGCGCCTGGGCATCGTCATCTGCATCGAGAACTCCTTCAACCCGGCCGGCACGCCCGCCGTCCTGCTGTCTTGCCTCGAGCCCTTCAAGAACTCGCCGGCCATCGGCTTCTGCATCGATGTCGGTCACGCCCACATCATGGATCCAGACGTCCCGCGTCCCGAAGGCACGCCGATCGTCTCGCGCGACTACGACCCCCTTGTCTGGGGCGGCCACCTGCGGGAGGGGATGATCCCCATGGGCGAGACCTTCCGTCTGCTCGGGCCGAACATCGTCACGGCGCATGTCCACGACAACAACGGCCTCGGCGACCAGCACCTTTTCCCCGGCATGGGAAACTGCGACTTCGACTTCATCTTCGACGAGCTGGCCAAGTGCCCTCGTCTCCAGTCGGTTCAAAACGAGGCGTCGTTCACGTCGAGCGGCGTCTCGATCGCCCATGCCTGCCGCGCCTATGCCGGCATGATGGCGCGCGCCTTCGGCACGAAGGACGCAAATTGACAGAACTGCCTGTTGACAAAAATGCCGCGTTTTGGCAAAATACCTTCTAAACGCGGTTTGTTGCCATATCGGCGTGCCGCCCGACAACCACGACTAGGAGACAATCCCATGAAGCCCCATACGACCTTGGCCCTTGCGTTCCTGACCCTGGCTTTTACGACCGCCGCCTTTGGCGACGGCGTATTCTTCGCCGTGCCGAACGGCGCCGGCGACGGCTCCTCGTGGGCCGACGCCGCCGACCTCAAGACGGCCTACGACGCGGCCGCGCAGGCGGAGGGCGGCGAGGTCTGGCTCAAGAAGGGCACGCACATCCTGGTCGAGACGGTTGCGCTGGCCTCGAACGTCGTCGTCAGAGGCGGCTTCGCCGGGACGGAGGCCTCCGCCGACGAGGCCGACCCCGAGGCGAACTTCACCCTCATCACCGGCGACAAGAACCTCGACGACGTCTGGTATCCCGACGCCACGACCACCTCCTCGAAGTTCGTCTCGCTCTACGACGGCGAAGGCGGTCTTGTCGCCGTCAACCCGAACCGCGCCAACCTGCACTGGTCGGCGGGCGAAGCCACTTCGGCCCTGACGGCCGACGACCTTGCAATCGGCTTCACGAACGGCATCGCCGTCTCCGGCTCGGCCTTTCACGGCGTGACCTTCGCGTCGTTCCAAAGCGCGGCCGTGTCCATTTCGCGCGGGAGCTTCGAGAACTACCTCTTCTCCAACTGCCGCTTTGTGGCGTGCAACAACCGCCGCACGGCCCTTGCCGCGCTCTTCCTCAAAGGCAGTGGTGCCATTGGGACGATTAACAACTGCACCTTCGAGGGCTGCTACCGCGCGGCGTGGATCGCCAACGGAAACACCACACTTCGGAACAGCGTCGTCAGGGAATGCTACTTCGGGAATTGCTCCCAATCAGAGAAGAACTCCTGCGTGATACTGGATGGCTCCTCGCCGACCCTGCGCGCATACGACTGCGTTTTCGAGGGAAACCTGGGGGCCAACAAAAACTCCTATGCCGCCGCGACCGACATCCGGCTGGGCGCATCCGGCGGCAGCGCCACTCTGACGCGCTGCGTTTTCAGAAACGGTCTGGGAACAAGCCTCTCCGGCACGAAGAACGTGCGCGCGCCCGTCCTCCAGGAGAGCGGCATCACCCTTTACGCCAACTACTGCGTCTTCACCAATAACGTCATCGACCACGGCGGCCAGGGCGCGGCGGGCGCGATTTACTCCACCGGCGGCAGACTTTTCGCAAAGGGATGCTACATCGCGGGCAACGTCGTCACGAACACCGGCAGCAACGCTTCGGCCGGCGCCATTCAATTTGCCGGCGGACAGTATGAGTCGCAGGTGTCTGACACGACCTTTGAGCGGAACTCCGTCTACTCGACTGGTTCCGGCCACGCGGGGACCCTTGTCGTTAGCGGCTCCTCCTACCTCCCGCTCGGCATCGCCAACTGCGTCATAGCCGACAACGTCGTCATAAAGGGGCCTTCGGCCACAGGCAGGGCGGGGGATCTCTGCCAGGCGCAAACCTCCCGCGGGAGTACGCATACTGTGCTGCTGAACTCGGTCTTCAGCGGGTGCGGCCCGTCAGGACAGCTTTTCTTCAACGCCATCGACGGCGTGCAGCCACGCCTTGAAATGGTCAACACCGTTGTCCACAACTACCCGGTGCAGACAATCGGCGACGACTTCGCGACCCTTGACCTCGACGGCGTCCCGGTGAACGCGCAGGGGCAGCTTGAGGTGCCGATGGCCGTCGACCCGATGCTGCGCCCCGCCGCCGTCGTTGGTCCGGAGGGCGTCCCGGCGCGCGGGCTGAGAGCGCAGTCGCCCTTTGCGAAAGCGGCCCGTCCCGTCTGGTTGGTCGGCTCACACTGGTGGTACTCCCTCAACCAGAACGGCAGCGGCAACGTCTCGAAGGCCACGCACTATCCTAGCGGCGTGAACAAGACCAAGTCGGCGGCGGGCATCACCGACTCCACGCCGACGCCTCCCGACGCCTTCCAGCGCGCCCGCAACCGTCTTGCCTTCGCGTACGGCCCGCTCCGCCAGGAGAAGACCACCACCGTTTTGTCGGTGAACTAGGCCGGGCGCGGAGCGGGAATTTGGTATAATTGCCCTTCCTTTCTACTACGATGAAGACGCAACTATCCAAATTCGCCGCTCCCGGACGCATCGCGTTCCGCGACGGGCCTGTCGCCCCCATCGCCGTGGTGGTCTCACCCTACGGCTCCGCCGAAGTCTCGCTCTACGGCGGCCACGTGCTTTCCTACCGGCCTGTCGGCCATTCGCCGGTCCTGTGGCTTGCCGAGAGCGCCAAGTCGATCGCGCCCGGCAAGGCGATCCGCGGCGGCATCCCCGTCTGCTGGCCGTGGTTTGGTTCCTTCCATCCCGCCGGCCTCCCCAACCACGGTTTCGCCCGCACGCAGACCTGGTCGGTCGTCTCGACGGAGTACGAGAAGGACACCACCTCACTCACCCTCGGACTCGCGTCGTCGGAGGAGACGCGCGCCCTCTGGCCGCACGACTTCCTCCTGCGCCTGACCGTGACCGTCGGCCCCGCGCTCGTCGTCATGCTGGAGACCGAAAACACCGGCGCGACCCCCTTTGCCATCACCGAGGCCCTCCACTCCTATTTCCGCGTTCGCGACATTGCGAACGCGACCGTCTCCGGCTTCGACGGCCAGCCCTATCTCGACAAGGCCCCCGGCGGAGCCGATTCGGTTCAGTCGGGGCCGGTGGCCTTCACGGGCGACACCGACAGAATCTACGCCCGCCATGCGTCGACGGCGATCGTCAACGACCCGGGCGTCGGCCGCCGGATTTCCATTGAGAAAACCGGCAGCGCCGCGACGGTCGTCTGGAACCCGGGCGCCGCGAAGGGCGACGCCATGGGCGACATGGAGCAGGGGGACTGGCGCCGCTTCGTCTGCGTCGAGACGGCCAACGCCGGCGCGGAGCCCATTCTGGTCGCACCCGGCGCCAAACACGCCCTGACGGCGACGATCACGTCGGTTCTCCTCGACAAGGACGGCAACCCGATGAAGGGCCGCGAGGAGCGGATTGAAGCGCCCTCCCGGCAGTGACGACACGCGCCTGGAACGGCCCGGCAAAAATAGATTCGTAAAAATATGGTATAATAATCAAACGTGTCGATTCGGACCGACCCGTGACCGCAACGGTCCCCCACCACGCAACATTTCTCCCGGAAGTCCGATTCCGGGAATGCCACCCAACAGCAACGGAAGCACACATGTCACTATTCGAGACCGCGCACGACCTGAACATCCCCGTTCACCCCGTCTCCGCGATGGACTACCTGCCGCGAGAGGATCTCGCCGCCATCCAGCTCCACAGGCTGAAGGCCACGGTCAAGCTCTGCTACGAGAGAGTGCCCCTCACCCGCAAGCGCATGGACGAGCGCGGCGTCCGCCCCGAGCACATCAAGACGCTCAAGGACATCAACCTCCTCCCCTACATGATGAAGACCGACCTCCGCGACGAGTACCCGACGGGTCTCTCCGCCGCGCCGATGGACGAGGTCGTCCGCTTCCACTGCTCCTCGGGCACGACCGGCAAGCCCATCGTCATCACGAACACGATGAACGACATCGAGGTCTGGCGCAACGCCGCGGTTCGCTGCCTGGCGATGTTCGGGATCCGCTCGAGCGACATCCTCCAGGTCTCCTACGGCTACGGGCTCTTCACGGGCGGCCTCGGCGCCCACTACGCCGGCGAGGGCCTCGGCTGCGCCGTCCT
>JAEEGL010930184.1_pt1 | contig 10455 bp, 9 predicted proteins | sample 9134231 | NCBI WGS metagenome assembly JAEEGL01 (sample SAMN16246548, study PRJNA631951) | gut metagenome | biome: gut microbiome; feature: rumen; material: fiber-attached | host: Bos | place: Iran: Karaj | collected 2018-10 | reverse complement strand
CGCAATATCAAGGATTATCCGGTTACGGCCGTGCTGCCGTATTCGCAGGCGCTGTCCCGCTTCCCGGCGCATTTGCAGCAGCTTGACATGGAGAGCAACGGCAAGTCGGTGAACCGTTTCGGTGAGCCGGTTCCGTACGTGACAGGCCCCATCATTTTCGGTGAGCCGGGTACGAACGGTCAGCATTCGTTCTATCAGCTGCTGCATCAGGGTAAGACGATTGTTCCGCTGCAGTTCGTCGGATTCAGGAACAGCCAGCTCCATCAGGACGTGCTGATCCAGAACACCACAAGCCAGCAGAAGCTCGGAGCCAACGTAGCGGCGCAGATCATGGCCTTTGCCTGCGGCAAGGACGACGAGAATCCCAACAAGACCTTTGCCGGCGGACGTCCTTCCAGCATCATCATCGGTGAGGAGCTTACTCCGGAATCACTCGGCGCGCTGCTGGCGCATTTCGAGAACAAAGTCATGTTCCAGGGATTTGTATGGAACATCAACAGTTTCGACCAGGAAGGCGTGCAGCTGGGCAAGGTACTGGCTCAGCGCGTACTGGCGCACAATACCGACGGAGCGCTTAAAGCCTACAGTGATCTGCTGAACATCTAAAGATCTGCCGTCAGCCGGACGACCGGCTGACGGTTTTTTGTTTTGGAGGATACGGGTTCTGATCCAGTAACACGGTAAAATTGAGAATCGTTCCCAAATCTATTGACAGACGCAAGTTTGTCCAATATAATCGGGAATGGTTCTCAAATTTATATAAGGACAGAATGCATCAGATGAAAAAACTGATTTCTATAATTACAGCTGTTCTGCTGGTTTGCGGTATTGCAGCGTGTGGGCCGGCTGTTCCGCGGAAAACGGACAGTCAGGATACACTTACGGTCGTGACGACGATCTTTCCTGAGTATGACTGGGTCCGGAATCTTGTTAACGGCAGGAAGGGCAGAACGGAGGTCCTGGGACTTTTTGAGAGCGGAACGGATATGCACAGCTACCAGCCATCTGTGGAGGATATCCTTACGATCTCGAACTGCGATCTTTTCATCTACGTCGGAGGAGAGTCCGACAAGTGGGTGAGAGACGCGCTGGATGAAGCTGTGAATCCGGATATGGTTGTCGTAAATCTCCTGGAGGCGTTAGGCGACAAGGCCAAGGAAGAAGAGCTTGCCGAAGGTATGGAAGGTGAGGCCGGGCCGGACGACGGCGGAGACGAAGCGGAATACGACGAACACGTCTGGCTCTCGCTCAGGAACGCTGCTTTCCTGGCCGACGAGATTGCAAAGGCACTTGCAGAGGCGGACAGCGACCACGCAGATCTTTTCAGGAAGAACGCAGAAGCATACAGACAACAGCTTGATGCACTTGACGCACAGTACCAGGAAGCCGTCGGGTCCGCAAAGGTGAAGACGCTTCTTTTCGGCGACAGGTTCCCGTTCCGCTATCTTGTCGACGACTACGGACTGGATTATTATGCGGCTTTTGCCGGCTGTTCCGCTGAGACAGAGGCCAGTTTTGAGACGATCGTCTTTCTGGCAGACAAAGTGGATGAACTGTCGCTTCCCGCGATCCTGACGATCGAGGGGACGGATCACAGGATCGCTGAGACGATCAGGGACAATACAGCCTCCCGGAGCCAGCAGATTCTGGTCCTGGATTCCATGCAGTCCGTTTCTGCGGAGGATATGGAGAACGGCGCGACATACCTTTCGATCATGGAGCAGAATCTCGAGGTGCTCGAAAGCGCTTTGGAATAAAGAAAACCGGCTTGATCCGGTCATTCTGAAAGGGGTCATATATATGCAGTACAGAAAAGACAGATACGGGAAAGAACTGTCCATGCTGGGATACGGATGCATGCGGTTCACAAAGAAGAACGGAAGCATCGATCTGGAGAAGGCCGAGAAAGAGATCCTCGCGGCTTATGAGGCAGGCGTGAATTATTATGATACTGCTTATATCTACCCCGGCAGCGAGGCTGCGCTCGGCGAGATCCTCGAGAAGAACGGACTGCGGGACAAGGTCAATATCGCGACCAAACTGCCGCAGTACCTGATCCGGAACAATGCGGCTCTGGACAGATATTTCGGCGAGGAGCTCACACGCCTGCGGACGGATCATGTCGATTATTATCTGATGCATTTTCTGACCGACCTCCATATGTGGGAGAAGCTCAAGAAGGTCGGTGCGCCGGAGTGGATCGAGGAGAAGAAAAAGTCCGGCGCCATCCGGAATATCGGCTTCTCTTATCACGGCAATACGGAGAATTTCCTGAAGATCCTGAACGACTATGACTGGGATTTCTGCCAGATCCAGTATAACTATCTGGACGAAGTGTCCCAGGCAGGAGTAGACGGACTTAAGGCCGCTGCGGCAAAAGGCATTCCGGTCATTATTATGGAACCGCTCCGCGGAGGCAAACTCGTCAATATGCTGCCGGAGAAAGCCCGAAAAGCCATGCAGGCAAGCGGCAGAGGCTGGTCGCCGGCAGAGTGGGCTTTCCGCTGGCTGTACAATCAGCCGGAAGTGACGGTTGTCCTCTCCGGCATGAATTCTCTGGAGATGGTGCGGGAGAACTGCCGGACCGCGTCCGAAGCCACGGCAGGGGAGCTGACGGCTGCGGATCTTGGCGTACTTGAAGAAGTCAGACGGAGCATACGGGAAGGCGAGAAGGTCGGCTGCACCGGCTGCCGGTACTGCATGCCCTGTCCCAAAGGCGTGGATATTCCCGGGATTTTCCGCTGCTATAACGCGATGTATATGGAATCGAAACTCCAGGGAAGATCACAGTACATTCAGACGGTCACGCTTACAAAAACACCGACATTTGCCACGCAGTGCGTCGAATGCGGCAAATGCGAGCAGCATTGTCCGCAGGGCATTCACATCCGTGAGAAGCTGAAAGAAGCCGATAAGGCGCTCCGTCCGCTTCCGTACAGGATCGCGATCAACGTGGCCAGGAAGTTCATGCTCAGATAAGACTGCAGACGCCAGCATTAGAAAAGGGAAAGCTCCGTATCAGGGCTTTCCCTTTTTTATGATGACCGTCTTGTAATAAACCGTTTTCTGATGATATGTCTGTCCGGACCGTTTTATTTAACTGTGATTTTGATATCCCCGGTATCCGTCGTGATCTTGCACTTGCCGCCGGAAACCGACTCAGGAACGTCAACACGGCCGGTATCGCTCTTTGCGATAAATACTTTGTCGGAGAGAAGAGTGCCGGTCACATCCCCGGTATCTGTGGTGATGATGAGCTCTGCGGCATCGCAGCTGTCAAAACGGACGTCACCGGTAGAACGTTTGATCTGAATCTGCTCTGCAGCTGTCAGATTCTTCATGGTGATGTCGCCGGTGTCCCCGCCCGAGGTCAGATTCCTGCAGGTTACGTCCGTCAGAGATGTTTTGCCGGTCGTTACGCTCACGCTGAGATCTTCTGCACAGGTGACGGCAGAGACATCAACTTTGCCTGTATGTACGGAGAGATCCAGTTTCCCGGCGGCAAGATCCGTAAGGCTGATATGGCCGGTGTCGGTTTTGAGCTTGATCTGTCCCGAAACAGAAGCCTGACAGCTGATGTCCCCGGTATCGGCAGTAATATCGATTCCCGCAAACGTGAAATCTTTTGGAATCGTGATATCGCCCGTGTCGTCGTCGACTGTCAGAGCAGCATATCCGGTCTGCGGCAGATAAACTGCGATCGCAGAAGCCTTGGAGAAGAGTGAAAAGCGTTCAAACCAGTTTCTTTTGTCCGTCTTCCTGATCGTCAGGGTATTATTTTCGACAGAAACGGTATATTCGATTTTCGGATCGTCGGTGGTGACCACACGGCATCTTCCGGTGTCAGACAGCTTGAATTCGACATCAGCTGTATCAGAGCGGACGGAGATATTCGCAAAGCTTTCATTGATGTCAATCGTACGGATTTCACTCTTCGTATTGTCAAACGCGAAGAAATCCCAGTTCTGCGCAGACATAACGCCGGAAAAACCAAGCACCCCGACCAGTACAAGTACGATTCCGATAACAAGCCAGGCTTTCGTTGAACTTTTCATTTTGAGTTCTCCTTTCTGAGAAACAGGGATTTAATGCCGAGTGCAACCTTTTTGGTCAGATACAGAGCGCCTTTGGACGCTGCAATGCATCCGAAGAAGAGAAGAATGGACAGTCCGGAGAGCAGGACGGCCGCACTGATCAGGAGGAGTCCCCACAGCAGATTTCCCTGGAAAATCTGTATAAAACCGACTATAACGCCGGCGAAAGCTCCGGCAATGCAGGCGATTTCAACTGCCCATAGGACCAGGATTACGGACCAGATGACGGCATATACGGAGAAGATTACAGCAAACGCCGCGATCAGCAGGGGGAACCAGAGCGGGAAACCCAGGATAAGCAGAATCACTTCCCAGGCGCGCATGCGCGGACGGGATTTGATCTGTTCTCTGACAAGACGGGGCAGAGGTGTCTCCGCAATGATCTGCGATATGATGGTGTCTACCGGTCCTATCCCTGCCACCGCGGCTTCTTCCGTCAGGCCTTCCTCCATCCGGTCGTCGATTATTTCGCTGTAGAAACTCACACGCTCCTCAATATCATCCTGCGGCAGACCATACAGGCCGGCACGCAGCTGATCCAGAAAAATCTGTTTAGTCATTCTGATGATCCTCCTTTGTAACGAACTGATAGATGGACTGGATCTCCTTCCAGTCTTCTTTGAAGTCATCAATGCGGTTCAGTCCCGCGGCTGTTATGTGGTAGTATTTCCGGAGCCGGCCGTCGTGCTCAACACTGCGGACGGTCAGCATCTCTGCCGATTCAAGCCTTTTCAGTATGGTATATAAGGTTGATTCGGAGAGTTCGGTATACGGCTTCAGATCCTTGATGATCTTATAGCCGTAGGAGTCTTCGTCTTTGATTGCGGCCAGCACGCAGACGTCCAGGAGACCGCGCTTTAACTGAATATCCATGTGATACCTCCTCTCGTGGAATACATCGTAACACGAGGTATTAAATCTGTCAATACTTTTTTAAGTTTTTTTCAAAAAAGGCGAAATGCCGCAGAATGTGCTATAATAGATACATAGATTACGTCTATACCGGAATAAGAATAAAGGAGGCCAGCGATGAAACCGATTCGTGTTCTGCCAAACAATCCGTCCATGGAAGGGATTTGCACCCTGATCCCGAATATAGAATTTGCCTGTCCGGACGGCATCAGCCTGAAACTGCATCTGATTATGCCCCTTCCGGCGGAGATACCGGCCGGCAGCCCGGCAGGGGAGACAATCAAAAAACGGTATCCGCTGATCGTATTCGTTCAGGGATCCGCCTGGGTCAAGCCCAATCAGAATTTTGAGATTCCGCAGCTATCGTGGTTCGCGCGCAGAGGTTATGTTGTAGCGACCGTCACGCACCGGACCTGCTTCGAAGCGGCTGCGCCGGCCTTTCTGCAGGATGTAAAGAGCTCGATCCGTTTCCTGCGCGCGCACGCGGACGAATACTCGATTGATCCGGAGCGGGTGGCCGTCTGGGGCACCTCGTCCGGCGGCAATACCGCGCTGCTGGTCGGCGTGACCGGCGGCATGCCGGAATTTGATGCCGGTAACAACCTGGATCAGTCGAGTGAAGTTAAGGCTGTAGTTGACTGCTTCGGACCGACGGATCTTGTAAAAATGGCAACCAAGCAGTATGTCGACGAGAACGGTGAGCCCGTCCGTGAGGGTCAGAATATCTTCGAGGCTCTTGCAGGACACGCGCTCTCCGCACATGATCTGGCAGGTCTCGAGCCGCTTCGCCGGATCAGCCCGATCAGTTATGTCGAGCCCGGGAAGAATTTTCCGTCGTTCTTCATTCTGCACGGTGACGCGGATCCTGTTGTGCTCTATGAGGACAGCGTTGCCATGTACGAAAAGCTGCTTAACTGCGGCTATGATGCGGAAATGCTGCGTGTAACAGGCGCGCCGCATGAGGGGTCGTTCTGGAGCCGGGCGCTGCATGAAGAGGTCGCGGCATTCCTCGACTCACATCTGTAAAAACGGTGTTAGTTGACCCGGAAAGGAGCATTTCTGCCCATTCCGCGAAGCAACGCTGCTAACGGAGCAGAATCTTCCGGGCTGAGCGATGTTATACGGATCTGCGAATGATCAGTGATGTGCCGATCTCTATCTTGATCGGATAGGCATCTTTTTGTTCTATCATCTCTATCAGACGTCTGATCGCGGTCTTGCCCATGATGTGTTTTGGCACCTGCACGGTGGTCAGCGGCGGATCCATAAAAGCACAGTGGGGGATATCGTCAAAGCCGATCAGGGCAACATCTTCCGGGATCCGGTATCCGGCTTCTTTCAGCGCTTTCATAGCACCGATCGCGATATGGTCATTATCGGCAAAATAACAGCGTGCGGGGATTTCACCGTTTTCCAGAAGCTGTTTCATATCAGCGTAAGCTCCGTCCTGCGACGGTGTCAGACGATGGACCAGTGATTTGGAAGTCGACATGCCGTTTGCCCGGATGGCTTTGTAAAATCCGTCTGCGCGCTCTTCAAAATTCCCGATGGAATAGGCAGAGCGCAGATATCCCGGCTGTGTCCTGGTTTTTTTGATCAGATAGGATGCCGCCAGATAGGCACCCTGGATATTGTTGATGATGACACAGTTATAAGAGGCGGTTTCAAAATAAGAGTCCAGCAGCAGCACCGGGATCCCGATGCGGGAAAAACGGGAGAGCGATGCAGCGTCCATTTCGGTCGCAAGCAGGATAATTCCCTTAAAATCTGCTTTGGACAGGAGATAAAGCTGGTTGTCCAGTTCTTCGTCTTCGTATAAATAACGGATCACGAGGTCAAAATGGGCTTTCTTGCAGGCAGCGCTGATACCGTCGGTCAGATCAGAGAAAAAAGGCGTATCTCCCACGACAGCTCCGCTTTTTTTGTACACGGCAAAACAGAAGCTGCCCCTAAGCTCATTGCCGTAAGCTGCTTTACGCGTGAAATCGTAACCTCTGCGCTTGGCTTCGGAAAGGATCTTGCGTCTGGTGGCGGTACTGACTCCCGGCTTATCATTCAGTGCCATAGATACGGCAGCTTCGGACAGACCCAGTGCGGCTGCGATGTCTTTTGCTGTTGTTTTCAACTGAATCACCTCATCTATATTATACAGAATTAAGTGAATTAAGTAAAGAAATACTTAAGATTCTGTAGAAATTAAGTCAATGCAATAGTATAGTATCATATAGGAAAGCAAATCACGGCAGGAAACTGCTGTTCAGGAATAAAACAAGGAGGATTACTATGAAAGCCAACATCAAACTCGGTTACGCGCCGACACGCCGCGCGATCTTCAGCGCGCCGGCGGCAGTAGAGTACCGGAATCTGACCGCTGCCCGTCTTAAGGAGATCGGAGTGGATTTCGTGGACATCGACGATATCAACGAGGAAGGTCTGCTCTATGACGACGCGGGGCTTGAAGCCATCGCCGCAAAGTTCAAACGCGAGAAAGTGGACGGACTGTTCCTGCCGCACGCGAATTTCGGCACCGAGTATGAGTGCGCGCGTCTGGCCAAAGAGCTCGGCGTTCCTGTCCTGCTCTGGGGTCCGCGTGACGAGCGGCCGGATGCGAACGGCATGCGCCTGCGTGACAGCCAGTGTGGACTTTTCGCGACCGGCAAGGTCCTGCGCCGTTTCCGCGTACCTTTCACCTATATGAATAACTGCAATCTGACGGATCCCGAGTTTGAGCGGGGCATCAAAGATTTCCTGGCCGTATGCAACGTGGTCAGGGTTTTCCGCCACATCCGCATCCTGCAGATCGGGCCGCGTCCTTTTGACTTCTGGTCCACCATGTGCAATGAAGGCGAGCTGCTTGAGAAATTCAATATCCAGCTTGCGCCGATCCCGCTGCCGGAGCTTTACGCCGAAATGCGTAAATGGCGCGAGGAGAAGACAGAAGTGGAGAAGGTCGTCGCCTACTGTCATGAGAACATGACCTGTAATATTTCCGAGGATTATCTGCACAACGTGGCGGAGTTTAAGGTCGCCATGAAAGCACTTGCGGAGAAGTACGGCTGCAATGCTGTCGCGATCCAGTGCTGGAACGCGCTGCAGGACGAGATCCACATCATGCCCTGCGCAGCCAATTCCCTGCTCAATGAAGAAGGCATTCCGGTCGTCTGCGAGACGGATATCCATGGTGCTGTTTCCCAGCTGATCGCGGAGGCCGCGACACTGAACGAGCGGCGCGTCATGTTCTCCGACTGGACCGTGCGCCATCCCGACAACGATAACGGTGAGCTGCTGCAGCACTGCGGTCCCTGGCCGATTTCCGTCGCGAAAGAAAAACCGACCATCTGCGTACCGGTCGCTTTTCCGGAGAACGGTGCGGTCAGTGCCGAAGCCAAGCACGGCCCGATGAGCCTGGTCCGTTTTGACGGCGATGAAGGTGAGTATTCGATCCTGCTAGGCCATGCGAGAGGCATTGAAGGCCCCTGGACGCGCGGCACTTACGTCTGGGTCGAGGTCGCGAACCTCAGGCGCCTTGAGGCAAAAGTCGTTGAAGGCCCGTATATCCATCATGTCGCGGCGATCCACGGCGACGTGGTTCCGGTCGTGTATGAAGCCTGCAAGTATATCGGTGTTAAGCCTGACCTGTACGATCCGATCGAAGACAAGGTCAAGGCATATCTCCACGGCGAAGACGTGATATTTGACGAGGTATAAGGATGACAAATAAAGAATTGTCGGTATTGGCCTATGAGCTGCGTAAGAAGACTGTCGACGTGATCATGGGCGCCGGAGCCGGTCATATCGGCGGGGACATGAGTGTGATGGATGTGCTCGTCATGCTGTATTTTAAGCATATGAATATCTCGCCGGAGAATCAGGATGATCCCGGCAGGGACAGATTTGTCCTGAGCAAAGGACACTCCGTCGAAAGCTACTACACGGTCCTGTCCGAGAAAGGCTTCTTCGACTATGAGACCTATAAGAACTCGTTTTCCCGCTACGGAAGCGAATTCATCGGACATCCGCATAATACGCTGCCGGGCGTGGAGATGAATTCCGGGTCGCTCGGGCACGGGCTGCCGGTCAGCGTCGGCATGGCGCTGGCAGGCAAAATGGACCAGGCTTCGTACAGGGTCTATACCGTCATGGGCGACGGAGAGCTTGCCGAAGGCAGTGTCTGGGAAGGCGCGATGGCAGCAGGGCATTATAAGCTTGACAATCTCTGTGCCGTTGTGGATCGCAATGGACTGCAGATTTCCGGTTCCACAGAGGATGTCATGAGCCACGAGCCGCTTGCAGAGCGCTTTGCAGCGTTCGGCTGGCACGTGATCGAGTGCGATGGCAACGATATGGACAGTCTGGACGCGGCTTTTAGCGAAGCGAAGTGCACCAAAGGACAGCCGAGCGTGGTGATCGCGCATACAGTGAAGGGACGCGGTTCTGCAGTGATGGAGAACAAGGCACCCTGGCATCATAAGGTGCCGACTGCCGAAGAATATGCTAGGATCGAAGCAGATCTTGAGACACGGAAGGAGGAACTGGCCCATGCATAAGCTGCCTGAACTGAATACTGTCGGCAACAAAATCCCGAACCGGCAGGCGATTTGCGATACATTAATGGCCGCGGCGGCAGACGACCGCAATGTGGTCGCCCTGTGCAGCGACTCCCGCGGATCCGCTTCTATGACGCCGTTTTTCAACGCGTTCCCACAGCAGAGCATTGAGGTCGGCATCGCGGAGCAGAATCTGGTGAGCATTTCTGCAGGACTGGCCAAATGCGGCAAGAAGCCCTATGCTTTTTCGCCGGCATGTTTCCTCTCGACAAGAAGCTATGAACAGGCCAAGATCGACTGTGCCTATTCGGATACGAATGTAAAGCTGATCGGTATCTCCGGCGGCGTGAGCTACGGCGCGCTGGGCATGAGCCATCACAGCGCGCAGGATATCGCGGCTTTCTCGGCTATCCCGAATATGCGCGTCTACCTGCCTTCCGACCGGCATCAGACCGCGAAGCTGATCCGGGCACTGCTGACGGATCAGAAATGCGCCTACGTGCGTGTGGGACGTAATCCGGTGGAGGATATTTATTCCGCGGAGAACTGTCCCTTTGAGATGGACAAAGCGACGGTTCTCTGTGACACGGAGAATCCGGACGCTGCAATCGTAGCCTGCGGCGAGATGGTGCGTCCTGCGATCGAAGCGGCGAAAGCGCTCGCGGCATCGGGCATTCATGCGGCGGTCGTGGATATGTACTGCGTAAAGCCGTTCGATGCCGAGGCAATCCTGAATCTTGCGCCGATGGTAAAAGGTTTTGTTACGGTCGAGGAGCATGCGCCGTTCGGCGGGCTGGGCTCCATGGTCAGTCAGGCCGTGGCAGCTGACTGTCCGAAGCGGGTCATCAATCTCGCGCTGCCTGACGCACCGGTCATTACCGGTACTTCTAAAGAAGTCTTTG
>JAEEGL017115342.1_pt1 | contig 10456 bp, 8 predicted proteins | sample 9134231 | NCBI WGS metagenome assembly JAEEGL01 (sample SAMN16246548, study PRJNA631951) | gut metagenome | biome: gut microbiome; feature: rumen; material: fiber-attached | host: Bos | place: Iran: Karaj | collected 2018-10 | reverse complement strand
GAAAGGGATAACGCGGAAAACTGTTTCAAAAGGTGGTTCCGAATTTCGATATGTCTCAAAAGTCTGCGGGGGCTTTTTGAGACGAGAAATTCCCGCGTTTTCCAGGCAAAACTGAGTCTCTCAAAAAGTAAACCTTTTGAGTGACTGCCGTGAGAGAAACTGCTGCCTTACTATCATTTAGAACCAAAGAAATAAAGGAACACATGGTGAAAGATATGAAAAAGGAGATCAATCGATTAAGTATACTCGTCTCGAAGGACGATACACCAATTCCGTTGACAAATAAGGCGTTTCAGCGAATCATCCAGTTTTATCTTTTTGAGTGCCCAGTAAGAACTAGGGAACGAATTCCCAAGAAGGACAGAGATCCGAACGACCCCCAAGCAAAGTATAAGTTCCGATTCAAACGCGTTGCAAAACGCGGTAAGTCTTTTGAAGACCGAGGGCTCGATGGAGCAAAATTAAACACGCTTCGAGCCGCTATGAAAAGGGTCTCGAATGTTAAACTGGAAGCTGTGGCGGAAAATGAAGTGACAGATCCAGGAATAGACGAATACATAATCATCAGGCGAAATGAGGAGAACACCTCCATTACGGAAGGGTACTTTTACTGTATCAGAAACGCCTTTGCTCACGGGAACTTTGACGTCGTCAATGGTGTTTATTATCTTCGGAATATGGCAGGAGATACTATCAAAGGACTCGCGAAACTGAAAGAAGAAACATTGCTTGCTTGGATTGAGTTAGTGAATATGACACCTGAAGAATTAAAGCAGAAAAGAAAGTGAGCGAATCAGTATTTTCGATAGAAAGGGGGCGTGGGCTATGCTAACCAGGGAAAATGTGGATAGCGTAATAAGCCAACTGCATCAGCAAATCTTTGTAAGTGAGGCTCACTTGCAGCTCTCGTTCGCTCTCTTAATCGATCAGAATCAATTCGATGTCTTCCCAGAGTTCCCTGCTTTTGTTGATGGGGTTCAGTCCGAGTTTGACCTTCTGATTAAAGATAAGAACACGGGAACGTATTCCTTGGTTGAATTCAAGTATAAGACGGCGAATAACTCAAAGAACCCAGAATACTTCGAATTGGTTTCGGGGCAGTCTATAGCTCTCAAGAATCATAGTGCCATTGATTTAGGGTGGTATGACTCGTGGAAAGATATCAGCCGCATCGAGAAATGCGTTTCAGGTAGCTCTTACGTAAAAGGCAAAAAGGGAAAGATAAGCATTTCCAACGGCTTCTTTATTCTCATAACTAATGACAAGGGTTACTGGGAAAAAAGCAAGGAAAATTCAGAACAGGCTGTTGACGGCTTGTTTATGAATGCTGGGAATCATGAAGCCGGCGCAAGGAAGTTTAAAGAGAAAAAGGATTATAGAGGATCACGAAACAACGAATTCAAGATTGAGAATGACTATGAATTCGATTATCAGCCCTATAGAATGCTTCCAGGAAAGTATGGGGATTTTCGGATCCTAATTGTAGAAATCCCGCCCTTGAAGATGACTACAATTCCGGCTCCATAAGCCTTTAATGAAATGCCATGACATCTGGTCAAGAAGGGATACACAGGCAATGAAAGAGACCATAGTATTCGCGCCAGGATCGAGTGGTGCCGAACTCTTGAGAAGCCTCGCTAGATTTGGTCGGAACACACTTGGGTACAGAGTTGTCAGTGCTGCAGAACTGGCGCGTACAGCTCTGATGAAAAGCGGGATCGCAGCCGCGGGAGGATTTCTTCCGAGGAAATCGGAACCTGCCGTCATCGACTGCTTTCTAAGGGATATCCCCTATTTCTCCAGTGCATCCTACGCAGATTCGGAATCGCTGGCGACCTCTCTCTATACTCTGCGTTCCCTTATCCCTGAGGATGAAGCCTCCGCGCTGCGGGAGAAACTGCCCAAAGGAGAGTTTCCCGAGAAGAACGAAGCGCTGAAGCGCGTGTATGAGAGGTATCTGGATAAGCTGTCCCAGGCAGGCCAGTTCGACACCATCGGTCTGATAAGGAAAGCGCTGGCGGATGCAAATCCGCTCGATGCAGACATCCTTACACTGCGCGAATTTCCTCTTACCCCTTTGGAGCGAAGCCTCGCCGAAAAGCTCTCCGGAGGATCGCTATCTGAAGCATCCCTCAGAGAACTGTTCCAAAAGGAGCCAAAAGCTCTGAAGAACGTACAATTCACCGAGTGCTATGGTGCTTCCAACGAGGTTCGAGATATCATCAGCTTTATCTATCGAAATGAGATTCCCCTGGATCGCTGCACGGTAGCAGTGGCTGAAACCCTCAACTATGCGGAGCTTTTCAACGACATTTCAACGGAATACGATATTCCCATGAGCTTTGGCTGCGGGCTTCCTATCACCGTTTCCAATCCTGCCCGGCTGCTGAAGCTCTATCATGCCTGGAACACTTCCGGCTATCGTGGGATCGATGCACTGAACGACCTGATTATGAGCAGCGCTTTCGACCGCAGGAAGCTGCAGGAACTGCTTCCCGAGGGAAAGCTGTTCAATCGGGACAAGTGGAAAGAGCTCATTCAGGCCGCGGGCTCCCTTCGCCTTTCAGCCAACGCCTCAGATAACAGCCGCAAGATAGAAGGATACGCAGCCTCACTTTCCTCCCCTGAGAACAGTTCGGAGATCATCAGCGAGTACGATCAATACACTCTCGCCTGCATCCGAATCATTGCCTCGGAGATGGAAAAAGGCGCAGCTCATCTTATCCGGTCTTATTCGAAAATCCGCGATGGCCGCGCCGGACGCATCGACCGCTCTGCTGTGACGATCATCACAGAAATGATCGACGCCTACCTGCAGTTTGCGGATACCAGCGATATCGACGAGATCATTCCGGCGATCCTGAATAAGACGGTGGCCTCAGAGAACAGCCGTGAAGGGCATCTTCATGTATGCGGGATCGCGGGTGCACTGTCGGCTCCCAGAGAGTATCTTTTCATAGCCGGTCTGTCCGCTTCCAACTTCCCGGGCACACCTACAGAGAACTATCTGTTGCTGGACAGCGATCTGCGCTTGTTCGGCGAAGAACCGCAGGTCCCCACATCTTCCACCCGCATCCTTCGAAAAAAGGAAACCCTCAATGACCTGCTTCGTCTCGCGGCAGCACTGGAACTCAAGGTCAAGCTCTCCTTCTCTTCATATGATCTGGCGGAACTGAAAGACGAAAACCCGTCTTCCGTTATGCATGAGATCTTTGATGCGGTGTACCCTGGCGAAAGATTCAGTGATGCCTTTGAAAAGGTGTGCCGCCACGTTTCCTTCTTTAATGATCGTATCTCCAGGCATTCGGATATCGGTACTGCCTATATCGAAGGCAACAGCCTTCTTCCCGACGATTCGAAAGACGCCGCTGCTTCCGCTGCGTCTGCGGATCTTGGACGCCCCTGGTCCCCGTCGGCAATCGACCTGTATTCCTCATGTCCGAGGCGTTTTTACCTGAAACGAATCCTCGGGATCGAAGAGCCCGAATCAGACGATCCCTTTGAAGTAATCCACGCTTCCGACGAAGGGACCCTGGCCCATGAATTGATGGAGAAACTCGGTACGGAGCACCCGGATAAAGATACGTTCCTCAAAATGGCCGGGACAGCTTTCGACCGATTCCTGCTCGTGCGCCCTCCCGTTCACACGGATGACGGAGAGCGTCAGAAGCAGCGATTCCTGCGGATGATGCGCAATGCATATGAAACGGATCCGGGAAGGGACGTTGCACTCTCCGAAGAAGATGTGACCGTGAAACACCCGTCCGGCGTCACGCTTCACGGCATCCCCGACCGGGTGGAAAAGATAGAAGACGGCCGTTATCTGATCGTGGACTTCAAAACCGGCAGAAGGCTCAAGCACATTCAGGATGATGTCTCCACATGCCTTCAGGTGCTCATTTACGCCTATATGATGGAGCAGACCGGCTTGGATATCGCCGGCTGTGAGTACCGGTATATCCGCAGCCGGAACACGGTAACCTGCCGCTTTGACGAGGACATGAAAGCACAGCTTTCTCGGCTCCTGGAAGAATTCCGCGACGCCTTGCTGTCCGGGGAATTCCCCTGTACCGCGTCCAAGGACAACTGCCGCTATTGTTCCTTCGGCTCGATCTGCGGGAAGGACAGGCCCGACGAAGAGGAGGAGAATGACGATGAATGAGTTGTATGAAAGAGACGCCATTGCTCGCGACCGCATCGTCAGGGATATCTCCTCCAATTTCTTCGTGGAAGCAGGGGCTGGCTCCGGCAAGACGACGGTGCTTGTCAAGCGCATGGTCGCCATGGTGGAATCCGGAATCGACGTGAGCCGGATCTGCGCCATCACCTTCACGAAAGCAGCAGCCGGAGAATTCTACCGGCGCTTCCAAAAAGCGCTCTTCGAAAGAAGCATGGCGGTGGCCGATCCCGGCGCTGCGCAGAAACCCGGTGAACTCGGCGAGCCGAATGACGAAACCAGGACTCGCTGCCGGAATGCGCTGACCAATATTGACCTGTGCTTCATGGGGACTATTGACGCCTTCTGCCAAATGATCCTATCGGAGCATCCATCGGAGGCGGGCGTTCCCTCCAATGCGCGGGTACTCTCGGATGACGAGCTTACGGCGCTTTACCGGAGGGAATACTCCCGGATTCAGAACGGTCGGTACGGTGAAGAATTGCAGAAGCTGAATGAAACATTCCGCGGGCTGCACCGGTACCCGGACGAGGTGTTTCTGAAAACCCTGAAAACCTTGATGGGAATCCGCAATGCGGAGCTGCAGCTTCCGGAAGCGGCCTCCGGAACTCTGAGCGAGGAGTTCGGAGAAGATATTTCCGAGATCCGGAGCCTTGTGACGGAATTGCGAAAACATCCGGAAAGCCAATACGAAGGCAATGCCGGATCCCGCGATTCTTGGGCGGCACTGATGGAAAAGGGCGGTCAGCTGCTGGGCTCCTGGGATGAGGACATTCCGGAAATCCTCGGGATACTTAAAAGTATCTCCGGACTGCGCCTGATCCCGGAATTCGATCCTGCTGGTCTTGGTCCTTTCGGGCAGGCATATTTCGCATCGCACATGAGCGGCAAGAAGCTCAGCTGGTATGAACTGGACAAGAATCACCTCCCCGCGTTCTCTGAGAAACTGCGAAACTATCAGTATGACATGACCATGGCCTTCATCTCCAGGTGTGTCTTGAGCATCGCAGAAAGGCTGAAGAAGGAAGGCGCTCTTTCGTTCTTCGACTACATGCTCTATCTGCGGGATATGCTGAAGCGGGATGCTTTAGGGGATGGCAGGCTGATCCGCCACATCTATGAGCGGCACAGCTATTTCCTTATAGACGAATTCCAGGACACGAACCCCATGCAGGCGGAGATCTTCTTCACGCTCACGGCTGTTGAACCCCGGCACGACTGGCGCAGCTGCGCACCTCATGCCGGTTCCCTGTTCATCGTGGGGGATCCGAAACAGTCCATATACCGGTTCCGCAGCGCGGACGTCTCCTCCTATCTTCAGGTAAAGGAACTATTCCGGGGAGATGTGGGCGAAGTCCTTTATCTGACCCAGAATTTCCGCTCCACATACCATATGAGTGCCTGGTTCAACCGGGTGTTCACGGAACTCCTTCCTGAAAACACGAGGGACCAGAGCCGCTTTGAACAGATTCCGCTGCCAGACGAAGCGCCGGAAGCGGACGGCACGTTCGGCGGGGTTTTCACCTATGCCTGCAGCGACGCGAAAGACGCTCTGCCGGAAGAAAAGGACCCATACCGGGTGCTGGAAGTGATCCGCAAGCTGGTACATCATCCTGAGCATCTGATCCGGGACAGAAATAGCGCAGAGACGAGGCAGATCCGGTACGGCGATTTCATGCTGATCACGCCGGGAAAGGGGAAAATCGCGGAGTACACCGCACTCTTCTCGGAATACCGCATCCCCTTCTGGGTTGAAGGAAAAGTGGTTTTCCGGGAGTGTTCTGCCCTTCGTGATCTGGCAAACGTCTTCCAACTGATTGCACTCCCCAATGAAACGAGATTTCTGTACGCTGCACTGACCGGCTCTCTGTATCGAATCGGGGAGAAGGAACTGCTTCGGCTGAAGGCCGACGGGCTGGTCCTCAGCATATTCTCAGACAATGAAAAGCTCCCGGAAACGGAACCGATCCGGGAGATCCTCGCCGACTTGAGGGAACTGTATTACCGCTCGCAGGAAATGTCTCCGGCAGCCTTGTTCAGTCTGCTTCTGGAGCATTACGATCTGTTCCGGACCACGGGAACCGATCACTTAGAATATGTATACTTCACACTGGAATTGCTGCGGAGCGCAGAAAGCTCCGGAGAGATCGCATCACTGGAAGACGGGGCGAACTATCTGGAAAGCCTGCTGATGGGTGACGACGCGGCAGAACGCTGCATCCGGCTCAACAAAAAAGGAGACAGCATCCATATCGCAAATCTCCACAAGGTCAAGGGGCTGGAAGCGCCGATCGTGATCCTTGCTTACCAAAAGCAGAGAAGCATAAGTCCGGATATTCGCATTGAGCAGACGGCAGAAGGCGCAAAGGCTTGGTTTTTCCAGGGGAGCAAATACTCTATCATAACGAAGGCGTTTGAACAGGAAAAAGATGCGGAAAAGCATAGCCTGGAAGAAGAACGGAAACGGCTATGCTATGTGGCTGCCACTAGAGCGGAGCGTGCTTTGATCATCGGAGACTTGCTGACGGCGAAAGGCGAACATGGCAAAGGTAATCCGTGGTTGTTCTTCACAGAACGTGCCAACGGCGACATTTTCGGTGTACTTCGAGATTCTTCCCCCTACGACCCGCCTGCTGAAGAAAAGCGGATTTCTGAGATTTATGGCCAGAGTACCTGCCTGGATTTGACGGCAGCAAAGCCGAAAGAAGGAAGTTTTGAAATACTCCGGCCCAGCATGATCAAGGTGAAAGCACTGACGGCTTCTGAAGACGATCTGGATGATGCAGCGGAAGATAATGTGCGTAATGACCACAGGAAGAGGAATCCGGCCCTAATAGGCACCATCGTCCACCGGCTGATGGAAATGCTGGTTTCGTCCAAAAACTCGATCGATCTTGAATCGGCGATTCGGGAGATCGCAGGAGACTATGAGGCGGAGGATGCCTATTATTCCGACATCCTCAGAAGCGTCGGCAAGACGGTCCAAAGCGGCGGATTCCCCCAGGAAACAGACGTCCCGCAGGATATCCTGCGGGAGCTGCTGAGCGCGGAGGAGGTCCACTGCGAAGTGCCGTTTTGCTATCAGGAACCCGGCACAACGAACCTCTGGCACGGCGTCATGGACGTGCTGTACAAAAAGGACGGACGGTGGCATATCGTCGATTACAAAACGAATGCCGACCCGTCCGATTTGGATGCAAAGTACCAAGCACAACTGAGAGCATATATTGAAGCATTTCGAGAAATGACATACTCCGTAGCAGATGCAAAGGTTTACCACTTGGACATGTAGGTCAGATAAGGAATTGGAATTATGACTGGTATGAGGGACTGTCGATATGTATAAACACACGGCCGCTTTTGTCGCTTTCTGTAAAAGCGAATTGTCATTTGAACTTAGTATACAGTACGGGTATCAATCGCTATCTGCTTGTATTCTCGACTGTGTTTATTCACTAAGAGCAAAGTATTATAGTGTGACAATTCCCGTTGTAGAACGATATGCCGCGAAGTATTTGAACAATGATAGATTTGCTTCCGGCGAAACGGTATCACAACTAATTCAACATATCGATAACGCCGGTGGACCCATGAGTTTTGCAGAAAAAGTATTGAGAAACAAGCAAAAAAGCGGAGGCATCTTAAAGGCGGAGATTTGTTATCAACTCGCCAAATATCTAGGATATTTACATATTGAAACCATAGATGATTTCAGAAGGTTTGAATCCGCTGAGCTGCTTGAGATCGTTATTCGCTCTGTAAAAGGCATTGGAGATGCTGGAACAAACTACCTGTTTATGCTGGCTGGCGATCCCGATCGGTGTAAGCCGGATGTTCATATACATCACTGTATTCGGGATGCGTGTGGCGAAGATATTCGCAACGAAGAATGCCAAGTGCTGTTCTCTGAGGCTGTTGCGGAGTTGCGAAACGTTTATCCCGAACTGACGGTTGCGACGCTTGACGGGATCATTTGGAATAAGTATCAGTCCAGCAGAAAGCGATGATTCTTGGTTATGCGTCTTAGATGACCCATAACTAAACAGCCGAATATTTGATTCTCCCTACTGTCCTCCCTTATAATCAAAGCATCAACAACGAAAAACGGGAGGAGACTATACTATGGAACGTATTCAGGACTGGACGGGGAAGACCATTGGCTGGCGTGAGGTCAAGCCCAACGGGGATATCGTGATCCGGGATTTCTACGGAAAGATCCGGGGCAAGTACGACAAATACTGCGACGTGACCAGGGATTTCTACGGGAAGATCCTGGCCAGGGGCGACCAGTCGGGAATGCTGGTCCACGACGTGGACCTGGACAGATAACGCAATAACGCTATTCTACAAAACACCTGTTTCTTCTCTTGATAAAAGGTCAGCAAATGGAACACTACATTCTTTCCGTCACCATCGGCAAGCTCAAGCGCTTTTCTGCCGGGTATACTTTGGATCCGGTCCTTCGCAAACGGGCAAGCTTCGTTTTCGACGATCCAGTGGAAGCGAAAGCCGCCATGCGGAAGTCGATCTCAGCATTTTTCGTTTCCCATCAGAGAATCGAGGACTGTAATGGAGCTCGGATTTTTGACAGGAACGGGCTTCCGCAGTTTGAAGACTTTGAACCGTTGGAATATGACCACATGGATTACATCGGCGTGCAGCAGCTGGTGCATCGTATCCTGTTTGAGCCGGACTACGTACCTTCTCCGAAAGATATCCCCCTAGTAGTCACCTGCGCACTTGAGGAAGATTATTGCGAGCCCTATGCGATCGAAATCCATTGTGACAGGAAGCTCTTTCACTTGTCAAGCATCGACCCTTGTTATGAGATCGACTTCAACATCCACGATAGCCGGAAGAAAAAGAATGCATGCTATTACTTCAACTTCCGTATCAGCGGGGATATAGAAGGTCCGGTTGACGTTTTCTCCGCAGTTCTTTGTCCGCTCAGTGCCGGCGGAATCATCGACGACCGGCATCCTGGAAAGCGTTATTTGGACAGCAGTATCAAAAGGGTCCGAGAACGGTTCATTTCCAATAAACCATGAGCACCAAACACTGTCCTGGAACAGGTGCGCCAACGAGAATACGGGCATCTTTCCAGCCTGCAAATCTGTATTTGCATACCCCAATCACCAAGGAGGGATAACTATGGCCGCTCCAAAGAAAACCAGCGCTCGGATGAGCGCAGAGACTCTTATTGCCCGCAACGCGGAGCTGATGCGGGAGTTTTCCATTGAGAATCCGGAAGATCTGAAAAAAGCGCTTGGCGATCGATATCACAATCAGGAAACCAGAAAAGCTCTGACGGACAGGCTTTCCGAAAAGGATCGGATCCTGCTGAGAGACTTCTATTATCATGACTGTCCGGCAGGACTTGACAGGTCCCTCCCCTGTGTCAAGGTTACGATCGACTGGACACGAAGCGATATGTGGATTCCGAGGGATCGAGATTACATCAAGACTATGAAAGTGGTATTTGACCGAATCAAAAACGATGTCAGATACAAGTGCCAAACGGAGCAGGATGTGAAGATAGCATTCAAAGCGTCCTTAGAAGAAGAGTTTGCGGAGAGATTCTTCTCTTTGGCAGACAGCTCCTGGTGGGAAGACCAAAAGCTGCAGTCCGGCAACAACGCTTTTGATGCGGACCGGTTTTCTGTCAAATGCGATTTTGCAGACGGGAGCGTTCGCAAATCAGCGGGGAATCATCCGGATTATCATCCATACGGTAAACTACACGATCTCATGCAGAAGCAGTTCTCACAACTGCGCGAAGCACTGCACTGACGGGTATCTGTGTACTGTATCCGATTCTGCCCTTGAAGGGTTTATGGGACCCATCTGGCCCGATGGGATTGGGCAGTTCCATCAGCTCATTTATGAATAGTTGATTTTTCCCCGAAAAAGACGTATAATACGTTCAGAAGATTTCGAAACCCTTTGTCGGTACTCCTTGAGCATAACGACAAAGGGTTTTCCGTCCCCTCATTGCATTGAAACCGTAAGGCCGCAGAAGAAGCGCAGCACCGAAACGCAAGAAAGAGAGGCAGTTATTTGGCAAACGTCACCTCCTCCAACCTTATTCCCCTTTGCATCCTTCGCATCCTGGAAAAGTACAGCGCTCCCGAGACGCCCGTCACGCAGGAAGAGATTGGAGCATTGCTGATCCAGAACTACGGGATCTCCTGCGAGCGAAAGGCCCTTGGGCGTACGCTTAATCGCATGCGCGACGAGCTTGGCCTGGACATCCCGACCAGCGGCAAAGGCTGCTGGCTG
>JAEEGL015655187.1_pt1 | contig 10456 bp, 6 predicted proteins | sample 9134231 | NCBI WGS metagenome assembly JAEEGL01 (sample SAMN16246548, study PRJNA631951) | gut metagenome | biome: gut microbiome; feature: rumen; material: fiber-attached | host: Bos | place: Iran: Karaj | collected 2018-10 | reverse complement strand
GGCGGCGGAAGTTGCCTGCGTTCTTTCTACGAAGAAGCATCTGGATCTGTTCAAGGAGATGCTGGCCAATCGCGAAGGCAGCCTGGAATGCGTGGTGGGCATGTATACCGAGCCCGGCAGCGAAGGACCTGAGCTTTCCCTGCTGGATCTGATCGAAGAGGGCAAGAGGCTCATCGCAGCGGGCGACAGAAGCTTTATCGACGCCCAGATCGACGAAGAAGCCATGGGCATTCTGCTGTATACCTCCGGCACCACCGGGCTTTCCAAGGGCGTCATGCTGTCCCATAAGAACATCTGCGCCGACCTGATGAGCTCCCCCAATCTGCTGGAAGTTCTGCCCACGGACATCTTCTTCAACGTGCTGCCTCTGCATCACACCTACGCCTGCACCTGCGACTTTCTGATGCCCATGTACAAGGGAACCTGCACGGCATTCTGCGAAGGCCTGAAGTACATCCAGAAGAATCTGAAGGAAGTGCAGCCCACTTTCTTCCTGGGCGTGCCCGCCATCTTCGAAAGCCTTTACAAGGCCATCAACAAGAACATCAAGAAGCAGGGCAAGGAAAAGACGGTTGCAAAGGTTCTGAAGATCAACCGGTTTACCAAGAAGATCGGCATCGATCTGGTGCCCAAGTTCATGGGTCAGATCCTGGACGTGTTCGGCGGAAGGATGCAGACCATCATCGCCGGCGGCGCCGCCATGGATCCCGTCATCACGAACTTCTTCCTGGATCTGGGATTCAAGGCGGTACAGGGCTACGGCCTGACGGAGTGCTCTCCCATCGCTGCCCTCAATCCGGATAAGCGGGAACTGGCCAATCCGGCGGCGGCAGGCCGGGTGCTTCCCAATACCGAGGCCAAGATCGTCGACGCCGGAGAAGACGGCAACGGCGAGATCTGCATCAAGGGCGACCACGTGATGCTGGGCTACTACAATATGCCGGAACAGACGGCAGAGGTGCTGGTGGACGGCTGGTACCACACCGGCGACCTGGGATATATCGACGAAAACAACTTCATCTTCATCACCGGCCGCAAGAAAAACGTCATCATCACCTCCAACGGCAAGAACGTCTATCCGGAGGAACTGGAATACAAGCTGTCCCTCAGTCCCTACGTGGCGGAATCCATGGTGTGGTCGGAAAATGACGAACATGGCCACAACAGGAACATCGTGGCCACCATTATCGCCGACAAGGAAGAGGTGGAGGCGGTCCTGGGCAAGGATGCGCCGGATGGGAAGGTCCTGGAGCTGCTGCAGGGAGAGGTGGACAAGCTGAACGGGCAGGAACCCATCTTCAAGCAGATCAACAAGGTGATCCTGAGAAAGGAGCCCTTCGTCAAGAATACCTCCGCAAAGATCAAGAGATTCGCGGAAGAGAACAAGAAGCTGAATTAGCGTTTGGAGCCATGAGCCCGGCGGCATGCCGGGCTTTTTGTTTTGCGGAAGTGCCCCGCTGGTCTGCGCCGGGACATGGGAATGCCGGAGGGATAAATCTCTGGTATAATACAGACGGAGGAATGCCTATGAAATTCATTCATTTATCGGATCTTCATCTGGGAAAGCGGGTTAACGGCTTTTCCATGCTGGAAGATCAGGAATACATCCTGAAAAAGATCCTGCAGATCGTCGATGAGGAAAAGCCGGATGCGGTGGTCATTGCGGGGGACGTGTACGACAAATCCGTCCCCTCCGGGGAAGCGGTTACCCTGCTGGACCGCTTTCTCTGGTCTTTGTCGAAGCGGAAGCTGCAGGTGATGCTGATCGCGGGCAATCACGACTCAGCGGAGCGCCTGGCCTTCGGCGGACGGCTGCTGCAGCAGAGCGGCGTCCACATCTCCCCGGTCTACGACGGACATGCTGCGGAGGTGGTTTTGACCGATGTCTTCGGGCCCGTCCATTTCTGGCTGCTTCCCTTCATCAAACCGGCTCACGTGCGGGCCTTCCTGGGGGAGGACGCTGCGGAGGCTGCGACCTATACGGAGGCTTTGCGCCTTGCCATCGCCGGGATGGAGCGGGATCTGACCCAGCGCAACGTGCTGGTCTGCCACCAGTTCGTCACCGGCGCCGGCCGTTCCGAATCGGAAGAGCTGTCCGTGGGGGGGTCGGACAACGTGGATGCGGAGGTCTTCGAGGGCTTCGACTACGTGGCCCTGGGTCACCTGCACGGACCGCAGAACGCAGGGAGCGAAAGGATCCGCTACTGTGGAACGCCCCTGAAGTATTCCTTCTCGGAAAAGGATCACGTCAAGTCCGTTACGGCGGTGACCCTGGGGGAAAAGGGAAGCCTACAGGTCCGGACCATACCCCTGAAGCCCCGCCGCGATATGCGGGAGATCCGGGGCACCTATGCGGACCTGACCCTGCGCAGCAATTACGAAGGAACGGATACAGGGGATTACGTGCACGTGATCCTGGAGGACGAGCAGGATGTGCCGGACGCCGCCGCGAAGCTTCGGACGGTCTATCCGAATCTGATGAAGCTGGATTACGACAATACGAGGACCCGTACAGCTGCCTTTTTCGGCGATCCTGAAATGCCGGAGCGGCGCTCCGGGACGGATCTGCTGGCAGAGTTTTATGAAATGCAGAACGGATCGCCCTTGAGCGAAGAGCAGCTGTCTTACAGCAGGGCATTGATGGAGACCATCGGGGAGGAACTGGCATGAGACCTCTGACACTGAAAATGTCGGCCTTCGGGCCCTATGCCGGCGTGCAGGTCCTGGATCTGGAGCGCTTCGGCAAAAGCGGACTGTATCTGATCACCGGGGATACCGGCGCCGGCAAGACCACCATCTTCGACGCCCTCTGCTATGCGCTCTACGGCGAGCCCAGCGGATCCAACCGGGACGCTTCCATGCTCCGTTCCAAATACGCGGCAGAAGAAACTCCCACCGAGGTGGAGCTGCGCTTCGAAAACGGCGGCAAGATCTATACGGTCCGCCGGGTCCCTGAATACATGCGCAGAAAGCAGAGGGGAGAGGGATATACGAAGCATACGGCAGAGGCGGAGCTTCGCTATCCGGACGGCCGGGTGGAGACGAAGATCAATGCGGTCACCAAGGCTGTGACGGAGATCCTGGGGGTGGACCGAAGCCAGTTCTCCCAGATCGCCATGATCGCCCAGGGGGATTTTCAGCGCCTGCTGGTGACGGAGACGAAGGAACGGCAGGAGATCTTCCGCAAGCTGTTCCGGACAGATCTGTATCGGGAATTCCAGGACCGGATGCGCAAAGACATGAGCGATCTGAACGCCGAGCGGGAACGGTCCAAGCAGGATGAAGCTCTTTTCGTCCGGGAGATCCTCTGCGAAGAGGAAGATCCTCTGTACGGCGAGGTGGAGAAGGCCCGTCAGGGCAGCATGTTGACGGAAGATATCCTTATGTTGATCGACAAACTGACCGGACAGGATGAGATCCGTCTGGAAGGTTTAAAAACCAGGCAGCGAGAGGCCGAAGATATCCTGCAGTCGCTGACGAAATTGCTGGAGAAAGCCCGGCATCGCCGCAGTCTGGAGGCGGAATTGGCCAAAGTCCTGAAAGCTGCGGAGGCGCACGGAAAGCAGAAAGCAGCCGTGGAGAAGGTCCTGACGGAGGAGGAGGGACGCTCCCCTGAGGTTCAGCGGTGGAAGAACGATGCGGCGGTACTGGCATCCCGTCTGACGGATTACGATGGATTGGAGGCTCTGCGGAAAGAGTCTGCAGCATTGGAAAAGGTCCTGAAGCAGGTCCGGGAGAAACTGGCAGAAAGCAGTGCGCGGAAGGAGGAACTGACGGCCCAGTGGTCCGGGATGCAGACCGAATGGACCGCCCTGACGGACGCCGGTGCCCGCCGGGCGGAACTCCTTTCCCGGATCGATTCGCTTCAGGGCCGCAGTTCAGCTCTTCTCGGGCTTCAGGAGGATCTGGAAGGGCTGGAACCCCTGAAGGAAGCCTGCGAAGAGGCTCAGCGGATCTATCTTTCCTCAGAGGAGAAGGCGAAAAAGGCCCGGGATGCCGCCCAGTCCATGCGGACTCTCTTCAACCGGGAACAGGCCGGCATCATGGCGGAGCTGCTGAAGGATGGCGAACCCTGTCCCGTATGCGGGTCAACCCAGCATCCCAACAAGGCTGTGAAGGCAGAAAACGCTCCTTCGGAAAGCGAGGTCGAAAGGGCGGAAAAGACCGCAGGAAAGGCTCAGGAGGCCTGCAATAAAGAGTCTGAGGCATGCTCACGGGCAAAGGCCTCGCTGGAGGCTGCGGAGGAAGCAGCCGCGAAGAAGGCCGCCCTGCTGCTGGAGGACAGCTCCCTGGAGAATGCCTTTCTCCTTCTGCAGAAGCAGCTGTCCGCGCTGAGGACTGAGCAAGAGGCTCTGAATGAGGAACTGGAGCAGGAAGAAACAAAAATCCGCCGCAGGATGGAGCTGGAGGAATCGCTGCCGGATCGGAAATCGTCTTTGGATCAGGTGTCGGAGGCATGCGAAGCGCTGAAGCGGAAGCTTGGCGAGACGGAAGTGAAGGCCGGATCCCTGGAAAAGCAGATCCTCTCCCAGAAGGCCAATCTGTCCTATCCGGACAGGAAGGGCGCAGAGAAGGCCCTTCAGGAAATAAACGGCCGCATCGTCGCCGCGGAAAAGTCGATGGAACAGGCCCGGCAGGCAGCGGCGGACTGGGAAAAGACTTCCGCCACGCTGGAATCTAACCGGAAGGAATATGAAAAACTGCTGGCGGATCAGCCGGTCATCGATGAGGAAGCGAAAGCTGCGGAAATGGCCGGAGCGGAAGCAGAGCGGGACAGGATCGCAGAAGCGGCCGGCACCGTGGATCACCGGCTGCAGGTCAACCGGAACTGCAGAGAGAAGGTGAGTGCCCAGGCGGAGGAAAGGCGGACGCTGGATCGGCGCTGGCAGTGGATGGATGCCCTGTACCGGACCGTGTCCGGGCAGCTGAGCGGCAGAGAAAGGATAGCTCTGGAGGTCTGGGTCCAGATGACCTATTTCGACCGCATCCTTCACAGGGCCAACGTGCATCTGATGCAGATGTCGGAGGGGATGTTTGAACTGAAAAGACGGCAGACTGCCCTGGATCTGCGCAGCCAGAACGGTTTGGATCTGGACGTGATCGACCACTACAACGGCAGCGAGCGCAGCGTCAGGAGCCTCTCCGGCGGAGAATCCTTCCTGGCTTCTCTGTCCCTGGCCCTTGGCCTGTCCGAAGAGATCCAGGCCAGCGCCGGAGGCGTGCGGCTGGACTGCCTGTTCGTGGACGAAGGCTTCGGCTCCCTGGATGAGGAAACGCTGCAGCAGGCCATGAAGGCCCTGGCTTCCCTCACGGAGGGGGACAGGCTGGTGGGCATCATCTCCCACGTGGAACAGCTGCGGCAGCAGATCGACCGGCAGATCCGGGTCAAAAAAGAAACCTCCGGCGGAAGCCGCGCGGAGGTATGCATCTAACGCTCTGCAGGTGCTGCAGGATTAAAAACAAAAGATCAGATGGATGAGGGCTGCCCGTTTTCTCTGGGCAGCCTTCTGTATATGCGGAAATACATGGTGATGGAGCAAAGGCTGGCGCCGATGATCTGAGAGAACATCTCCGCGTAGAACACCCCCATGACGCCGAAGCCGATACGGGGCAGCAGCAGGGTGAGAGGCACCACCAGAATGAGCTTTCTCAGCATGGAGAAGAACACCGCGTAGCGGGGCTTGTTGAGGGCGACGAAGACGTTCTGGCTGCTGGTCTGGAAGGTCATCATGAAGTAGACCGCATAGTAGATGTGCAGGCAGGGGATGGCTGTCTTCACCAGCACCTCGTCGGCGGTGAACAGACGGATCAGCTGGGCGGGATGGGTGAGCACCACCAGCCAGGACAGCACGTTGTAGGTGAATGCCGCCAGCATCATAAAGCGTATGGTCTTCTTCACCCGGTCGTAATTCCGGGCGCCGTAATTGAAGCCCATGATGGGAACGGAGGCATGGATGACCCCGTTGATGGGCTGGCTGATGACGTCCCTCATGGAATTGATGATGGAGAAGGCTCCGATGTACAGGGTGCTGGCTGCCCCGCCGAAGGATTTCAAGGTCATGTTGACCACGGCCTGAGCGATGCTGGTGGAAAATTTGAAGGTGAATCCCGTCACTCCCAGCTTGAGGATGCGGGGCACTTCCCGGTGATCCAGCTGCAGACCGGTGATGCGCAGCAGGCTTTTGGGTCCCGTCAGAAAGCGGATGACCCACAGAGCGCTTATGAACTGGGAGATGACGGTGGCGATCCCCGCACCCTTTACGCCCATGTGGAACACGAAAATGAACAGGGGATCCAGGGCGATGTTGAGCACGGCCCCGATGATGACGGTGGCCATTCCCACCTTCGGAAATCCCATGCCGTTGATGAAGGGGTTCATGCCCAGCCCGATGAGCACGAAGATGGTGCCGATCAGGTAGATGCGGAAATACTCCATGGCGTAGGGCAGGGTCTCCTCGTCTCCGCCCATGGCGGACAGGAAGGGACGCGCGAAGATGAAGAGGATCGCCGTCAGCAGCACGCCGATGATGAGGAGCATGGTGAAGGAGGTCTCCAGGATGCGCTTGGCCCTGTCGTTGTCGCCCTCTCCTCTTGCGATGGAGCAGAGCGGATTGCCGCCGGTGCCGCACAGGTTGGCAAAGCCGGTGATGAGGGTGATGAGGGGGAAGGCGATGCCTACGCCGGACAGGGCGGCGGTGCCGATGCCGGGAATGTGCCCGATGAACATGCGGTCCACGATGTTGTAGAGCATATGAACGATCTCAGCCAGGGCGATGGGAATGCCCAGTCTGAGAACGGTCTTGGGGATGCTGCCCTGCGAATAATCACCTTTTTTTGTCGTTTGAACTGCCAAGGATGCTCCTGTCTGCCGCCGGCGATGGAAGTCCTTTTATTATATCACAGTTCGGGATGGAAGAGAGACGGGCGGAAAACTTTACAAACCACAAGATATAGCGTACAATTGGTACATAATCGCAATATTCTTGTGGGATGCAGAACGCATCAGGAGAAATCATATGAAATGCCCGTTTTGTGAAGCACCGGACACCAAGGTGATCGACTCCCGTCCGACGGAGGAGGGCCATGCCATCCGCCGCCGCAGGGAATGCGAAAAGTGCGGCAAGCGCTTTACGACGTACGAAAAGGTGGAGGAAGTATTCTTCATGGTGGTCAAGAGGGACGGCAGCCGGGAATCCTTTGACCGCAACAAGGTGCTGAACGGCATCGTCCGCGCCTGCGAAAAGCGGCCGGTCACCATGGAGCAGATGGAATCCGTGGTCTCGGAAGTGGAGCGGGGCCTGAACAACATGATGGAAAAGGAGATCAGCAGTTCCTTCATCGGCGAAGTGGTCATGGAGAAACTGAAGGATCTGGACGAGGTGGCCTACGTGCGCTTTGCCTCCGTCTACCGTCAGTTCAAGGACGTGAACACCTTCATCGCGGAGATCGAGAAGCTGCTGGGCACCGACGCGGGGGGCAAGCTGAAGAAGGGCGCCAAGGCGCCGAAGGCTGTTCCCGCTGCGATCGAGGAGGATTAGTCCATGCGCAGCAAGACCATCGTCGCCATCGACGGACCGGCGGGCGCGGGCAAGAGCACCATCGCGAAACTCCTTGCCGGCCGCATCGGCGCGGATTACATCGATACCGGCGCCATGTACCGGGCGGTCGCCCTGCAGCTGATGCGCACGGGCACCGACTACCGGAACCCGCAAGCCCTGCAGGCCATGCTGGACGCCATGGACGTGGATTTTTCCCAGGGCCGCACCCTTCTGAACGGGGAAGACGTGAGCGGGCTGATCCGCACCCCGGAGATCTCCGCACTGGCATCGCCTTCCTCCGGCGTGCCCGCTGTCCGCTATAAGCTGACCGCCCTGCAGCAGGCCATGGGCCGGCGCAAGAGCATCGTCATGGACGGCCGGGATATCGGCACCGTGGTATTTCCCGACGCGGATTTTAAGTTTTTCCTGACGGCTTCCGCGGACGAACGGGCCAGACGGCGCACGGAAGAGATGCGGGCAAAGGGTCAGGAAGCGGATTTTGAGGCCATACGGGCGGACATCATCCAGCGGGATCACCAGGATTCCAGCCGGGAGTTCCGTCCTCTGCGCAAGGCGGAGGACGCGGTGGAGATCGATTCCACGGATATGAGCATCGACAGCGTGGTGGAGACCATGATGGCCTTCATCACCGCAAAAGACAGATAAGACGGAATATACGGAATACAAAGAGGCACAGATATGGTCCACAGCATTTTCAATGAAGTTCTGGGCCCCATCATGACCGGGCCATCCAGTTCCCATACCGCAGGCTGCGGCAGGATAGGGCTGACGGCCCGGTCTTTGTATGGAAAGCCGGTCCGCCGGGCGGAGATCGTCTTCGACGAGCGGGGTTCCTACCCCGGCACCTATAAAGGGCAGGGGTCCGACTACGGATTCGCGGGAGGTCTCCTGGGACTGGATATCGCGGATCCCCGGTTCAGGGACGCCCTGAAGATCGCCCGGGAGCAGGGCTGCCGTTTCGATTTCCTGACGGCAGATCTGGGGGCGGAGCATCCCAACCAGGCGGAGATCCGCATTTACGAAGATAATGAAGCGGAACCGGCAATGCGGCTGATGAGCTACTCCACCGGAGGCGGCATGTTCGAGATCCACGCCATGGACGGTCTGGACGTGCTGATCGACGGCAGTTTCGAGCAGGTCTTTCTTCTGTGCGATGAGGAAAGAGAAGACGAGGTGGAAGACCTCATCCGGCGCTGCCGTTTCTTCTATGACCGCACGGATCTGAAGGGACAGCGCTTCTTTGCCGTTGCCCTGGATGCGGATCAGGACAGCGCGCCCCTTACGGAACTGCGGCAGTGGGAGGGCGTCCGCTACGTGCGGATCGCTGAACCTGTGATGCCCGTGCCCCGGAACCGCAGGATGCAGCTGCCCTTCCGCACGGCAAAGGAAGCCCTGGCCTACGGTGAAGAAAGGGAACTGAACGCCGCCGATCTGGCGGTGTTGTATGAGACCGCCTACGGAAGCATAGACAGGGAACGGGTCTACGAGCTGGCAGCCCAGACGGAGGACGCCATGCGCCGCTCCTGCGTGCCTCCTGATCCGCAGACCACGGAGCTGTTCGGTTTTCTTCCCTACCGGAGCGCGCAGATGCGCAGTCTCCGGGAGGAACTGCAGTCCAAGGATAAAATGGCAGGCCTGCTGGATGCGGGGCTGCTGAACGACGCCATGCTGGCAGCCGTGGCCGTGATGGAGAACAGCTGCGCCCACAACGTGGTGGCGGCGGCTCCCACGGCGGGATCCAGCGGCGTGCTGCCCGGCGCCATCGTGGCCATCGCGGACCGCATGGGCATGCGGCCTGTGCTGGTGCGGGAGGGCCTTCTGGCTGCGGGGCTGGTGGGGTCCTTCATCGGAAACCGGGCCACCTTCGCCGCAGAGGAGGCGGGCTGCCAGGCAGAGACCGGAGCGGCTTCCGCCATGGCGGCGGCGGGACTTGCCCACATGCTGGGATGCGGCCTGAAGGGCGTTTTCTGCGCGGCATCCATGGCCCTGCAGAACATGCTGGGCCTGATCTGCGATCCCGTGGGAGGCCTGACGGAAATCCCCTGCATCACCCGCAACGTTTCCGCGGTTTCCAATGCCGTGATGTGCGCCAACATGGCGAAGCTGGGCTTCGACTGCGTCATCCCCCTGGACGAATGCATTGAAGCCATGCTGGACGTGGGTCAGCAGCTGCCTTCGGAGCTGCGCTGCACCTGCAGGGGAGGGCTGTGCACTACGAAGACCGGCCGCAGGCTGCAGCTGTTCATGGAGAAGATGAGGGAAGGCGAAGAATCATGAAGGACTATCTGCCCTTGGGCGCAAAGGCCTGCGTCTTTGATTTCGACGGAACGCTGGCGGATACGGAAGCCTTCCATTTTGAGCTGTACCGGCGTCTGCTGGGAGATGGCTTCGGAGTGGATCTGGCCTGGGAGGACTGGCTGCACTACATCGGCCGTACGGATCCGGACTTTCACCGCATGATGGAAAAGGATTACGGAATCACCATCGATTCCGAAGCGGTGATGGCGGTGTATTTCCGCGCCCTGCTGGAGGAGGAGCCTGCTGCGGCCGCACCCTATGGATGGGTCCGTGAGGTTCTGACCGAAGCCCGGGAAAAGCAGATTCCGGCCTGCATCCTTTCCTCCGGCAACCGGGACGTGATCTGCGCCTGTCTGAAGGCCTGGGATCTGTCCGGCTTTTTCCGGGATGCCAACGTGATCAGCGTGTCCTCCGGTCTCTTTGCCAAGGGAGATGTCTTTGCGGATCCGGCCCGCTATCTGGATGGCTTCTCCGGAGGTCCCGGGGACGTGATGCTCTTTGAAGACTCCATCCATACGATCAAAACGGCCCGGGGCTGCGGCATCGGATGGGTCGCCGGGGTGACCCACGGATACAACCGGGGCATCGAAGCCTTCTGC
>JAEEGL014725382.1_pt1 | contig 10456 bp, 11 predicted proteins | sample 9134231 | NCBI WGS metagenome assembly JAEEGL01 (sample SAMN16246548, study PRJNA631951) | gut metagenome | biome: gut microbiome; feature: rumen; material: fiber-attached | host: Bos | place: Iran: Karaj | collected 2018-10 | reverse complement strand
CCAACTCCCCCACCATTATGAGGGTCGCGGTGCTCCAGCCCATCGAGGCCCTCTCCCACATCCCCCGCATCAACGTGGCGAGCTACCAGTCCGCCTCCGGCGCGGGCGCCCAGGCCATGCTCGAGCTGGAGAACCAGTACCGCGAAATCGTTGAGCAGAAGCCCGTTACCGTCAAGAAATTCGCCTATCAGCTGGCCTACAACGTCATCCCGCAGATTGACGTCTTCCAGGACAACGGCTACACCAAGGAAGAGATGAAGATGTTTGCCGAGACCCGGAAGATCCTTCACTCCGACGTGCGTTGCTCGGCGACCTGCGTTCGCATCTCCTCGCTGCGCTCACACTCCGAGGCCGTGTGGATCGAGACCGAGAAGCCGCTCTCCGTGGAGGAGGTGCAGGCGGCCCTCGCCGCCGCACCGGGTGTGACCCTGCAGGACGAGCCCGCCACGCAGACGTATCCGATGCCGCTTTTCACAGGCGGCAAGGACGACGTCTACGTGGGGCGCGTGCGCAAGGACATCGCCTGCGACAACGGGATTACCTTGTGGCTCTCGGGCGACCAGATCCGGAAGGGCGCGGCGCTGAACGCGGTGCAGATCGCGGAGTACCTGCTTTCGGCTTGATCCTGTCCCATTTGACTTTGTAGCGGATACGTCCGCTGTTGTCCACGTACTCGTACATCTCCCGCACGGTGGCCGCACCGTAGCGGGTGAGTTCGTAGACATCGGGATAGTAGCGCTGCAGGACGCGCATCTGCTGACGGGCATCGTGGATGTAGCGCCGGACATAGCGGCGCCTGATGTCCCAGTCCTTGCGTCCGCCGGGATAGATCTTCTCACGCATCGAGACGATCTCCAGCAGACCTTCGGAATAGTAGTTATAGAGTTGCGGATAATGCATCCGCAGGATGGCGCGCTGCTCCACCGGATTCTCGATGTAGCGGTAGCCCGTCATCCGGGTAGAATGGGAGTATGCCGGCGAGGAGCCGACATATGCCAGACCGCAGGACAGCATCACCGTCGCGGCGGCAAGCAGGGTCATCAGTCGGAGAATCTTTTTCATACGCAATAAGGTTTTATCCCTGCTTATTCAAAATCCGGGCCGCAGTCGGATCAGAGCAGGTTGAGTGCCCGCAGGAAGGCCTCCTGGCCGGCATCGGGCGCCTCCACACGGCGGATGGACCAGTCGGATGTATCGATCCGCAGACCGGCGTCCGGCAGGTAGCTGTCGTAGTCGATATCGTCGCGCGTGTCGGCGAGCCGGCGCAGCTCCGGCATGGGCCGGCCGGCCACCTCATCCACCATGGCCCAGAACTCCTCTTCGGTGAAACCACGCCGGAGCTCCTTGTAGTAGCGTGTGTAGAGGCCGCGCATCACATCATCCAGCGAACGCTGCATGCCGGTGGCGCGGCGCAGCGCAATGTCCATCAGCAGCCCCACCACGGGGCCCTTATGGTAATAGTCCACACGCACGTCGTTGACATTGCGGTCCCGGTTCATGAAGTTGAGCCAGATGTCGTAGCCGGCCTCCCGGAGGCTCATGTGGCGCTGCCCCTCGTATGGGGCATACTGGCGAAAATACTTACTGAGTATGTCCAAATCCTCGTCAGGACCGGCAATCCCGGCCAGGCCCAGCAGGCGGAACTCATAGTAGCAGGTCAGCCCCTCACTCACCCACAGCATCGGTGTGAAGGCTTCGCGGTCGTAATTGAGCGGCCACAACTCGGCTGGCCGGATGCTCTTGACATTGTAGAGGTGGAAGTATTCATGGGCCGTGAAAGCCATGAAATTCACATAGCTCGCACGACTCCTGAAACGGTAGGAGCCACCGGTGAAACAGGCCTGGGAATTCAGGTGCTCCAGCCCGCCGCCGCCCGCACCCATGTGGATGAGGCAGTAGTTGTCGTAGGGCACTTCGCCCATCAACTGCGTGGCGGCACTGACAATCCGCCGGAAATCCGCCTCGAAACCGCTCTCCTCAATCCCGTCCGGCGTCTCTATGGCGAAATCGTACCGGCGCCCCTCATGTTCGAAAGTCCGCGTATAATAGTTCCCCAGCAGGAACGGGGAGTCATAGAGTACGTCGAAGTCGGGTGCCCGGAAGCGCCGTCCACCCTCCTCAAGCGGCAGAAGGCCGCTGGAGATGTGCTCCCACCCGTCCGGCAGGACGAACTCCACCGACACGGGATGGCCCAGGTCGCCATCTACGTGCATGAACACGCCGGTCGGCGAGACGAAGGCCACATCCGGAGCGACCCGGCTGGAAGCCACGTCGCGGCGGTCGGCGAAGATGCGGTAGGACGCCCTCACCACGCCATCCTGCGGCACGCTCACGTGCCAGCGGTTCTTGCCCTCCTTGCTCCATGCCAGCGGCTCCCCGGCCGCATCCGCCGCGGCGAAATCACAGAGATGCTTGGGGAAATCCAGAATTTCGTAATAGCCGGGCGTCCAGACCGGCATATTGAGCGTGATCTCGCGACAGCGCGCGGGATCATCCACCGTCAGGTCCAGGTCCACCAGGAGATAATGCCCCTGCGTATCCACACCCACGGTGTAAGACATCTCATACTGCATTTGCGGTGCCGCACAGGCGGCACAAAGAGCCAGTCCGCACAAGAGCGGCAGGATCAGGTTTCCGAGTCTCTTCATAATACAATCACGTTCCTGTTCAGCGGATCTCCTTACCGAAGGGAAAGATGGAGCCGACGGCCATCTTGAAATGCTGCAGTCCCCAGGGGATCCCCACGATCGTGACGCAGAGGATCAGTCCGAAGAAAAGGTGTGTCAGCGCAATCTCCCACCATCCAAGCAGGATCCAGATAAGATTCATCACCGTGGAGAGGCAGCCCGGCTGCCCGGGCCCGTTCACGAGTTCGTGGCCGAACGGCCACAGTGCATACGTACCCAGTTTGAAAAGCTGCACCCCGAACGGGATTCCGATGATGGTGATACACATCACCAGTCCCACGAAGTAATACACCAAGGCGACGATCAGTCCGCCCAACACCAGCCAGATGATATTTCCAAGTCCTTTCATGATTTTGCAAATCTAAACAAAAAACAGGATATACCCGGCGTGTTTTTTGCTAGAATTGCAAGGAATTATCCTTGCGATGAGACGATTCTTTTTTATCCTTCTGGCCCTCTTTGTCCTCGTACCCGCCACCGGGGCATGGGCACAGCGCATCAGCGACAGCAGCTACCGGACCGTCGCACACCTCAAGTCTGACGGCACGCTCCAGGATGCGTCTTACCGTATCATCGGACATCTCAAGTCCGACGGGACCGTGCAGGATGCTTCGTACCGCATCGTCAGCCATGTCAAGTCTGACGGGACGGTCCAAGACGCATCGTACCGGATCATCGGGCACATCAAGTCCGACGGGACGGTCCAGGATGCATCCTACCGGATCATCGGGCACATCAAATCCGACGGGACGGTCCAGGATGCGTCCTACCGCATCATCGGGCATGCCGATGGTGTCCCCCTGCGGTGGGCGGCATATATTTTCTTCTTCAACAGATAAACCCTTTATTCCGATAATTATGGTTAAGCATATCATCCTATGGACCTTGGATCCCGCTTTGACGGATGAGGAAAAAGAGGCCGTGAAGGCCGGCATCAAACAAGGCCTGGAAGGCCTGGTGGGTCAGGTGCCGGGGCTGCTCTCCGTGCAGGTGCAAACCGGCGGACGCCTGCCCTCATCGACGGCCGACCTCATGCTGGACAGCACGCTCGAGAGTGCGGAGGCACTGCGCGGCTATGCCAAGCATCCCGCGCACGTGGCCGTCGCCAACACGAAAGTCCGTCCCTATACCGTTCAGCGCGCCTGCCTGGACTACGAAGTGTAGCCAACGGCATGGCCAGCCGGTTCAAGGTCGGAGATCCTGTCTGCACACCTCCGCCAGCCTATAGTACCGATCTTCAGCGCAAGGTCTATGAGACCTTCGCGGCACTCGGTATCCCCTTCGAGCGGGTGGACACCGATCCGGGACTTACGATGGAAGACTGCCGGCATATCGACGAGCGGATCGGTGTGCGCATCGTCAAGACCCTCTTCCTCTGCAACCGGCAACAGACGGAGTTCTATCTTTACGTGACGACGGACGACAAGCCCTTCGTCACGCGGGAATTCTGCGGGGCACTGGGTATTCCGCGCGTATCTTTTGCTCCGGCTGAGAAACTGTGGGAACGGACCGGTGTGCCGGTTGGCGCCACGACGGTCCTGAGCGCCATCCTGCCGCAGGCGGCCGGCATCCATCTGGTGATGGACCGCACCGTCTCCGAAAGCGAATGGTTCGCCTGCACCGACGGCACGGCCACCTGCTTCGTGAAAGTCCGCACCCGGGACCTTCTGCAGGAATACCTTGCCGGCAAGGAAATACGCTTGTTAGATTAAGAGTCAGTCCTCCCCGATCTCCTGTACCAGGTCGTCGAGCGTGTCGACGACACCGTCGAAGAGCTTGTACATCAGCTCCGGCTCCATCATCTCGGGAATGTAGACGAAGACGCGCCGCCCGGCGCCGGCCATCCAGCCGGCTTCGGTATGCGCGCTGCGTCCGCATGGCAGCACGAGCACGCAGGTATCAGCCCATTCCAAGGCCTCCTGGTCAGCCTGGAACTGCCGCTCGGCCAGCGGGTGATGAAGTCCCTCGGCATACTCCCGGAAACTCCAGTTCGGGGCGGCCGGGTCGATATCGGTCCAACGGAAGCCGTTGCCGCCGTGGGGCGGATGGCGGAAGTCGAAGACTTCGTGGCCTTCCGCCCGGAGGCGGGCCACCACTTCCGGGAAGAAGGGATTCCTCCAGCTGGAGGCGACGTAGATCCTGGATTTCTTTTTCATGCCACAAAAAGGTCAGACCAGCCGGATGAACGTGATGGTGCGGCCGCAGGTGATGCCTTCACGTCGGGCGGAAAAGAAGCTCCCGTCCGTATAACTGTCGATGCCGCATTCACGGATATTGCCCGCGGGCACGCCCGCCTCCTCGAGCAGCCAGCGGTTGGCCTTGAAAAGGTCGAGATGATGGCCGTCCGCCATCGGGACACCGCTGCGGCCCGGCTTGAAGTACCAGATATCCTCGAGCGGGAAACCCTGCTCCTTGAAGAACTGGACCACCTCCTCGCCAACCTGGAAACTCGCCGGGCCGATAGCCGGGCCGATGGCGGCCTGGATCTCCTCCGGCCGGCTGCCGAACTTCTGCTTCATCTCGAAAAGGACCTTCTGCGAGATCCGCTGGACCGTCCCTTTCCAGCCGGAATGGATGGCAGCCACGACGCGGCGCTGGCGGTTATAGAGAAGGATCGGGACACAGTCGGCCGTGTGGACGCCCACGGCGACGCCCGGCAGGGCTGTCACCAGGGCATCATAGCCGCTCAGTTGCTCCTTGCGGACGCCGGGGCGGTCGATGACCGCGACGCGGAAGCCATGGATCTGGTGAGCTTCGATAACGGGGTAAGGAAGGACGGAGTCACGACGTGTCGAAAAGGCTTCGACACCGGGGCCCAAATCGTACCGGAGAAGTGTTTCTGTAGTGGTTTCTGTGGTCATTGCAAGACAAATATAAACAAAAAAAAGCCCTCTGACACAACCAGAAGGCAATAACTTTTTTGTTTTTTTCCAAGGGGTCCCCCGGGGCTCCCCAAAGAGGGATATGAGATAAAAACTATCTTGTTTTACTCGCTAATTCTCAATACAGTAACACCAACAATCTTGGTGTTCGCCCGAAGATAGGCCTCGAGCGTGCGGGGCTCGACGACGACCTTCTTCGCAGCGGTGGAAGCGTGGATAAAACCGAGGCGATCGCCCGGTTTCACACGATAAGCGACGACGACATGGGAGTAGTCGAGGCCGTCGACGGAGGTGGCGAAGCAGAGGATGTCGCCGCTCTGGATGCGGTCCTCGACGGCGGCGATCCGATCCTTCGGAATATAGCGGCGCGGCAGCCGGTTCACGGACTCCTCCATCGCGGCGATGCGGATCCGGTTGTCTTTCGCATACTGCGACTCCCCTTTCAGGGGTGCATAGCTGTCCGGATGCGTCGACATGAAGTCGATGCGGCGGGTATCGGCGATGCCGCCCAGGTCGGCCGTGACATCACAGAAGAGGCCGCGCGCCTCGCCCTGCCGGATCCATTCCGTCGTATAGTGGAGCCGGGAGGCATAGCCGTCCACAACCCCGTCACGGTAGCGGGAGTCGCGCAAGGCGGCTGCAAGGTCTTCGAACGTGGCAGCCGCACCGCGGCGCCGCACCGTCCGGACGAGGCCGAGACAAGTCTCGGCGAAGAGGATGCAGTCCGTACGCGTGAGGTAGATACGGAGCCGCTCTTCCCTGCCCTCCTGCGTGCCGGCCACGTAAGGCTGGCCCAGCAACCGCTTCGCGGCGCTCACCATGAGTTCGCCGCCGCTGCGACCGGCCGGCTGCGCGGCCAGGTCCTGCATCACCAGTTGGGCCAGGGCGATGTCCTCGGCGGTGGAGCTGTAGAGCGGCGTGTCCACTGGCTGTGCACGCAGCATCAAGGGACAGCATGCCAGCACAAGGAGGAGGAAACGCCTAATTGCCGTCGCGGGCACGGAGGATACGGCGAACATGGTCTTTGAGGATTTGGACGGCAGGATCGGCCATATTTCCGTGGCCGAATCCCTGGAGTTCATACAAGGTGGCGTCCGGGTGACCGACCATCTTGAGCAGGCGCCAGAAATAGGCGGTCTCCTCGTAACGGCCGTAGAGTTCGAGTTCACGGTCGCCGCTGATGATGACGATCGGCGGCGCGTCCGCACGGACGTGCGCAAGCGGCGCATACTCGTCGATCAGCGGCTGATACGGAGTCATGCCGATGGTCTTGCGATAGTTGTAATGGCTGAGGACCTGGCCGCTGAACGGGATGAGACCGGCCACGCGGTCGGCGTCGATGCCATACTTCGCAAGCCAGTGCTTGTCCAGCCCCAGCATGTCGATGAGATAGCCGCCTGCGGAGTGGCCGGACAGGAAAACCTTGTCCGGGGAGCCGCCGTACGCGGCGATATTGTCGAAGGTCCAGGCCACGGCCGCCGCAGCGTCATCGATGCAGTCGGCAATGGTCCCCTTGGGGATCAGCCGGTAGCCGGCGGACACGACCACGTAGCCGCTCTCCTTGAGGTCGCGCGGCACGGAGGTCTTCTCGCCGCCGGTCAGGCCTCCGCCGTGGAACCACACGACCACGGGCAGGTCCTTCGCTCCTTCGGGCGCATAGATGTCCAGTTTGCAGCGCTCCTGCAGATAGCTGTCGGAAGACGAACGGGCATACTGGATATCCCGGGCAATCTGTGCTGAAGCGATACTGAAAGCAGCCAGCAGCAATACATTTATCAGCAATAATTTCCTTTTCATAGCAATCACTTTATCAGCGCGCGGCCGGTGCGGCCGTCAATGCAGATTTGCAACTCTTGGTCGAAGTGCACCAGGCGCAGGAACTCCGTCTCGAACTCGGCCGGCATCGCATCCAGCCGCGCCGTGTCGAAGCATTCGCCCGCCCGGGCAAAGGGGTTGACGTTGACATAACCGGCATTGAACGAGGTCATGTTCTGGAAGAAGTGTGTACCCTGGCTGGGATCCACCCGGAAATGTTCCAGGCAGCATTCCACGATGGCGCGTGCCTCGGAGATGTCACTCCACTGCACCGGGACGCCCAGCGAAGGGATACTGGAGCCCCAGCGGCCATAGCCCACGAGGACGTAGTTGCGCTTCTCGGCGCGCATGCGGTTGTTGAGTTCGCTCAGTTGGGCGGCCATCTGCCGTGTCTTGAGCGTATCGAAAGCAGACTCCTTGAGGTACACCAGGTCACGCACGCCCGTGATCCACCCGGGGCCGATGGCGCTGCCGGAAGCCACGATGGCGCCCTCGACGTCGATGCCGTTCCAGTCCACTTCGGCATCCAGGCCGTCGGCCGAGATCGGCCTCACCTGCAGGACGTTGAAGATAGCGGGGCTGTCGGGTTCTACGTCAAGGTTGGCCGCAAATTCGATCTCCACGCCGCATTTGACCTCCCGCTGCATGATGTCCAGCAGTTCGTTGAGGATGTCCGCCAGCGGGAAGGTCCTGTACTTGAGGATATGGGCGAAAGTGACGAATTTCGGGCCCGGCGGCACCGGGGAATCCACAATGCGCATATTCTCGTAGTCGTATGTGGAGACGACTTTGCTGAACATGCGGAAGGCACCGCATTCCGTGATCGGGATACGCTCGAGGTTGACCGCATCGTCCACGGAGGTCTTGAACTTGTCCGGCTGCAGGTCCAGGGCGAACATCGCCTGCTGGGTCTCGGTCATCGTCAGCTCCGGCGTGGAAGTCTGAAGGACATTGCGCGGGTACTTCGGAGAGAAACGGAGCACCTGGTCGCCGTCCACGACGGCCTTGCCCAGGCCGAAGGCCAGCTTGACGACGCCGTCCTCGGGCGTCTCATGGCCCAGCGGGTAGAAATTGACCGAACGGGCCACGCCCGACAAGACCGGGAAGAAATAACCCCGGTCCTCGCTGCCGCAGATCTCCTGAAGCACGATGGACATTTTCTCCTCGGAGAGGACGTTGGCCGTGGCCGTGATATACCCTCTTGAAGAGGCGAAATACACGGAGGCATAGACGCTCTTGATAGCCTTGGAGAGCAGGCGGAGCTGCTGGTCTTCGTTCTCCGTGTGCGGAATCATGTAGGTCGAATAGACGCCCGCAAATGGCTGGTAGTAGGAATCTTCCAGTTTGGAGGAAGAGCGCACCGCCAGCGGCTTGCGCACGTTGCGGATGAACACGCGCAGGGCTTCGGTCAGCTCCTGCGGGAGCGTAGACGCCACGAACTCCGAGAGGATCTCGGCGTCCGTCAAGTCGGAATTGATGACGAATTTCAGTCCGTTCTCCCGGATGAAACGGTCGAAGTATTCCGTGGTGATCACCAGGGTGCGCGGCACGAGCACGCGCACATCCTCCCACTTGTCATACAGGTCGTATTTCTGCAGGATGTGGTTCAGGAACGCCAGGCCACGCGCCTTGCCGCCCATGGAGCCCGAGCCGATGCGGGCGAACCAGATGGCATCGTTGTAGGTGGCCGGATCGAAACTGGCCACCACACCGAGGCCCTGGCTGATGCGGTAGTCGCGGATCATCCGGAGATTCATTTCCCGTACCCGCGCGACATCCGCGTCGGAATGGATGCGGATCTGGCGGAAGAGGTCACCGATCGCGAAGATACCGCGGCCATAGAACCAGCGGGAGATATAGTCCTTGTCGGCGAGCGCACGCAGGGCGCTGTCGGACATCCGGGCCATGACCTGTTCGAATTCGTAGAGGTTGTGTGCCCGGGCGGTCACCCGCCCCGTCCGCGGGTCGGTCACGACGAAATCGCCGAACCCGAACTCACGGCCGATGTAATCCGACACCTCTTGGGTGAGGGTCTTGGAGCGCTTGTGCACGAAACCCACGCCGAGTTGCGCCGCGACGGCGCGCATGCTCTCCTGCGAAGACTGCATCAGGAAAGGCAGCATCGGGTTTTCCCGCCGCACGAGGCGGCAGAGGTCGATGCCGGCGTCGATCTTCTCCGATTCCGGCTTGTCACCCTTGTGGATGACGAAGCCGATGTCGGAGATGATCCCGATCATGTTGGACTTGTACTTCTGGTAATAGTCGTAGGCCTCGTCGTAGCACGTGGCCATCAGGATCTTGGGACGGGCGCGCTTGCGCAGGAACTGCTGCTCCTCATTGAGCGCATCGCGCACCGCCTCGCTGTTCTGCTGGAGGACCAGTTTGTAGAGCAGGGGCAGATAGGTCGAATAGTAGCGCACGGAATCTTCCACAAGCAGGATCACGCGGGCCCCCATCTGCAGGCAGTCATGCTCGGCATTGAGCTTGTCCTCCAGGAGCTTGATGATGGCGATGAGCACGTCCGTGCTGTTGTTCCAGCAGAAGACGTAGTCGATGCCTTCGTGGTCGTGGTCCGAGATCTTCTGGTAGATCTCCCGGGAGAAGGCGCTCAGCAGGACGATCGGTGTGTCGGGCACCAGTTGCTTGGCCTGCAGGGAGAAGCCGAACACATCCAGTTTGCCGACATTGTACATCGTGATGATGAGGTCGAAGCGGTTGTCCTGCCGGAGGATGTCAAGGGCGTCCAGGGTGGACTCGGCCCGCACGATGGCGGGCGGGTTGCTCAGGTTGAGCTCGGCATACTCCTGGGTGATCTGGGCTTCGATGTGGCCGTCCTCCTCGAGGGAGAAACTGTCGTAGTTGTTACAAACCAGGAGGATTCGGCGAATCCTCCTGGCCATCAATTGTGTATAATCCGTGTTGCTGCTCATATGCGCGTTAGACCAGTCCCTGGTCCACCATCGCGTTGGCCACCTTGATGAAGCCGGCGATGTTGGCACCCTTGACGTAGTTGATGTAGCCGTCCTCCTCGGTGCCGTACTTGATGCAGGCAGCGTGGATGTCGGACATGAT
>JAEEGL014146044.1_pt1 | contig 10456 bp, 10 predicted proteins | sample 9134231 | NCBI WGS metagenome assembly JAEEGL01 (sample SAMN16246548, study PRJNA631951) | gut metagenome | biome: gut microbiome; feature: rumen; material: fiber-attached | host: Bos | place: Iran: Karaj | collected 2018-10 | reverse complement strand
TGATGGAGAGCTTTCCGTCCCCGATGACGTCGATGTCCGCCTGATAGAACTCCCGGAACCGCCCCCGCTGGGCCCGCTCGCCCCGATAGACCTTGCCGATCTGGAACCGGCGGAAGGGAAAAGTGAGCTCGCTGTAGTGGAGGGCCACGTATTTTGCCAGGGGCACCGTCAGGTCAAAGCGCAGAGCCAGATCGCTGTCGCCCTTCTGGAAGCGGTAGATCTGCTTTTCCGTCTCGCCGCCGCCCTTGGCAAGCAGCACGTCGGCGCTCTCGATGGCCGGTGTGTCCAGGGGGGTGAAGCCGTAGAGGGCGTAGCTGCGCCGCAGCACGTCCATAAAGCGCTCCAGCTGCTGCTGGGGGCCGGGAAGCAGCTCCATGAAGCCGGACAGGGTGTGGGGTTTGATTCGAGCCATGGTAAGATTCCTTTCAAAAAAGAGACGGATAGCCGGAGTCTTGCACCAACTATCCGTCGTCCGGTGTGTCTTTTATTTTTTCTTGGGGTTGACGATATCGCGCCAGTCAAGATCGCCCCGCCGCAGGCCCTGGATGAGCACCTCGGCAGTGGCCACGTTGGAGGCGAAGGGCACGGTGTGCTGGTCGCACAGCCGGGCGATGGCGTCCACGTCCCGGGTATTTTCCTTGTTGGGGTCACAGAAGAACAGCACCAGGTCGATCTCGTTGTAGGCGATCCGAGCGCCGATCTGCTGGCTGCCGCCCTGAGCGCAGGGGAGATACAGTGTTATCGGCAGACCGGTGGCTTCGCTGACGAGCTTGCCCGTTGTATTGGTAGCGCATATGTCATGGCCAGCCAGTATTCCGCAATAAGCGATACAAAACTGGACCATCAGTTCCTTCTTCCCATCATGAGCCAACAGCGCGATGTTCATACCGGTCGTACCTCCATTGTATTTTTTGTCACGTAACAGAATTATTATAACCGCCCGGGGAAGTCAATGCAAGGCAAAATCCCCGTACGTTCAAATTATTTCAGCAGGGTATAGTCGTTTTCCACGGTGTTGATGTTGGAGTGGAAATCGAAGTAATAGTCCACCACCTGCCGGGCCACGGGAGAGAGGGTGGCGCCGGCGCCGCCCTTTTCCACGGCGATGGCCATGGCGATCTCCGGGTTTTCATAAGGGGCGTAGAGGATGAACATGGCGTTGTTCACCAGCCCCTCGCCTCGCTGGGCGGTCCCGGTCTTGGCGCCTACGATGATATTGCTGTCCAGCCATCCGTCGGTGAGGGTGCTGGCGGCGTCGTAGATCACGCCCCACATGCCGTAGTGGATGGCGTCGTACACATTCTGCCCCACGTCCACGGTGCTGAGCACCTCCGGCTTCCTGTGGTAGAGGACCTCGGAGTAATCGTAGCTGCGGACCTCCTTGAGCAGCGCGGCGGAGTGGCGTGTGCCGTTGTTGGCGATGGCGGCGCAGTATTCCGCCATCTGCAGGGGGGTGAACTCGGTGAAGGACTGGCCGATGGCGCTCTGCAGCGTGTCGCCCAGGAACCAGGGGATACCGGTGTACTGCACCTTGAAGCTGGGGGAGGACATCTGGCCGGTGACCTCCGGCAGCTCGATGCCGGTGTGCTCGCCCAGACCGTATAGCTTGGCGTAGTAGTCCATCTTCTCGATGCCCAGCTCGTCGCCGTAGTAGTAGAAGAAGTAATTGCAGGAATAGGTGATGGCCTGGACCACGTTGATCTCGCCGTGGGTGTACTTGTAGGTGGAATAGATCCAGCACTCGGGGGCGTAGCCGTCATCGATATACTTGGTGAACTGCCCCTCGGTGACCAGTGTGGTCAGGGGGGAGAGGATGTTCTCCGCGATCAGGGCGGTGGCAGTGCAGGGCTTGAAGGTGGAACCCGGGGCATACACGCCCATGAGGGCCCGGTTGTACAGAGGGGCGTTGGTGTCGGCGATCAGGGCCTCATAATTGTCCAGCATGGTAGCGGCATCGTAGGTGGGCCAGCTGGCCAGGGCCAGCGGCTCTCCGGTGTCCACCTTCACCACCACCATGGCGCCGCCGGTGATGAGCTCGGTGGACTCGGTGCCGTAGAGCTCCGCCTCCATGTTGATGCGGGCCCGCTCCTCGTTGATGGGCTCGATGTGGGCGGCCAGGGCTTCCTCGCAGACCTCCTGGAGCCCGACGTCCAATGTCAGATACACATGGTTGCCCGGGTCGGGGTCCTTGGTATAGGTGGTGGCCACGGTGATGCCGTCCAGCGTGGAGGTGACGACGGCTTCCCCGTCCACCCCGTGGAGGTAGTTCTCAAAGGCGTATTCCACCCCGTCCTTGCCTACCTGGGCGTCCAGCTCGTAGTCCTTGCCGGCGAACTTCTCCCACTCCTCCTGGGTCACCGGGCCGGTGTAGCCCAGCAGGTGGGCGGCGTACTGGGTCTTGTACTCCCGGACATAGGAGGTGGAGACCTTGAAGCCGGGGATGTCCTGCTCCATCAGATAGGTCAGCAGAGGCATGGACACGTCCTCGGCGAAGACGTAGTCGGTGGTGTTGATGTTGTAGCGGTCGTTGATCTCGTAGCGGATGCCCACGATCCGCCGGGCGTCCTCGGCGGAGTACTCGCTGCCCACCCCGTAACGGGAGCGCATGGCGCTCATGACCTCCACCGCGGTGGCGTCCCGGGTCATGCTGTTGGCCTTCAGCCAGGCGTCCAGCATGTTCCGCTGGAGGTCGGACATCTCCGTATAGGCGAAGGGCGGGGCGGCGGTGATGGGCAGGGTGTCGATATAAGTGTCCCCGAAGCGCTCCACCGCGGCGCACAGCTCCAGGATGATGGCGTTGGGGTCGTCCTGCTCGAAGAGCTCCGTGACGTTGATGCTCAGATTGTTGCAGGACGAGTTGGATACCAGCAGCCGGCCGTAGCGGTCGAGGATATTGCCTCTTGCCGCCTGGACACGCTCCTTGGTCTCCCGGCTGTTCTCGCCCTGGGAATAATAGGCCGCTCCATCGATGATCTGCAGCTTGTACAAAGCCACCAGATAGATGGACATGAGTATCGAAAAAACGATCAGCAGTATCGCTATGCGGATCGGATCGATCAGTTTGCGCATGGACTTACCTCTCTGTCACTCAGTAAGGAGAGGGCGCGGGGCCCTCCGCCTTCCAGGGGAAGATCTTGCAGATATAATAGGCCGGCCAGACGAAGGGAACGCCCCACAGCGTCTGGAGGATGGCGGTCCGCCACAGGGCCCAGGAGCCCTGGCCGTGGTAGACCAGCAGGGGGAACATCTGGGCGAAGGCGGACAGGAACAGCGCCAGCACGCCCAGGATGGCGTAGGTGAAAAAGCGCCTGTTCAGATAAAAATCCGCCAGCAGCCCGATGCCGAAGGCCATCACCGGGAAGAGCACGGTGAACAGCACCTGCTGTCCGAAAAAGAACATGTCGCAGGCGATCCCGGCGATCAGCCCGAAAAGGCCGCCCCGGTATCCGCCCTCGAACAGGGCCACCGCCGCCACCAGGGCGGGCATGAACATGGTCCTGACCCCAAAGGGGGCGATATGGCTGAACACCACGTTCTGCAGCAGCAGGAAACCCAGCAGGTACAGCCCGTACAGGACGCCCCGCCTGATACGCTCCCACAGCTCCCGCAGCCGCAGGTCAGAGATCGTTACGTTTTTCACTCTATGACCTCAAAATCCTTGATGATGAACACCTGGCTCAGCAAAGACAGATCCACCGCCGGGTCCACCACGGCGTAATAGCTCTGGCCGCCGGCCTCGCTGCGCAGCTCCGTCACGGTGCCCACGATGATCCCGAAGGGAAAGGCGCCGCCCCGGCCGGAGGTGACCACGCTGTCCCCGGTGAAGAGGGTGGTGTCCTCCGTGAAATAGCTGAGCTTGCACTTGTTTTCCTGCATCAGGGCGTAATCGCCCACCAGCATGGCGGCGATATCCGAATCGCCCACCAGGACGCCGGCGTCCATGTTCACGTCGATGACGGTGCGCACCGTGGCCCAGTTGGTCCCCAGCTCCGCCACCTGACCCACCAGCATGCCGGACTCGGTGATGACGCAGTCGCCCTTCTTGATGCCGTTGTCCGTGCCCTTGGAGATGGTGAAGGCGCTGACCCAGTTGGAGGCGTCCCAGGAGGTGATCATGGCGCTCTCGGTGACGAAGGTGGTGTTCTTTTCCAGATATCCCAGCAGAGTCCGCAGCCGCACATTCTCCTCGGCGGCCTCGGCGCTCTGCCGTACCTGCTCCTGGGCCTCGGCCAGCTGCTGGCGCAGGGAGTCGTTCTCCGCCACCAGCTTGTCGTACTGATAGATATAGCCGTAAATGCCCTGCATCCAGTCCACCACGGAGCCCACGGCGCCCTGTACGGGGATGCGCAGGGAGTTGGCCGCGCCGGACAGGGGCCCGGATGTGCCGTCGCCCTTGGGCCGGGAGGCCAGGCCCACCAGCAGGGCCGCCAGGGCCACGATGACCGCCAGGCGGATCCCGTATTGTTTCAGATACTTCTTCAAATCAGTATATCCTCACTTTCCTCCCGGGATGGGGGGAGCAGCAGTTCGACGCCGAACTGGCGGAGCATCAGCCCCAGGGTACACACGGGCAGGCCCATCACGTTAAAAAAATCCCCTTCGATCCTGTCCACGAACAGGCAGGCCAGCCCCTGATAGCCGTAGGCCCCGGCCTTGTCCAGGGGCTCTCCGGTGTCGGCGTAGGCACGGATCTCCTCTTTCGTCAGCGTGCGGAAATGCACTGCCGTGCACTCGCTCCTGGTCAGGATGCGGTCTCCCTCCCGGACGCATACGCCGGTCCATACCCGGTTCTCCCGGCCGGAGAGCTCCGAGAGCATCTCCACAGCCCGTTCGGCCGTCCCCGGCTTGCCCAGGATGCGGCCGTCCACCTCCACCACAGTGTCGGCGGCGATCACCACCGCCTCGCCGCAGCGGGAGGCGACCTCCGCGGCCTTGTTGGCGGCCAGCAGAGCCACCAGCTCTCCGGGAGGCAGGCCCCGGGGCGCGGCCTCCTCGCCCACGGCGGGGATCACCTCATAGGCCAGGCCGAATCTGTCCAGCAGCTCCCGCCGCCGGGGGGAGGCGGAGGCCAGGACCAGTCGTTTGTCATGATACGCCACGGATATACAGTCCTCTCGTCATGCCGTTGGGCCGGTAGCCCTCGCCCCGGATGTAGGTGTTGGCCACGTCCAGACACTCCCGGGGGCTCTCGGTGGAAAAGTTCAGCCGTACGGCCCACAGTCCGCAGGAGATCCACTCCGGCGTAAGGTCCTCCAGCCACAGCTTTTTGGGGGTCCACACGGTATTGCGGCAGCCAAAGTGCTTCGTCACCGGCCACACGCCCCCGTGGGTATCCGTCATCTGCCCCGGAGTGGAGCAGGCGCAGCGTCCGGCGCTCTCCTTGATGAGGCAGGTCTCCGTCACCATGGCGCTCAGCCGCCCGTAGACCACCAGCTCCGTGTCCATGGGCTTGGGCAGGGCGCGGATCTGCTCCAGCGTCAGCTCCGGGGACAGTACGGCGGACAGGAAGCCCACCCGGGCCAGCACATCCAGGGAGTAGGCGTTCATCACCGCCAGGTCCACATCGCCCCGCAGGGCAAAGCCCTCCTGATCGGCCATAAGAGCCAGACCGAGGCTGCCGGCAAGGACCTGGTCCACGCCGCGCTCCCGCACGGCGGAGAGCATGTTCCGCAGCTCCTGCTCCTCTTTCTCGCCGCAGGCCGTCTCCGGCAGGGCGGCCACGATGCGGCTGCCCTGCTCGACAAAGGGGGCGACGATGTCCGGCTCCCGGTACAGCACCTCCAGCGGCACATACACGCACCCGGGACGCAGAGCCGCCAGCTCGGGCGTGAGCTGCTCCGCCGACTGCACGGAGAAGTTGATCCCCGGCACCACCGGGTGGGCCGCGGAGAAGGGCTCCGGGGGAAACAGGCTCTCCTTCCGCTCGGGACGGCGGGCGCGCTCCTCGGACAGGGCATAAAGCAGACGGCGGCGGGCGGCGTCCAGTTCGATGCCGGATACCCGCAGCCCCTCCTTTACCTCGGAATCCACCGCGTCACAGCGGAAGGGAGTGCCGGCAGTGCGGTACATGGCGTCCCGCAGGGCGTCCTCGGTGAGCTCCATGTCCCCGAGCGGGTCGGGGAAGGGCCCCTGGATGATGGACTGGTTGCCGTCCTCGTCCTTGACGCCCAGGTGGACGGGGATGTCCTCCCGCTGGGCGGCCACGGCGAAGCGGACGCCCACCCGGCGCTGTTCGGTGTTGGTATATCCCTGACGGACCTCGTCGCAGTAGCGCTCCACCGCCTTGGGGTCCTCTTTGTGGGGCTCGGCCCGTTCAAATATACTGTCCTTTGCCACTCCGTTGGGGGCGAATACCCGCTCCACCGTGTCCCGGTCGTGGACGGCGGGGCTTTGATCGTCCTCAAGGGCAGCCCGGCACTGGGCGGTGTACACCGCCACATATTCCACCCGCCGGTCCCGGTCGCCGATGCACAGACAGTCCACCCCGGCCTCCTTCAGAGCGGGGATCCGGCCGATCAGAGAGCGGTCCTTCCAGCTCAGAGGCGTGGTGTCCCAGCGGCCGCCCAGGAAGTAGCTCTCCCGGCAGGGAAAGCCGCAGCTTCCCCGGTCGGCGCTGCCCAGATTGGACATGGCGCTCATCCGGCAGGTGCCCGCCGCGGCGGCGCAGAGAGAGGTCTGCACGAACACCGCTGTCTCCACCGGTCCGGCTGCCATGCGTGAGATCTCCTCCAGAGGCATCTCCGGAGGGAGAAAGATCCGCTGAAAGCCCAGGGATGCGGCCACCGCCGCGCTCTCCGGCGTGTAGAAGCCCATGCGGTGGTCGGCGAACACCGGCATCTCCGGCAGAAGCTGGCGCACCACGGACAGCACGCCCAGATCCCGGAGGATGATCGCGTCCACTCCGGCCCGCTGGGCTCTCAGAGCCAGCCCGCCGGCCTTCTGCATCTCGTCCTCCCTGACTACGGCGTTCAGGGCCAGATATGTCCGGCAGCCCCGGACGCGGCAGTAGCGGACGGCGGCCTCAAATGCATCGTCCAGAAAATTCACCGAGGTCCGGCAGTCGGTGATGTCGTCAAAGCTCAGATATACGGCGTCGGCGCCGTTTTGTACCGCGGCGGTCACCGCCTCCGGCGACCCGGCGGGGGCAAGAAGCTCTATCATTTATCGCAACAACTCCATATTGAATGCAGAGGACATTTCCTCAAAATAATATTATAGCACAACCGATGCTCTTGCTTCAAGTGGAAACACTATGATATAATACAAAGACTGACAAAAAAGGACGATCCCAAGCGGACATAAAGAGACATGGACGAAAAGAAATACAAGCTGAACATACATACCGCCGCGCTGAGTCTGCCGGCGGAGCACGCGGAAAAGCTGCTCTCCCTGGGCGACGGGGAGGCCGCTCTGCTCTACCTGTATATCCTGCGGGCCGGCGGCAGCCTGGACGAGGAAAAGGCGGCAGCGGACCTGAGCAGGACGAGGACCGCCGTACAGGTGGCGGCCCGGGCACTGGACCGGGCGGGGCTGTTTGCCGCCGGGGAAGCGCCCCTCCCTCCGCCGGAGGAGCTGCCGGAGTACACGGCGGAGGATATCGTGGCCCGCAGCGAGGGGGACCCGGCCTTCAAGGCCCTGATCGCCGAGTGCCGGCGGGTCATGGGCCGGGGCCTGTCCACGGCGGATCTCAAGACCCTTTTCGGCATCTACGACCGGCTGGGTCTGGAGGGCGAGGTCATCATGCTGCTCATCAACCACTGCGCCGCACGGCTGAAAAAGCGCTACGGCGAGGGGCGGCTGCCCACCATGCACATGGTGGAAAAGGAGGCCTTTCGCTGGGCCAACCGGGAGATCTTCACCGTCAGGCAGGCGGAGAGCTATATCGCCGAGACAGACCGGCGGGAGCAGGATGAAGCCAGATTCCTGAAAATGATAGGGATCACCGACAGAGCGCCCTCCCGCACCGAGCAGAGATATCTGGACAGCTGGCTGACCATGGGCTTCAGCGGCGACGCTCTGGAGCTGGCCTTCGACCGGACGGTGGTAAAGACAAGCAAAATGAACTGGGCCTATATGGACAAGATCCTGCGCACCTGGCAGGAAAAGGGGCTGTTCACCCCGGAGGACATTGAGAAGGGCGATGTAAAGCCCGGCCGGCGGGTACGGCCACAGAAAGAAAGGGAGCCGGCCCCCGACCGGGGAGACGACCTGGATCGTCTGGAACGGATACTGAGCGGCAAGGAGTGAAGAAATGGAAGGCAGACTTTTGGCCCGGGCAAGGGCCCGTCAGGCGGAGATCCGCTCGCAAAACAAGGCGGCCGAGCTCCGCCGGCGGGAGGAGATCTCCGCCCTCTGCCCGGAGGTCGATGAAATAGGGATAAAGCTGCGCTCCCACATGCACGAGCTTGTGGGGCTGGCCCTGGGACAGCCGGGCCGTTCCGCGGAGGAGCTGGAGGCGGAGAGCCTTGCCCTTCAGGAGCGGCGGCGCGTCCTGCTCCGGAAGGCCGGATATCCCGATGATTATCTGGACCCCATCTTCAGCTGCCCCATATGCCGGGACACCGGCTGGGTGGGGGAGCGGATGTGCGATTGCCTGGTGCGGCTGTACAAGCAGGAACAGACCGAAGAGCTCTCGCCCCTGCTGCGCCGGGGCGATGAGACCTTCGAATCTTTCCGGCTGGACTATTACAGTGACGCCGCCGCGCCGGGGGAGAAGAGCTCCCCACGGCAGCAGATGCGCCGCGTGCTGGGCGTATGCCGGGACTGGGCGTACAGCTTCGGCCCCGACTCCCCCAATCTGCTGTTTACCGGGGCTCCGGGGCTGGGGAAGACCTTCCTGTCCGCGGCCATCGCCCGGGTGGTGGCCGAAAAGGGGGCCGGAGTGGCCTACGACACGGTCACGCCCCTGCTGGCGGCATTTGAGCGGGAAAGGTTTTCCCGGGACAACGACGAGCAGTCCGACGCGGCCTCCCGGGTGCGGCAGCTGATGACCTGCGACCTGCTGATCCTGGACGACCTGGGTACCGAGATGCCTACGGTCTTTACCCAGAGCGCCCTCTACAACCTGCTGGACAGCCGTCTGCGGGCCGGGAACAAGACTATCATATCCACCAATCTGGACAGGGGAGATATTCTGGACCGCTACGGCGCGGCTCTGGCCTCCCGGCTGGCGGGGGAGTACGAGTGGCTGGAATTCCGGGGCCGGGACGTCCGGGCCGTGAGAAAGGAGCTGCGCTGATTTGACTGACGAGACAGGCTTTTTCGCCCTGCTGTCCCGGATGCGGTATATCTCCCGCTGGGGCCTGATGCGCTCCAGCATCCCCGAGAACATCCAGGAGCACTCCCACGAGACCGCCGTGTTCGCCCACGCCCTGGGGCTGATCCGCTCGGAGATCCTCGGCGCGCCCTGCGACCCGGAGCGCCTGGCGGTGCTGGCCCTATACCACGACGCCTCTGAGATCCTCACCGGGGACCTGCCCACCCCCATCAAGTATCACGACGGGGCCATCTGCACCGCCTACAAGGACGTGGAGCGCCTGGCGGAGGAGCGGCTCATCTCCATGCTGCCGGAAAAGCTCAGGGGAGCCTACCGGGCCTCCATCCGGCCTGCCTCCGGGGACGAGGAGCGGCTTATCAAGGCCGCGGACAAGCTCTCCGCCCTGGTGAAATGCATCGAGGAGCGCAAGGCCGGCAACCGGGAGTTCCTCTCCGCCGAAAAGCAGACCCGCGCCGCGCTGACCGCCATGGCACTGCCGGAGGTCGACTGGTTCATGGCCAACTGCCTTCCCGCCTATGAGAAGGATCTGGACGAACTGGGGACGATGAACGGATGACGGACGAGAAGCTGGAACGGATCAACGCCCTGGCGAGACTGGCCAGGGAGCGGGAGCTGACGCCGGAGGAGCTTGCCGAGCGGGACGCGCTGCGGAAGGAGTACATAGCCGCCTGGCGCCGGGGGGCCGAGCAGGTGCTGGAAAACACCTGGATCGTGGATGAAAAGGGCAACAAAAGAAAACTGCGGAAGAAAAAATAAAAGCAGCCCCGGAGCTGTCAGCTCCGGGGCTGTTTTACGCTGTTTTGCGGTTTTGTCTCAGGCCAGGGCGGCGGTGATGATGGCCATTTTGTAGACCTCGTCGGCGTTGCAGCCGCGGCTCAGGTCGTTGATGGGGGCGTTCAGGCCCTGCAGGATGGGACCGTAAGCCGCGTAGCCGCCCAGACGCTGGGCGATCTTGTAGCCGATGTTGCCGGCCTCGATGCAGGGGAAGATGAAGGTGTTGGCGTGACCGGCCACCTTGGAGCCGGGGAACTTGAGCTGCCCGACCTCGGGGGACACGGCGGCGTCGAACTGCATCTCGCCGTCGATGGCCAGCTCGGGGGCCATCTCCTTGGCCACGGCGGTGGCCTGCTGGCTCAGACCCACGGTAGCGCCCTTGCCGGAGCCCTTGGTGGAGAAGGA
>JAEEGL014010049.1_pt1 | contig 10456 bp, 5 predicted proteins | sample 9134231 | NCBI WGS metagenome assembly JAEEGL01 (sample SAMN16246548, study PRJNA631951) | gut metagenome | biome: gut microbiome; feature: rumen; material: fiber-attached | host: Bos | place: Iran: Karaj | collected 2018-10 | reverse complement strand
GCTCATAAAGCCAAGATCAATTACGGGAACATGTTCTCTTTTGCCGACTTCAAGTATCACATCCCTGTATTCTCCAAAGGACAGGGGAAAGCTTCCGCCGTTCTCGTCGCAGTTTCTCCTAGATACAGGTGTCACAAGGACAGCTGTGATGCCGCGGCATCTGCAGGAATCTATGTACTCCATCAAAAATCCGTCAAAATCCTGCGGCGCAACGTACCTGTTGGGGCGCACCGCTGTGGCGTCATTGTGCGCCCACTGAATAAAGCAGTAGTCCCCGGGGCGCGCACGCATAAGAAGTGCATTCCACTTCCCCTCATCTATGAAGGACCTGGCGCTTCTGGCACCTATGGCCCTGTTCTCTATAGCTATGCTCTCCCTCTCATACACATGGCACTGGGGATATATCCTGTCCTCGGACATGTACTCCTTAAGCTCCTGGTCAGGACAGAAATACCTGCAAAAGACCTGTCCCCAGCCCGTCTGAGGATAGTAATACTCCTCATAGGTCTGAACCGTCGAGTCCGATGCAAGGAATATAAAAGGCTTATTGCGGGGAGTTTTGGAGGGACATTCCCTGTAATCAATATCTTTAATATAAAGATATCTCTCCTTCGAATCTTCCTTCGCCGAAGCCGGATCAGATACAAAAAACTGCAGAGAAGTCACTTCGTGTATCGAGCACACAGAAAAAGAGATCTTTCTTTCACTGCCCGGTTCAATCTTTTCATCCTTAATCATAAGCACTTCATCGGCGTAGCAGTTGACAAGGACCGGTTCCTTTTCGGGATTGGCAAAGGTCACGGTCCACTCCCCGTCCTTAAGTCCTGTCTTTAGCATAAAGATGGCACTCTCCACATACGGGAAGATACCAAAGCCTGTGACCTCAGTCTCCGTCCACATCCGGGATCTGACCCTTATCATATTGTCATCTGCTACTGACAGATATGCATTAGCATCCGAAGCACCTCCGGCGATAACAGCTTCCCTTTTGTGATAGACTCCTCCCTCCCAGCCGGGGGCCTCACAGGGATACTCTTTTATTCCTGTCTCAAACTGCATTGGATTCATTTTCTGTTCCTTCTTAAAAAATTATTTATCAAGTTCCGGAAGAACTTCATCAAACCTCATATCACTTGCATAGTAGTAGCTCACATATCCGGGCTGATTGTAGCAGTTGTTCTGCCATGCCACAGCTGTCCTGTACTGCACGTCCTGCAGAGGTGTAAATAGCTTATGCTTTGTAATGTCTGTATTGATATAGATGCGCAGCGCACTGTCATCAGAGAGCCTCAGCACTATCTCATCCCTGAAATCTCCAAAAAGATCTGCCACGAGACATGGATTGCCCTTTGTCCCGTTGTTGGTGGCTGTGCCCTCTGGCACAAGCATCTCGCCGTGTGTCAGGTCGTTGATGACTCCGGTTTTTTCTCCGGTTAAGTATTCCTTTTTGTCAGTGACCTGTGTGGAAAGGTCTGCAGCCCAGTGTATGTTCATATTGGTGGAGGGCGCAGGGACGTCCAGCTTTCTGCCATCAACCGCATACACATCATTTACCCATACCTGAAGCCCTGCTTCCCCGGGACAGATGTCCCCTATCATGCATCTGCCAAGATCTGTCTCCGCATATTCTCCGAAATAGACCGACCCATCTTCAGCATCCCTCAGGGCAAAGCCGTAAGGGGCGGCCTTTGCTCCCTCAAACACATTGAATATCTCAAGTCCCGGGCGGTCGGGATCAATATTGGCAACATGCATTGCATCCCCGTGGCCAAGCTTTGCCCGTCTTCCGTCAGGCAGATGATCGTAACTGCTGTACAGGACGCTTCCATCCTGGTCTATGCAGGCTGCGCCGTATATGATCTCCTGGCAGCCATCCCCATCCACATCTGCAGTTGACAGGCTGTGATTGCCCTGGCCTGCTATACTTCCGCAAACAGGATCTGATCCTTCTGCCTCATGAGGACTGTCATTAAAGGGATTGCTCATTGGCACATAACCTGAATCCACACTCCAGACTTCATGAAATCTGTTTTCAAAAAAGTCATAGGCTACCAGCGTGGTCCTGGTGTAGTATCCTCGGCACATGATAAGGTAAGGCCTCTCTCCGTCAAGGTACGCAACTCCCGACAAAAAGCGATCAACGCGGTTGCAGGGCTCTATGCGGTTCATGGAGTAGTCGCCCCACATAAGTCCGTCATCTTCCCTCACAAACTTAAAGGGAATGGTCTCAAGCTCTCTTCCGTCACCTGCGAACATGGTCATATACTCAGGTCCTTCATATATGAAGCCCTCAAACTCACGAAGTCTGTTCTTTTCGCTTCTTTTCGGAGCATAGACATCAAAAAAGTAGTCAACAAGTTCCCCTGCATCCCTATCGCTCAGGGGATAACTGTATTTTACGGGAATACCAAAGCACTCCTCCAGAGTCTTTGGCCAGTGTCCATTTTTCACCTCCGGATGCTCCTGCCATCCCATGAACAGCTCCTTCATATGCTCTGCATAATCGTCTGCGGAGCACACATAGTTGTCCTCATGGCTCACTCCCTTGTCCGCGTCCTCATGGGGAATAGTTATGTAGAAGCTTTCCGTTTCATTGCCATCATTGTCAAAAACGTGCATACAGGTTCCGGGAGCGGTCTTCAGTGCCATCTCGGCCTTCCCGTCACCATTGAAGTCATATACCATGAACTGGGTGTAATGAGCACCTGCCCTGATATTGACTCCCATATCAAGCCTCCAGAGGATCCTTCCATCCAGCTTGTAGCAGTCCAGATACACCTTTCCCGTGTAGCCCCTCTGGGACACGTCCTTGGAATTGGAAGGGTCCCACTTGACTATATATTCATACTCCCCGTCGCCGTCCACATCGCCGACACTGATATCATTGATGTGATAGACAAAAGGATCTCCCTTGACCGTAACTCCACCTTCCGGGGTCCTTACAGGAATGTCCAGAAAGTTTTTGCCGCTCTTCCATGCAGTCACATGCTCTGCTTCTTTTTCTTTTGCCAGAAGAACTGACAGCTCAGGAAGATCTCCCTGCTCAAAGGGGACAACAGTGTACACATCAGTATCCTTCCCGTCTTCATCCAGGAAATTAGTGCTGTCTGTGACAACCGCCAGCTTCTCCCCGTTTTTAAAAAGAACAAAATCCGTCCCGGAAAGTCCTGTGTCCGTAAAGCCTGTGACCTCATTTTTAAACAGTCTCCAGGAAACAAATATGCCCCGCCCGTTATTAACAGCCACGAGACCCCTTTTTAAGCTTTCCAGCTGCTCACTTAAAACTCTCTCTACAGGAGTCTTGATGACGGGACTCTCAGCAAGGACTTCGCCATCTTTAAAGGCCTGAACCTTGACATAGTAAGGAATCCGTGGCATCTTTTTTAATACCCCGGAAAGAGCCCCGGTCTCCTCAAGTGGCTTAAAGCGCATGGACTCTCTTTTTCTGTCCTTCCACAAGAGCCTGTAGGAATCAGCCCCCGAAACTGCATCCCAGGAAAAAAATATTTCTTTATCTTCTGCTTTATCAAGTCTTATCTCCATCTTATTGTTCCCCCTATATCAATCCAATTCATATACCTTAAGATCCGAGTACTCCCCAACCATAGGCGCAAGCTGCCTGAAACCAATCTTGCCACCTTCAAGAATGGGTCCATATGTTTTTCCGTCGTCAACAAATTCAAACACCTTAAGATCATTGACATAAAAGGCCAGCTCATTTCCCTTCTTTACTGCTTTTAAGTGATAGGACTCTGCAGCATCCGCTGCATCCGGGATAGGATCTGCCCCCTGCGCCACCAGATAAAAGCCGTAGCTCTTCCTCAAATTGCAGGTGTGGAACTGCCTCTCATCCTTTTCCTTTCTCCTGAAATAGGAAATGTGAAAGGCATTGATATCCCCGTGATGATACTGGGAATACTCCCCGGTGCGCTCCGTAAGGCTCCTGTCAAAAAGGTCCTCTCCGCCGATGCCCTTTGCAGCAAGAAATATCATTGCAAGCCCAGGTTCTGTTATGGGCCTGAAGTCCCACTCTATCTGAACGTCTTTGGGAAAATCTCTATCACACCAGAGCACATAGTTGGCCTTCTGTCCCTGTTCGGGGGATATCACGCTCTCAAGCCTCATTTTCCCGTCAGGAAAAGAAACAGCTGCCTTCCCTTCAAGAACGAAGTCCTTAACATCTTCCGCACTTTGTAATCTGTTTTCATAAATCAGCTTCATACCCTGTCTCCTCTTAGTTTTTATGCCCGCCTGAATGCAGATGGGCAGTTCTCTTTTACCAGATCCATGGCTTCTGCCATAGTCCTCGGCAGTTCATCCCTGATTAAGTCAAGAGCTATTATCACATTGAGGCACCATTGGGCTGTAAAGTTGGTGGTTATCCATGGAATCTCTTTAAGAGCCGGGTGATTACCTGCATTCTCTGTGGTAACACTCTTAAATCCATCCGCATTGTTCTCAGTTAAAAGACTTGCAAGGAGAGCTTTCCAGGTTCGATGAGCGCATGCTTCTGCCTCCGATAAGGGATCAGCTTCTATCACAGAAGCGCCCAGCTTGATATCTCCGGCTTCTCCATCCCGAATGTTTGCTGCTGCATAGGCAGCGAGCCCCGAGAACATAAATGGGAAGGTATATTCCCTCTCCCCTATGAGACCGCCGCACTCCTTGAGCTGCTGTTCTCTGTGAAGAAGGGCAAAACGTCCAAGCTCTGTGAGCATTGATCTAAAGGCCGGGTAGTCCAGAAGCTCAGCAGTCTCCATCCAGACACTGGGAGCGCCCATACACACCTGAAGGTGGGTTCCGCCCGTTGTGCGCTCACCGATATAGCGAAGATGAAGTGTAGCCGGATCAAATTCAAAATCGGGGCCGGAGACAAGACGAAGCGGTGCTTTTTCCAGGTCCATGATCCCTGTCATTATCTTGTCCCTGTACCTTGTATCATTCTTTCTCTCCCACTCAGTCATCCAGTTGGAAACAAGAGACGACCAGTCTGGTCCACTCCTTGCATGGCTTGGATACTCCATGTCTGAAGGTTCATAAAAATCTCCCAATGGATCCTTATTGAGAAAACTGTTCTCATTATCTTTTAGTTCTTCAAATATATCTTCAAAGCGCCTGTCGCCGGTCAGATAGTAAAAGACTCTGTGATGAGCTGCCATGGCGATCCTGGCTTCCTTGCAGGGACACCCCCAGTGCCTTACATTGTGCCTCGAGCCAAGGCCCTTATATCTTCCAAAGTGATATACGTCCACTTCTCCCGCGTGTCTTGAGAGCCTCTCTGCCAGATTAAATACATCTTCTCTCCCTGTCCGCAGGAAATAATTCCAAAGCCACAGGGTGGGTACCAGCTCTGTGTTGTCCCAGGCATAGCCGCCCACATCATATTTCCACAGGTGCCTTACTCTGTCATAGGTGTGCATGAAATCACCGTAATTAAAGAGCCCGTACCAGCCCCTCTGGTCTACTTCCTCTTTATAAAACTCAAAAGCATTATCAAGCTGGCTCTCTATCCACTTCTCAACCTCTGTGCTTTCTCCCGGCAATGACCAGTAACCAAAGGCTCTCATATCATGGTAGAATTCCGGCTCTGCCACATACACCGGGGGATGATTGACACTGAATGCAAAGTCCAAAAGCTCTTTATCCGTGGAGATGACCTGCTGCCCAAAGCCTATGGCACATTCACTTGTGCAGGCAATTCCCACAGGATCTGCCCCCTTGTAGTCGTAGCCCTCATAGCATACCTGGTTATATCCGCGGTGGGCGTAATGCCTGAAGTCATAGCTTTCAGCTTCCGGACTGTAGAACCATATGGATGCTCTTACTCTGTCCCCTGTAAGGCCGGCAATCTCAATGCCTCCAGGGTACTTCTCCCAGAAATCCCTGATGGCCATCATGACAAAACCGCTCTTGCCTCCAAATGAGCAGCCACCGGAAGATCGGCTTCCATGAAGTGAGTCTATATGACATACGTCCTCAAAACCCAGTTTTTTGCTTATTCTGAAATGCTGTGCGCTGTCCTGAACAATGCTGTAGCTGTCCCAGTGCGGAGCGTTTTCTTCAATGAAACCAATCTTGTCCTTGAGCTCATCATCTTCGCAGGCGGAAAGAACATCCTCATCAATCTCTTCCCCTTTTATCTGCAGGTCATAGAGTTTTTCGGATATTGCCGGTCTCCATGAAGTAAGTGAAAGCGCCACCTCATGAAAAACTCCGGCGTCACCGGTAAATTTCACATGTCTGTTATAAAGAGCACCCGACACGGGGCTTTCAAATTCAATACCGATACCTTTGAGGAAATCCCTGTTCTCATCACCGTCATACAAAAAGGTGTGCTGAAATCTTATCGCACCGGTGGCTGCGCTCACAAACATCCTTATGATAAAGGGTATCTTCTCATCCCCTCTGCTTTCTCCGAAGCTGCAGACATGTATGCCTTCGTACTTAAGGATTGTCTGTACAGGGCCTGTTTCCTCCAGAGTGACTTTTTTTACAGCGCCGTCATATCTTTTTGTGATCCTGCTATCATACCCGTCTGTAGTACCGGGCTGTTCAAGAATCAGCACAGCCCTTGCTCTGTCTGCAATAATCTCATCATCTCTTTTTACGCTTTCAAATATCAGTCCTGAGTTTTTACTGACATGTACCTCAAAGTCCTTTCCCATAAGGACAAAGCCTTCTTCAGTCTCAGTAAGATACTCCTTATCATGCTTTTGCATGGAATCGGAAAGTATGCCTGTAACTTCAATTGAATTTCCAAGCCGTCTGCTGTCAGCGCTGTGCGCTGTCCATTTCACGCTTCCGTCCGGCCAGTAGGCTGTGATCCTTGACTGCAGCTCCACATTTTCTCCGCTTTCGTTTACGCAGTCAAATCCATTCTTTTTGGCTTCCTTCACCAGAATCTTTCCCTTTTCCCAGATGCAGCCAAAAGTTGCTATACCCCCGGCATTTTTTCCAAGCCCATGCAACTTCATGATTAATGAATCCTTTCTGTTTATATTTTGATGTCATGGATTGTTCCGCGTATCGCACTCCCCCGACACCATATCAAGTGATAAGGCACCGGCATCCGAAGTGGATACCGATGCCTGTTATTAACTGCCAAATATCTTTTAAAGATTACTGTCTCTGAGCATTTACTTCTGAAATGATGTCGTTATAGCCCTGGCTCCTGATGGAATCCAAAGTGCTCTTGAACTCATCCAGAGAGATTGAACCGCAGATATACTGTGTTCTTGCAGCAGAAACCTGTGTATCAAGATCGGCACCAACCTGTGAATAGGTCTCGGAGCCTACAAGATATGAAAGTGCAGGGTTGAGTTCTGCGCAGGGAAGTGCTGCTGCATAAGCATCGTCCTGAGCCTTGTTGAACTTGGTCTGAGCGATAGGAATAGCTCCTGTTGAGGACTCAGATGTAGGAAGGAAGGTAAGGAGCTGGTTGAGACCCTTGTAGTTGTTGGCAAGTGCTACTGCAGCAGGGTCATCAGCTGACTCATCAAGATCTTTGATATTGCCGTCTGCATCGTACTCATAGTTGATGCCCTCAAGACCGTACTGTGTAAGTGTGAGCATCTCAGGTGAGCAGAGTCTGTCAAGAACTGTAAGTGCTGCTTCAATCTTCTCGTCTGAATCAAGTGTTGCTGCAGAAAGTGTAAAGAATCCGTTGTATCCTGCTGTTGCAAGAGTGTGTCCGTTAACTGCTCCGTAGAGAACCATGGACGCAGGCTCATCGGGATTAACAACAGAAGGTGTGAGAGTCTCCTCAGCCTCAAAGTACTGCCAGATCCTCTTTCCGCCGTCCATAACGTCGATGTATACGCCGTTCTCACCTGTCTTACATCCGTTTGACCAGGAATCTGTAGGTCTGCTGTAGAAATCTGCAGCCATAAGGCCGTCATCATAGAGCTTCTTCATGTAATCAACAGCCTCGAAGTACTGATCTGTGGTCCATACAGGAACCAGCTGTCCGCCTTCTTCCTGCCATCCGTTGCCGCAGCCGAACCATGTCTGGATGATATCAAAAGGACCTGTGTAAAGAGTCATCTCCATACCGATGGTGTCATCAGCACCGTTTCCGTCGGGATCGTCATAGGTGAAGGCATAAAGCATCTTGTAAACATCATCGGGTGTTGCGTTTGCGGGAAGCTCTACACCGAGCTTTTCAGCCCAGTCCTGACGATAGCAGAGTCCATAGCGGCCTACTACTCTTGTACGGGGAAGAGCTATGAGCTGTCCGTTTACTGTAAGGTTGGCTGCTACATCTTTTGAAAGCTGTGAGAGATAAGGGTACTTCTCTGAATCCCAGATATAGTTATTAAGATCAACAAAGGCTCCGTTCTTGGCAGCTGATACTACGTCACCTGTAACAGTGCCGCCCCATGACATGATCTGAGGCATTGTTGAAGGGCTTGTAAGTGCAAGGGAGTTCTTCTCGGAGAGAGCATCATTGGCGTACCAGACGATATCAAGGTCTGCGCCGCAGAAGTCCTCAATCTGCTGAAGGATCTGATCTGCATACTCACCTGTTGCATTTACACCGGCATTGACATCGATAACTGACCAGCTTATGGTCTGACGCTCCTTGGGAGCTTCTGCAGTCTGGTCTGCGCTTGCTGAAGTATCTGCAGGAGCTGCTGTTTCTGTGGCTGCCCCATCACCTGAAGCAGATGTCTCTGCCTGCGTTGAAGCACTCTGTCCGCATGCTGCAAGACTCAAAGCCATTACTGATGATAATAATAAACTCACTACTCTCTTTTTCATTTCTTTCCTCCTTATTTTGAAAAGATGATTATTTGCAGGGAAATTTTCCCAGTGCTTTTGTTTGTTATCCCTTAACTGCGCCTACCATAACTCCCTTTGTGAAGTACTTCTGAACAAAAGGATATACGCAGAGAATGGGAACAGTTGCTATTACAGTACACGCCATCTTAACTGCCTTGTCGGGAGGCGTGCCGTTTATGTCAAAATCATTTACCATGTTGTCAACGATAGCCGATGACTGAAGGATTATGGATCGCAGCTGGATCTGAATCGGGAATTTCTCAGCTGACTGCAGGTAGATCATCGATCCGAAATAGTCGTTCCAGAATCCAACTCCGTAAAAGAGTGCGATGGAAGCAATAACCGGTTTGGAAAGCGGAAGTGCTATTTTCAGGAATATCTGCAGATCATTGGCTCCGTCCATATATGATGCCTCATCGAGCTCAACCGGAAGCTCCTGGAAGAACTTCTTGATGATGATCATGTTAAATGGGCTTATAAGTCCCGGAAGTATCAGTGCCCCATAGGAATCATAGAGTCCGTAGGCCCTGTATACGATGAATGATGGGATCATTCCTCCGCTGAAGAGCATTGTTATGATGACCATATTCATTATGAAGTTTCTGCCTCTGAAATGCTTTTTTGAGAGAGGGTACGCAAAGGTCAGGGAAAAGATCATACATAAAAATGTACCTGCCGCTGTTAAAATGATGGAGTTTCTCAGTCCTCTCAGAATATTTGCTGTCTTGATCGCATACTTATATGCATTCAACGACCACACAGTAGGAACTATAAAGAATGCTTTTTCCGTCAGCTCTTTCTCTGTCGCAAAGGATCCCGCGAACACATACAGGAAAGGGAGAATGGTGGAAATTGCAATAAGTCCCAGGACAACATAAATGATCACATCTATTATCCGGTCGCCCAGGCTCTTTTTAACCTTGGCTCCGCTCTTTGTCTTAGCCATTTTTCCTCCCCCTTCTTAATATAATCCGCTCTCGCCAAACCACTTGGCCACGCGGTCGGATATGATCACGAGGATCATACCTACAATTGATTTGAACATTCCCACTGCAGATGAGAAGGAATACATGCCGTTCTTGATACCCTTCGTGTAGATGTAGGTGTCAAACACCTCGGCCCTTGCTATGTTAAGGTCGTTTCTCATAAGGAAAATCTGCTCATAACCTGTGTTGAGGATTCCACCGACTCTCAGGATCAGCATCATTATTATTGTTCCCCTGATGGCAGGAAGTGTTATGTGCCACATAAGTCTCCATCTGCCTGCTCCGTCGACCCTGGCCGCCTCATAGAGTTCCTGGTCCACACCGGAAAGAGCTGCCAGGAATACGATTGTTCCGTATCCCGTCTCCCTCCATATATCCTGTCCTACTATCAGTCCCCAGAATGTGGAGGACTTTGACAGAATATCAAAGGTACTTCCTGTCAGCATCTTGCATAACACATTAAACACACCGTCTGTTACGTTAAACAGCTGATAGGTAAGACTGGCAATGATAACCCATGATACGAAATGAGGAATATATACCAGGGTCTGTACGAACCTTTTATATAGATCATTTCGAACTTCATTGAGGAACAATGAAAGGATTATCGGAGCCGGGAAATATAACACCAGCTGCAGAAGGCTGATTCCCAAAGTATTTATAAGAAGCTTTGAGAAATCATTGTTACT
>JAEEGL012492312.1_pt1 | contig 10456 bp, 9 predicted proteins | sample 9134231 | NCBI WGS metagenome assembly JAEEGL01 (sample SAMN16246548, study PRJNA631951) | gut metagenome | biome: gut microbiome; feature: rumen; material: fiber-attached | host: Bos | place: Iran: Karaj | collected 2018-10 | reverse complement strand
CGGGGGCGACGTCGAAGCCCATGGAGAAGCTGGTGATCGTGGCGTCCTCGACCTCGGTCTCGTAGTCCAGAGGCTCGTATTTATCCAGCTTTTCGGTGCTGCCGTCCAGGTTGATCCAATAGAAGATGTTGCCGTAAACGGCGTACTGCCCCTCATACTCCGGGGTCACGCCTTCGGGGGTGTTGTCCCCGATGACGCCGTAGGTGCTGGTGAGGAGGCGGCCGTCGGCGTAGGTCAGGGAGCTGAGGAAGCCGACGTCCCCCTGCAGGGGCACGTATTCCGCAGTGTACACGTATGTATCCTGCGCCGGGGCGGCGCTGGGGTTCGTACCGCTGCCGCCGGGGTTGGCCGTGGCGGTGCCGGGCTTGTCGGTGCCGCCGCCGCTCTTTTCGCCGCAGCCGGCAAGCAGGCTGAGACACAGGACCGCGATCAGGAGGATCGCCAAAATACTCTTCCGATTCTTCATAGTGGCCTCCATATCCTTATTTTTGTTTTCTTCGTTCATGCCCCCGCAGTTGGACGAAAGCGGGGCGGTTTTGTTCCGGGGCAAGGGCGGAAACCCTCGCCGGACCATGTATCTCTTTCGATGACAATGCGGATTCAATGTCTAATACGCCATAGTATTAAGATGTTTTGCATCATACCACAGTTTCCTTCGCCGCGCCACAGTTTTCTTTAAACTGATTACTTATTTCCGGAAAGATATGACGTTTTTCACATGACCGTCATGCCCACTTGCGATTTATCCTCCGGGCAGCTACAATATATGGAAAAGTCCAGTGTGAAATAAGGAGGAAAGGCCATGAAGCCGATCTACTGCAACACCGCATCCATTACCAACAACAAGAAATCCGGGGAAGTCAGCATCTCCTTCACCCACATCTACAACGAGCACAAGATGAGCGTCGCCGGGGGGAGCATGACGGACGTGTCCATGCCGGTGGTCTGCGAAGAGGCCTGCATCGTCATGAACAGGGGCAGCTTCCTGGCCCTGAAAAAGCTGGTGGACGAGATCGCCGCGCAGATCACCGGCCAGCAGGGGTGAGGATAAGCCGCGCCCGCCGGAGCGGAGCGGCTCCCCTCCGAGGGAGGCCGGCAGACGCCGTCCCCCGCAAGGCGGCTGACAGAGAGGTCTCTGCCGCAGGCTTGCTCCCGCGGTGCGGGAACTTTTTCCCGCCGGTTTCGTCCAAGGGGATAACAAGCCTGTTTTCCGGGAGGAAACCGCTATGAAAAAACGTATCGTATCCATGCTGCTCTGCGCCGCGATGCTGGCGGCGCTGCTGTGCGCCTGCCAGGGCGAAACGCCCCAGGCGCAGCCCGCCGCCCAGACGGATATGCAGAAACCGGCTTCCGGCACGTCCCTGCCCCCGGCGGAGATGCTGGCGGCGGCGACCGCGCCGGACGCCGCCCTGGCGGAGGACGCCGCCCTGGCCGCCCTGAGCTTCGCCGCTGAGACCCTGCGCCGCACGCAGGGTGAAAACCGGCTCCTCTCCCCCGTCTCCATCCTCTGCGCCCTGGGCATGGTGCTGGAGGGGGCCGAGGGGGAGACCAGGGCCCAGATGGAAGCGGCCCTGGGCGTCAGCGGCGAGACCCTGCGGGCTTTCCTGGGTCCCTGGCTGTCGGCCCTGGCCGCGCAGGAGGACGGCGCCCTTCATGCGGCTGACGGCATCTGGCTGGCGGACCTGCCGGATCTGCACATTTCCGAGGACTTTCTGGAGAGGAACCGGACCTATTACGGCGCGGCGGTGGAAAAGTGTCCCTTCGACGCTGCGGCCCTGGAGCGGATCAATGATTTTGTGAAGCTCCATACCCACGACAGGATCGAGAAGATCCTGGAAGAGCTGTCCAGAGACGCGGTGATGGTGCTGGTCAACGCCCTGGCCTTTGAGGCGGACTGGGCGGAGCCCTATACGGAAAACCGCGTCCTGCCCGGCGAGTTCCGGCCCGAAGGGGGCAAAGCCCGGGAGGTCACCTTTCTCCATTCCTCCGAACGCGTCTGGCTGGAGGATGAGAACACCACCGGCTTCCTGAAATACTACGAGGGCGGGCGCTACGCCTTCGCGGCCCTGCTGCCCGCGGAGGGGCTGAAGCTGGAGGACTATGTCTCTTCCTTCACCGGAGAAAAGCTGCTGAAGCTTCTGGAAAACGCGGAATCCGACAAGGTCATCACCGCCACGCCCAAATTCGAGACTTCCTGCGATTTCCAGCTGGGAGAGCTCCTGCAGTCCATGGGCATGACCGACGCCTTTGACCCGGAGCGGGCGGACTTTTCCGCCCTGGGAAAGTGCGACGGCGGGGAGAACCTTTATATCAGCCGGGTGGTCCACAAAACCTTCCTGAAGCTGGACGAGAAGGGCACGGAGGCCGGAGCCGCCACGGCGGTGGAGATCATGAAGGCTACCGCCGTCCTGACGCCCACGCCGCCCCCGCACCGGGTCATCCTGGACCGTCCCTTCGTCTATCTCCTGCTGGACACGGAGACGAATATCCCCCTCTTCATCGGCATGGTGGACAGCGTGGGATAAATCGGAGCGGGACTTGCTGCCCCGCTCCCGCCATATTCCCTCGTCCTTCGTCTTTCGTCTCAGCCCCCGCTGCGCAGGCTGCCCCTCACCAGTCACCTTCGGAGTCAGCTTCCCCCAGGGAACCCAAACGCTGCGGCGAGGCGGGAGCTGTCCTCTCAGGCGCTGTGCGCCAGCTCCCCTTTCGGGGGAGCCCGGCAGGACGCAAAACGAAAAAAACCCGGCAGAAAGGCAAAGCAATTGCCCTCTTCCGGGGATATCTTTATTCAATACTGCAGTCCCAATTCTTCTCTTGTCATGGGCGGGCAGACGCTCTGGGTGGTGGTGATGACCTTTGCCGCCATGCGGCTGCCGATTCTGCAGGCCTCTGCCAGGCTCTTGCCCTGGCTGAGGCCCAGGCCCACCCCGGCGAAGAAGGAATCCCCCGCTCCGGCGGTGTCCACCGGCTCCACCGGCTCCGCAGGGCAGAAGCCGCTTTCATCCCCCTCGGCCCAGACCGCGCCCCGCTTCCCCAGGGTCGCCACCAGGCAGGGCAGGCCCAGCTCCGCCGCCAGGCTCGGCATCGCCGCGGCCAGAACTTCCTCACTTTCCGTATCCCAGGGACCGGGGACCAGGATGCCCAGCTCCTGCTCGTTGCACACCAGGCAGCGCAGCCGGGGCAGATACTCCCGCCTCCCGGCGGCGATGGACATGTTGCTGACGGCGGCGCAGGCGGGCACATGGTGCTTCTCCGAAAGCGAGCAGATCTTCTCCACCGTCTCTTCTTCCAGATCCAGCTCGAACAGGACAATCTCCGCTTCCCGGAAGACCGCGTCCCCCTCCTCCTCTAAAATAGTCAAGAGGGGCCGCAGATCCGGTCGCTTGGAAACGGAGGCGGCCACGTCCCCCCGGTCGTCGAAGACGGCCAGCCAGATGCCCATGCCGTCCTTCACCAGCCGGACATGGCTTACGTCCACCCCGATCTCCATCAGGTGGGCCGTGACCTCCCGCCCCAGGGCGTCGTCCTCCACCAGGCCCAGGAAGACGGCCTCTCCGCCCACTGCGGCAACATCCTCCGCAATGTTCCTGGCCACGCCACCGTGGACCTGATCGACCCTTCCGGCGTTGCGCCCGCCGGGGATATAGCCCCCCTCCGGATGGCCCTTGATGTCCACGAACACGCTGCCCGCCACAAGGATGCTCATGATCCGCCCCTCCTCTTCTGCAGCCGTATGTCGCTGCCGAGGAATTTCAGCACCCGAAAGCTGCCCGCCAGGCGGGAGGCGATCTGGGGGGTATAGCGCCGGGAAATCTCCTCCACGCTGAGGTTGGAGGAGACTACGGTGCTCCGTCCTTCCCGCAGCCGGGTGTTCAGCACTTCATAGATCGCGCTGACGGAGAGGCTGTTGTTCATTTCCGTGCCCAGGTCGTCCAGGATGAGCAGGTCGCAGTGCAGGCACCGCTTCACATCCGCCTGCGCTTCCTCCTGTTCCCCGTGGCGGTCGAAGCGGGCTTCCTCGAAATAAGACACGATATTCACCGCCGTATCATAGACCACGCTGAAGCCCTTTTCCGAGACCACGGCGGCGATGCAGGCGGAGAGAAAGGTCTTTCCCAGGCCGGGGTCTCCGGTGAGGAACAGGCTGCCGCTGCCCTTCCCGAACGTCTCGGCATAACGGCGACAAAGGTGGCTGACAAAGGCCATGTGTTGCCGGGGGCTGGTACCGATCTCCGGGTCGATCTGATCGTCATAATAGCTCAACCGGAAAGCGTCGAACCTCTCCCCCTGCAGGTCCAGCAGGCGGCTCAGCTCCTTTCGCTGCTCTTCCCGATAGAAAGCCATGAGGCAATCGCAGGGCTTCGTGCCCACATAGCCCCGGTCATTGCATATAGGGCAGGCGGGCTCCTCGTCGATGCAGCCCCTGGGATAGCCCAGGGCTGCGATGCGCCCGGCCCGCTCTTCCTGCCAGCTCAGGTTCTTCTCCTGAATGGCCGCGATTGCCTTTTCCGGGTCACTTCCGCCCCGGAGGGCCACTGCCGCCGCCTCCGCCACGCTGACGCGCAGCAGCCGGTCCAGCTCTTCGATGCGGGGGTCCTTTTCGTAGATCTCCTCCCGCAGGCGGCGCACATCCTCGCTGCGGCGGCGGCCAGCCTCCTCATAGCGGTCCAGCGCCCGGCGCAGGATCTTCCCGTCAAGTGCCATGGTCTCCGCCTCCGTCCAATTCCTTCAAGAAGTCACGCATTTGGTCGTAATCCGCAGCGGTGGGCTTTCTCGACTCACGCTTTGCCGGCGCCTGCCCCTTCTGCCGGGGCAGGGCGTCCCCCGCCTGGATCTCCGGCAGGGTGTGAAGGCCCTTGGCGTGCCAGTTTTCCAGGATGCGGTTCATATAGGGCCAGGCCAGCTCGCCTTTTTTGGCCACGGTCTTGTCATAGGCCAGCAGGACGGCTTCTCGCCCGAAGCCCATATCCAGCCAGCCAGTCAAGTACTTCTCCTCCGTGGGGGCCAGGGCCCGGTTCTGGATGCCGAGAAGCCGGCAAAGCTCCCCTACCTGCCCCCGCCGGTCCTTCCGCTCCTTCAGATATGCCTCCGCCAGCTCCAGGCTGAACAGCTCCCGGTTGTGCCAGATATAGGCTTCCTTTTCCACCTGCCGCAGGGTGGGTTTCCTGCCGGGGCCGTAGCGGCGGGCAAATTCCTCGCAGCAGTAGACCAGCAGCAGCAGGATGACCTCCGTGGGCAGGCCTAAGTCATGGTAGACGCCGTAAAGGATCTTCAGGTCCCCGCCGCTGAGCACCCGGCCCAGCCGCTCTGCCGCCTCGCCCACCAGCTGCCGGAACCCGGCGTCCTGCCGGGCGTAATCCGTGATCTCCGCGGCGGTGGGCTCCGAAAGCTCCTCCCGCACCGGCGCCTCCAGGGGCTTGACGGAGCCTGTTTCCTCCCGCACCAGCCCGGCGGTGCGGAGCAGGGCCATGGCTTCCTGGACGGAACCCACATTTTTCAGTTCCCGTTCCGCCTTCTCCCGGTCGAAACGGCCGCCGCTGCGCAGGAGCCAGAGGTAGAGAAGGGCGGCGTCGCCGCTGCCCAAGGCGATCAGCCTGTCCGCTTCCTCGGCGCTGATGGTCAAGGGTGCGGACCTGGTCAGCACATATTCCTCCGCCATGGGCTCTCCTCCTCTCTTTCCCGGATGACGTCGTATTTTTATTAATTATACTGCCGCAGTGAGTTTCCCGCAAGACGGAAAGTTCTATGACAGCAAGCCCGCCGAGTTTTTTCTTCCCAAGCGCAGAAAAAGCGGCGCGGCCTCTTTGAAAACGCCTCTGCACATGCTATAATACTTAAATTAGAGTATTATGCAAAGGAGGCGGCCTGATGGAGTTGATCGTCTGCGTTTCCACCGCGGAGGCGCTGAAGGCGGCGGTGCTCGCCGGAGCGGACGCGGTGCGGATCGGACTGAAGGACTTCAGCACCGCCGGACTGCCGCTGGAGGAACTGAAGAAGGCCGTGACCTGGTGCCGGGTACGGGGCGTGCGCATCTCCGCAAGCATGGATCTCCCCCCTTCCGGCCGCCGCTTCCGCGCCGCGGTGGATGCGGCTCTGGAGCTGGCGCGCAGCGGCGTCAGCGCCATCTGCGTGGGGGATCCAGGCTTCCTGCGGGCCCTGCGGCTGCTGCTGCCGGACCTGACCCTGGAAGCCGCCGAGAGCTTCCAGATCACCGACGCGGCGGGCCTGCGGGTCATTGAAGCCCTGGGCGCGAAGCGGCTGCTGCTGCCGCCCCAGCTCACCAGCGGCGAAGTGCGCTACCTCTGCAAGCGCAGCAAGATGGAGACCGAGGCCGTGCTCTGCGGTCGGGTCTGCCCCGCCCTGGGCCCCTGCCGCCTCAGCGCTTTCGCCGGGGAGGGCAGCGGCTGCGGCCGGGAATGCCGGGAACATTATGTCTGCCTGGGGCTGAACGCGGAAAAGCGTCCCGCCCTGAAGAATATCCTGCTGGCCCCGCAGCTGGGCGAGCTGCTCACCATGGGCCTCAGCGCCCTGAGCCTCCGCTGCGAGGGGCAGAAGCCCGACTGCGCCGCCATGACGACGGACATCTTCCACCGGGCGATCCGGGAGGGAAAGCCCCCCTCCCAACGGGATATCCAGCTGCTGACCAGGGCCTTCTTCTCTGAGGGCGTCACCGACGCCCTTTACACGGGAGAGCCCACAAGCGCCCTGCTCCCCGCCCAGACGGAATGGAAGCTGCCCAACCTCGCCAAGAGCGGCATCCTGGGCTCGGTCCGGGCAGAGACCGGGGGCGGAGAATACCAGCGCGTGCCGGTGCGCATCACGGCGGAGCTTCGCCGGGGCGCATTCAGCCGCATCCTGGCGGCGGATGAGGACGGCAACAGCGCGGGGGCCACGGGCCCCATCCCCGTGAACGCCGGGGGCGGACGGCGGGAGCTGACGGAAGCCCTGCTGCGCACCCAGCTTTTCAACACTCTGGGCACGCCCTTCCTCTGCACGGCGGCGGAAGCGCTGGTGGACCCGGGGCTGTACCTGGGCAGCGCCGACATCGGCCAGATGCGGCGGGAGGCCCTGAACCGCCTGGCGGAAAAGCGCAGCGAGCCGCCCATCGTCCGGGTGGCGGAGCTGCCGCCTCTGCTGCGCTCCGAAGCGGTGCATCCCACGCCGGACCTGAATTTCTCCGTCACCCGGACGGCCCAGCTCTCGGAGGCGCTGGCGGCCCTGAAGCCGAAGGTGCTTTATGTGCCCCTGGAGGAGCTGCTGAAGGAGCCGGTGGCCGTGACCCCCTTCTGGGAAAACGGGATCACCTCCGTCTGCGCCGTGCTGCCGGAGCGCTACACCGCAGAGGAAGCCTCCGAGCTCTTCACCCGCCTCAAGCAGCTGCGGGAGCTGGAGGTCACGGAGGTCATGGTGAACTCCTGGAACGCGGTGGTCCCCACCGGGATGCTGGGCTTCCGCATCCGCTGCGGCCTGGGCCTGCAGGTCTGGAACGACTGGAGCCTGCGGGTGCTGAAGGAGCTGGGGACCGCCTCCGCCCTTCTCTCTCCGGAGCTGACCCTGGAGGAGATCGGGAATATCGCCAAGTGCATGGACACGGAGCTGTATGCCTACGGGCGGCTGCCCCTCCTCACCTCGGAAGCGCTGCTGACGGCGCCGGAGGCCCTTTCCGACACCCTGCGGGACCGGCGGGGGCGGCAGTTCCCCGTGCTGAACACCCTGGGGCGCAGCCGTCTTTACAGCCCGGACAAGCTTTTCCTGGGGGGGAAGCTGAAGGATCTGGAAAAGCTGGGCCTGTGGTGCCTGCACCTCAGCTTTACCACCGAGAACCCCGGGGAATGTGTCTCCGTGGCGGAGCGCTACCTGGGCCGGGGCGCTTACCAGCCCAATTTCAAAACTAAGGGACTCTACTATGAAAACGAAACTCATTCTGGCTTCCGCTTCCCCGCGAAGAAGGGAGCTTCTGGAAATGCTGGGGCTGTTCGAGCTGACGATCCTTCCCGCCGCCGGTGAAGCCCCGGTGGACCCCGGCGCCCCGGTATGGGAGGCGGTGCAGCAGATCGCGGCGGGCAAGGCCCTGGACGCTTCCCGCCGGGCCGGGCCGGAGGACCTGATCCTGGGGGCGGACACGGTGGTGGCCCTGGAGGGCCGGGTGCTGGGAAAACCCCGGGACGAGGAGGACGCCTTTCGCATGCTCCGTGCCCTTTCCGGCCGGAAGCACACGGTCTACACCGGCATGGCCCTCCGCCGGGGGGAAAAAGCCATGACGGATTACGCCAGCGCCGACGTCTGGTTCCGGGAGCTGACGGACCGGGAGATCCGGGCCTATATCGCCACCGGATCCCCCATGGACAAGGCCGGGTCCTACGGCGCGCAGGATATGGCCGCGCTGTTCGTGGAGCGGATCGACGGGGAATTTTACACGGTGGTGGGCCTGCCCATCTGCCGTCTGGGCCGGATGATGCGGGATTTCGGCGAAGAGATCTGGGGGAACGATGCGTAAGGTATTGAAAACTGCCGGGCTCGTGGTGCTGGCCGCCCTGGTGATCGTGCTGATCCTCACCGTGATCGGCCGCCTGAGCGGCAGGGAAAACATATTCACCCGCAGCTTCCAGTCCCTGGCCGCCCCCGTGGAGAAGGTCTTCTCCGACGGCGCGGGGAAGCTGGAGGAGCTGCGCGCCGCCCTGCGGGACTACGAGGCCCTGAAGGCGAAGAACGAGGAGCTGGAAGCCCGGATCGCCGCCATGGAGGAGGAGGTCCGCAAGAGCCAGGGGGCCAACGCGGAGAACGACCGGCTGCGGCAGCTGCTGGAGCTGAAGCGCAGCCACACGGACTATGTGCTGCTGGACGCCTCCATCATCTCCTGGGGTTCCAGCAACTGGAGCAGCACCTTTGACCTGGACAAGGGCAGCTTTTCCGGCGTGGAGGTCGGGGACTGCGTCATCACGGAAACCGGCTTCGTGGTGGGCGTGGTGACGGAAACGGGGCTCTACAGCTGCTCCGTCCGCACCCTTATTGACCCCCGGGCCGCCATGGGGGCCACGGTCCACTCCACCGGCCTCACCGCCGTGGCGGAGGGGGATTTCAGCCTTCTTGCCGGCGGACAGCTGAAGCTGACCTACGTTTTTGAAAACAGCGTCCTGGAACTGGGGGACACGGTGCTGACCTCCGGCGCCGGCGGCGTTTACCCCGCCGGGCTGGTGATCGGCAAGATCAGCGGCATCGGCAGCGAAGAAGGGGGCTACGGGCAATACGGCATCGTCACCCCCTCCGCAGAGCTCAGCGGCCTGAGCCAGGTCTTCCTGATCCTGGACTACGGGGAGGCGGAGCATGCGGGTTGAAACGCTTCGCAGCACCCTGGGGCTGGTGCTGATCATGCTCCTCTGCTACTTTTTGCAGAGCGCCGTCTTTTCCCGGCTGCTCATTTTCGGGGTCTCTCCCCTGCTGCTGCCCCTGGTGGCGGCGGCGGCGGGGCTCCTGGGCTCCTCCGGCTGGGGCGGGGCCTTCGGCCTCCTCTGCGGCATCCTCTGCGACGCCGCCCTGGGGGGCGGGGGGCTCCTGTTCACCGTGGCTCTGACGGTGATGGGCTTCTTCTCCGGCTTCCTGGGGGAGTTCATCCTGGCCAGGGGCTTCCCCAGCTATCTGCTCCTGAGCGTGGGCGTATTGCTCATCTCCGCCTTTCTCCAGATGTTCCGGCTGCTGGTCTTTGACCGGGCCCCCGCCTGGGATCTGATCCGCACGGGGCTCCTGCAGAGTCTGGCCTCCGCCATTTTCATTCTTCCGCTGTATTTCTGCGTCCGCCGCTCCCTCCGGTCCTGGCGGCGGGGCAGGGAAAGGAGAGCCCTTTGAAGCTCACCTCCGGCGTCCGTCCCATCCGCGCCGTCGTCCTGATCCTCCTCCCCATCCTGCTGGCCTGCGCGCTGCTGCTGGTGCTTTACAGCATCCAGGTAGTCAACCGCGCTGCCTACCAGGAGGAGGGGCGCAACACCGTCACCCGCATCGAGACGGTGCCCGCCGCCCGGGGGGACATCCTGGACCGCTACGGCCGGGTGCTGGTGACCAACGCGGTCAGCTACGACATCCACATCGAGCGCAGCGCCCTGGTGACGGACGATGACCCCAACGGCATTCTTCTGGCCCTTATCGACCTGACGGAGAAGGCCGGCATCCACCATACGGACACCCTGCCCATCACCTCTGACGCCCCCTTCGAGTTCACGGAAATGGACGACATCCAGGCCGGACGCATGGCGGACTGGCTGGCGCATTTCGAGCTGGAAGAGCTGAGCGCCGGTGAAGTGATGGACTGGATGCGCAGTCACTATTCCATTCCCGAAGAATACACCCCCGCCCAGGCGAGGCTGGCCATCGGCGTCCGCTGGGAGCTGGAGCTGCGGACCCTGTTCGGCATCGTGGACTATGTTTTTGCCTCCGGCCTGGACCAGGAGATGATCGCCGCCGT
>JAEEGL012357395.1_pt1 | contig 10456 bp, 6 predicted proteins | sample 9134231 | NCBI WGS metagenome assembly JAEEGL01 (sample SAMN16246548, study PRJNA631951) | gut metagenome | biome: gut microbiome; feature: rumen; material: fiber-attached | host: Bos | place: Iran: Karaj | collected 2018-10 | reverse complement strand
CTTCGTGTCGAGCTTTAGCTCCGTGATGAAGTCCGTGGCGTTCTCGGACACGACCATCGTGCCCTTGTCCGTGATGTGGAACCCGTACGTGCCGTCGCGCGGCGCGGGCTTGTAGAACAACTCGGTCTTCAACGTCTTGACATCCGTGACCCAGACGCTGCCGTTGGACCAGTACACCTTGTCGCCATGCCTGATCGCGCGGTGGATGTTCCCGCACCCGTCCTTGCGCCACTCGACCTTGCCGTCGGGCGAAAGCATCCAGACGCTCCCGCCGCCGCACGCGATCAACGTCTCCGGCGGCCGTCCCTTGAGCCGCGCACCGCCGAGGTCAAGCCGGGGCGCGCCCGCCGAAGCGCACAGCGTCGCCACGGCGACAATCATTGTCATCAGCACATTCTTCATCGTTGCTTGCCTCATCCGCTGTTGTTCCGTCAGGGCGACACGCCCATGGACTTGAAGTCAGCCGCCGCGTTCAGGAAGTGCGCCGTGAGCCAGAACACCGTCCACTTCTCCGCATAGCCGCCGCGAAGCCTGTACACGTCGCTCATGTCGCCGCGCTGGCCGAAGTTCGTATGCTGTATCTGCTCGCCGAGCGAGCCGGAGGCGTCGGTCAGCTGGAAGCACGAGCGGTACATCACGGCGGCGAGCCTCTTCAGCCGCTCGTCCTTGAGGTAGTCGCCCATCCACCATACGTCCGGCGAGGTCAGCACGCCGAATGCGTCGAGATGCTGGTTCTGTGCGGAGACGACCGTCCAGCCCGTAGATTTGAAAGCGTGGTCGCTGAGGCGTCCCGGCGGGTACGTCACGTCCCATACCATCGTGTACGTGAGCATCATGTTCATCGCATGGCCGGCGAGGCGCGTGTATTTGCGCTCGGACGCGGCGTCCTTCGCCGCAATCGCGTTCCTGAGAAGAGCTACGTACCCCTGGAAGGCCGCGAACGCGCCTTCCTTGTCCTCGCAGCTGGCGTCGAGCGTCCCGCCCCAATAGACCCCGCCGTAGCCGAAGTAGCGGCGCTCGAACACGGCGGCAAGCTTCTTCGCGGCGGCAAGATGCTCCTTGCTGCCGAATATCTCCGATCCGGCGACGAGCGGAGCGACGAGGAACCCTGCGTTCGTGGACTTCGGCTCCACCCATCCGTCCTTCAGGATCGCGGACGCAATCGCGTCGAGGGCCTTTCCCGCAAACGCCTTCCACTTCGCCGGGTCGAGCCGGCCGCCGGACCGCTCCGCGAAGCGGATCGCCTTGACGACGCAGTTGAGGGCCTGTCCGCACGACACGGGGTCGCCGCCGGACGTCTTGCCGGTGTCCACGTTGTACCGCACGCAGAAGAGCCCGTCCGCCGGGCGTATCGTCGCGCCGAACGTGTCGCTTATGAAGTCGAGTGACTTCTGCGCCTTTACCCAGTCGCCCTTGTCGACGTCGAGGACCGGCAGCGCGTAGCCGCACGTCGCCGCGCAGCCGCACCAGCCGAGGACGATCTCGCGGCGCCTGTGCGTGTGCTCATAGACATCGGTCATCCCGTCCCCACAGTCGTACATGTTGAAGCCGCATGCTGCGCGGGCCGGGCCTCCCGGCGCGGCCGGCACGTCCATCCAGCGCGTCATCGCATAGTCGCGCTTCACGCGGTAGATGCGCTCCATTGGCTCGTAGCAGTCGGTGCGGTACGGCTTGAAGAGGTCGAGAGAGACGTCCATCGCCTGCTCAAACCCGAATGCCGCCTTCGTCGCCTTGCCCATCTGGATCCAGAACGTCTTCTCGACGACCTGCCCCGGACGCAGGGTGACGTACGTCTCGTCGTAGACCTTCGCCTTGCCCTGCCGCGCCTTCGCGACCGACCGGCGGCGGTTGTAGCCGATGGGTCCGGAGAGCATCACGATGTCAGTCCCGCCGTCCGCGACCTCCACGCCGATGCTCCACCACAAATCCTCGCGCACCGCGCCCCGTATTGGCGACGGCAGCACGTGGATCGCGTCAAAGCCGCCGTCATTCACGTTCTCCAGAAGCGCGAACGGCATCGGCAGCCGATGTTCCTCGAAGATCGCAAACTCTCCCTTCTCGCCCGCAAACACCGGCACGCGCCCGTCCTTGCGCCCTGCGTTCGACGGATTTCCGTACATGAGTATTCCAGGCATGAAGGGCTTAAGCGCCTTTGGATCGCCGGGCACGCGGTACCTTACGGACAGCGTCACCTTCTCCAGCGGCACATTGCCGTTCCATGTCCAGCGGCGCACGACCTTCGTCAGGCCGTCACGCACTTTCTGGGACGTGTCGCGGACCTCCAGCCCCGGCACGTCTCCCTTCCAGGCCTCAACCCACCCGTCCTTCCAGCCAAGCCCCGTCTCCACCGGCAACAGCCCCCCCGCAAGCGACGTCGCCGCAAACAGCAGAGCTGGCCCCAAAAGAAGCCAAGGTCTATTCATGGCACTACTTTTTTACGATGAGGGCCACAAATACAAAGTCTTCGGTGCCGGCGGAGTTGTCCACGCCGTGGCCCGAACCCGAAGGCGTCCAGGTCGTGTCGCCGGGGACGATCTTCCGCTTCGTGCCGTTGTCGTCGTAGATGGCCTCGCCCGAGAGGATGAAATAGCTCTCGCCTTCGCCTTGGTGCTCGTGGTATTCGAGCGTGGAACCCGCCGGAATCGTCACCTTCGCGTAGAGTCTGCACTTGTCGCCAAGCTCCTCGTCGAGGATCAAATCGAGCTTCAGCTCGCCCTTGCCGTTTCCGCTCGGCATCGAAATGGTCTTCTTCATGCTATATTCCTTTCCCGGCCCGTTTGGCCGATGCGGATATGATACCAAATTCCCACTGTCCGCGCAAGGGGGCGGTCATGGAAATCAGTCCGCCTTACGGTTCCTGCCGAAAGGCCGCAAAGACCTTCTTCGCCGCCGCATCCAGCCGCCAGCGGTGGAATTCCCCGAAGATAGGCAGTTTCTCGAACGGCGCGTCGCGAATGATCCTGGCGGTTCCTTCTCGGATGCTCGCCCACACCTGCCGCAGGTCGCCACGCTGTCCGACGGCAAGATCCCCCCTGTAACTGGACTCGAACACGTCGTCTATGCGCTGCGCAAAGGCGAGACGCGTGTTCCGCACGGCAAGTCGCAGGAACACATAGGAGGCGAGCAGGACCAGCAGGGCGGCAATGCCGCCGAAAATGCCTGCAGTCACAGGGCCGACGCTGGACACCTTCGGAACCATCATGCTGATGCCGAAGTAGCTGATGGCGGCAAGTAGCACACCGCTGAGCACGACAAGCGTCTTGCACATTACGAGCGAACGCGCAAAGCTGTTGACGATGCGCATGCGGATGGACAGTCCGAGGAGGTCGTGCTGCGACTGCGCGAACACATTGTCTCGGCGCCTCGCGGCAGCGTCGTTGACTATGTTCAGGAATTCGCCACGGTGCCGGTTGAAGTCCGACGTGGCAAACGACGACTCCGACGGACCAAGCTCCTTCCCCGAATAGATCGTCCATATCTTCGGGAGGTCCTTTGTCTGGAGGACCCGCGCCAGGTTCCAGCACACGTTGCCGTAGGTACGCGCGAAATCGTAGGGACTCGTGAACGCATCGCACTTGTTGAGGAGCACATGGAGCTTGGATTCCATGCCGCCGAGGCACTGGGAGAACACGTTCACCGTCTCGCCCGTCGTGCCGGGCTTGTCGGGGTCGAACAGGAAGAACACCATGTCGCACAGCCTTGCGAGGAAGCTAACGACGCCCTCGAAGTCGTATGAGCGGTTCACGGTGTGCTCGGCCGAATCGATCATGCCAGGACTGTCGATGAGAGTGACAGACTTGAGCAGGGGGCGATTGCGCACCTTTATGCGCAAGTGCTGGAGGAAGTTGCCGCCGAACTGCCGGAGTTCGTCGAATTCCGCAGGCAGGCGCGCAACGGCGGCGGGACCGCATATGTCCTCTTCCGTTTCGCCGTAGACGAGCATCGTAAATCCGTCGTCGGTCGGCGCAAGCCCGATGTCCTGCACGGCGTCGCCACCCACAAGCCAGTTGATGAGACTGGACTTGCCGGACGAGTGGTTGCCGAGGAACAGCATGCACGGCGTGCCGTCCTTCGTCACGGTCGTGCGGGAAAAGCCGTAGTAGTACGCCTTCGCAATCTTGCCGAACCGAGCGTAAGTCTTCTGGGCAAGTTCTTCGAATCTAACCATGTCCATGCACAATCTCCCTTGCTTGTCCACCCGTCCGTGCGCCGGATTCGCGCGTTCACTTCTTCGGCTCGGGAGCGGTTCCCTTGTTCTTGTTCCGGCTCGGGAACTTCGGCATGAACGGATTGGTAGCGTCCTTGCCGCCGGGCGCCGCGCCGGTGATCTGGTAGCCGACTATCGCCTCGCGCCCCTCGAGCGCGGCGGCGTTGTCGCAGACGAGCTCCGTGAAGGAGTCGTCGGAGACGCCCTCCGTCGCCATCACGAACTCAGGCGGGTCGCCCTCCTTCGCCGGCTTGAGCCATATCTTGCGCCCGCGCGGCACTTCTCCAACCCTTGCGATGTCGTCGGGGTTCGGACGGAACCTGAACGCCGCCGCCGCGACGGACACGACGCCCTCCGCCCTCGCGGTCTCGATGGAAAGCGTCGCGGTCATCCCCGGGAACAGCTTCCTGTCCGGGTTCTCCGCCTCCACGATGACGGGGAACGTGACGACGTTGTTCGTGGTCGTGGACGCCTTGCGCACCTGCTTGACGCGTCCCTTGAACCTCTGGCGGTACGCATCGACTGTGAACGTCACCGACTGCCCGACGGTTATCCCGCCGATGTCCGCCTCGGGGACGTCCGCAGCGACCCACACCGTGTCGAGGTCCGACGCGATCGTCAGCACCGGCACGGCGTTCATTGACGACACGACCGTCTCGCCCTCCTCCACCTTGCGGTCGATCACGACGCCGTCCACGGGCGACACGATCGTGCAGTAGTCGAGGTCCGCCTTCGTCTTGCTGACGGACGCCTTCGCCTGCTCCACGGACGCAAGCGCGCTCCTGTGGTTGGCCTTTGCGCTCATGAGGCCGGCACGCGCCCTCTCCAGCGCCTCGGTAGCGCTGTCGAGGTCGGCCACCGGCGCCATCTGCTTCGCGGCGAGCGCCTTCTTTCGTTCGAACGTCTTCTGCGCGAGCGCGAGTTCCGCCTCGGCGGACGCAACCGCAGCCGCGCGCACATCGACGTTCGCCTCGCTCACGTGCAGCTGCGCGACCGCGCTCTTGTAGTTCGCCTCGTACACCTGCGGATCGATGAGCGCGACAACCTGCCCGTTCGTGACGACGTCGTTGTAGTCCACGTACAGCTTGATGAGCTTTCCGTTCACCTGCGCGCCGACGGGTACGCCCTTGGAGGAGTTCCTCGGCGTAACGGAACCCGTCGCGCTCACGGTGCGCACGATGTCCGTGCGCGCCACTGGCGCGGTACGGTACGACTTGGGCTTCGCCCCCTGCACGGACGGGACGACCTTCTCGCATCCCGCTACGAGGCACGCGGCGACTGCGGCCGCCGCCGGAACAAACTTGGCAACGTTCATTTTTTCGTCGGCTCCCTTGAAATGGTCTTCTCCTCGAACACGGGCACGCGCCCTTCTATCGCAAGCAGGCGCGCCTCGGCGACCTGCCCCCTGTAGAACGCCTTGACGCGCGCCCCGAGCGCGGACGCGTGCGCGGACACCGCCTCCGCGTATTCGACGCGCCCCGCCTCTCCGAGCGCGAACTGCTCGCGCACGGTGTGGAGGTTCTCCCTCGCGCGCTGCACGGACACTTCAGCCGTCCCAAGCGCGCTGCGCGCGTTGTCGCGCTCCGCGACCGCCAGCTCTATGGACAGCGAAAGCGCCTGCTCCACCTCGTCCAGTTCGCATGCCGCCGCGCGCATCGCGACCGTCGCGCGCTCCACCGCCGCCGTCCTGCGTCCGCCGGTCAGAAGCGACTGCACGCCGCTCGCGCCCCAGCGCCAGTACCACAGCGGATTCGTCCAGTCGAGCGACGCGGACATCCTGACCTCCGGCAGCATGTCGGCTATCGCGTAGTCCACGTCGGCGCTCGCCGCCCTGAACTTTGCACGGGCGATCTTCACCGTAGGCGCGTTCGTGCGCGCGAACGCGAACGCCGCGCCCACGTCGTCCTTCGTGTCCGGGAACGCACGCCTACGCATCGCCATGGGGCGCGGGAGCGGAGCCATCACGTCCTCGCGCGTCCCGCGCGAGGCGTCCACGCCGAGCGCGCTCAGGAGCCGCGCGCCAGCCGTCACGACATCGTTCGCCGCCGCCACCGTCACCTCCATCGCCGTCGCAAGGTCGAGCCTCGCCCTCAGGACGTCGAGGTTCTTCGCCTCGCCAGCCGCGAGCATGTCCTCCGCCTGCTGCAGATGCTCCGCGTACTCGCACTCGTTGGACTGTGCGACGGCGAGGAGCGCGTCCTTCTCGAGGACGCCGAAATACGCGGTGCAGACCTCGTCGAGGACGGAGTACCCGGCCTGGAGAAGCGCCAGTTCGGACGCGACTACGCGCTCGGACTGCGCGCGGGCGCGGGCATCGTAGCGCCCGAAGTCCCAGATGAGCAGGTCAAGCGACAGGGCCTCCGCCGCAGAACCCCTCGTGCGCGAGCTCAGGCGGTCGGGACGCCGCGCCGTCGGCGACGAGGCGTTGTAACCGGCGGACGCCGAGAGGTGGAACGCGTTGAGGGGACTCCCGCTCAGCACTGGCGCGTCCGCGGCGATGGCCTTCAGCGCGAGCCGCGCGTCTTCGACGGCAAGCTCGGCGGAGGCGACGGACGGACGGTTCGTCAGCGCAAACATCACGAGCCCTTCGAGGGACAATCCCCGGAGGTCAAGCTTTCCCGCAGCCGCAGGCGCGGCGGCCTCAAGGCCCGCCGGCGCAAGCTCGCGCTGCGTAACACGCGCCTCGTGGACCGCGATGCAGCCCGACAGGGAGATTGCCGCAGAGGCGATAAAATACGGAACATTCTTTCGCATAGCAAGAATTATACCATATTTTCCGGAACGTGTGTTGCCGTTACGCTAAAGTCTCGTGTCGCAGAAATCGAGGAAAAGCTTGATGTCGCCGACGCCGAGGTCGTGAGAACCATTGTGACAGTGGTAGCCGACGTGTCCGCCCATGCCCTTCAGCCCCAGCGCCTCCCACGCCTTCGCGGCACTTTCCGCTGCGGCTTTCTCTCCAGCGGGCCCCGCCCAGTTGTCCGCCGATCCGCTCGCCACGTAGAGGTAGCGACCGGGCGCGGCGATCAGTCCCATCCACTCGTCCTGGTCGTGTTCGATCTCCATGTCGCGTCCGCGCCACTTGAGGAAGCTGCGGCAGAACCAGTACGGGAACCCGCGCGTAATCTGCGCGATGTGCTCGCTGCGCGGAAGGTTCATGCGGTTCAGCTTCGCGCCTCCGCACCCGGAGGCGTTGGAATACACGACCTTGAAGCGCGGATCGGTGACGCCGGCGCAGAGCGCGGTCTTGCCGAGGCGCGAGTGGCCGAGGACCGCGACGCGCTTCGCGTCGAGCGCGCCCTGCGTCTCGATCCAGTCCAGCACGCGGCTGTGACACCACGCCCATGCGCGTATCGTGCCCCAGCTCCAGTCCGTGCGGTCGGACTCGCCGCCGTACACGTCGAACAGTCCGTACGGACAGGCGGGAAGAGGCTTGCCGGCCTTGCGCATCTCGTCGAACATCTTGCGGCGCGGCTGGTCCGGCGCGGCTTCGTTGAGGTTGTAGTGGACGACGGCATATCCGCGCGACGTGGCGTATGCGTCGATAGCGTCCTGCTTCGCCTGCTCCTTTCGGGTGTAGTCGTTGTCATGCACGCCGTTATTCCACGTGCGGAAGTCGCCCATTAACAGCACGGGACACGGCTTTTCCGCCGACGCGCCCTTGGGCATTGCCACGGTGAGGTTGACCTTCATCCTCCCGCCGCCGAATAGGATGCTGTTCCCCTCGAACGACATGTCGCCGGGACGGCCGATGGGCGCGCGCCCATAGACGTTGTCGAGGAACCACCCCTTAAGCGCCACCCTCTTCTCGTAGCCCGCCTGCGATACGTCCGCGAAGAGCCAGTATGCGGCAGGAGCCGTACCGTTCTTCCACAAGTCGTCGATCACCATCGCCTTGCCGTTGAGGAACATCATGCCAAGCTTCGCCTCAAGCGTACGGACAGGCTCGTCGGCGAGCGCAATCGGCCTAAGCGCCGCAAATCCGCCGGCGTTCTCCGCCGGAAGCTCGTACCACACGCCGCCAACGTACAGGAGGTCGCGCTCGGTCGATATCTCGCGACAGACGACGTTCGTGTCGCCGTTCACGTTCGGGAACTTCCATTCCGTGCCCTTGTCGTCCTTTACCATGACGAACGGACTCTTCGCGTCGAGCACGGGAGTCGCGCACCTCGCCGGCCCGTAGCAGAACCGCGCAGTAGCGCCCTTCGCATCCTCAAGGCACTTCACTCGCACCCAGTCGCCTTCCTGGACCAGCTCATGACTGACGGGCGAGCCGTCCGCCCGCGCGAACGAGAACAGCATCGTTTCGTATCCGGCATGGAGGTACGGATCCGACACGTCGCCCGCCTTCACGTCCTCGCGGAGCCACACGTACCCCTCGCCCGAGGGCGGGCCGAAGGACTTCAGCTCCTCGGGCTTCACAAACCACAGGTTGGACTGCGACCACTCGCAGCGCGGCGCGCCCTTCTTCAGCTTGCGCTTGCCGAGGAACTCGTTCTTTGCCTGGTCGTCGCAGCCGAACACGATCCTGTCACCCCAGCGGCAGAAATCGCCGATGACCTTGAGATATGTGGAAATGGGGCGGATGCCGTTCGGGTTCGCGGGCGAGAAGCCCTTCGGGAACCGCCAGAACGTGCCGTGCATCGTCGCGAGCAGCGTACCATCGCCGAAGCCGACGTCGCGGATGCGCGGCCATTCCGTGTTCCATCCGTGCGCGCCGTCGTAGCAGTGCGATGCTTTGGGGAGACGGTAGTACGTCCACTCTGCGCCGTTGGTGGTGACGCCGAGGATTACGCTCTTCGCGTCCCAGCCCATCGCCCAGACGGGATTCGCGTCAGGATGCTCGTTGCCATAGATGCCGTCGGGCGTGGTCACCTCCGTGAACTGGCATCGGCGGATGGTCGTCCAGTCCTTGCCCGGCTCGTTCCACCATGCGAGGACGCCGGATGGCACGAACGGATTGCCCCGCGCCTCCTTGCTGTCCTCGCCGTTGTTTGATATGAACACGCGGCCGAATCCGCTCGCAAGGCCCTTCGAGTGGTAGCCCGGCACGCGCGTACGCGGCGCGGAGTCCCAACCGTCCGGCCACGGCAGGCCGAGGCGCTTCAGGTACGCGCCTATCGTCTTGTCGTTCATCCCGTTCTCGCGGACGAGGGTGTTGACGGCGAGCGTGCGCATGTCGAGCTCGTAGAGGCCGGTCTCCATCGTCGCGACATACACCTTGTTCGCGGGGTCCCCCACGTGCCGCGCCGCGCCGGTGAGTCGTCCGGGCATCTTAGCAGGCGGGACGACACGGACGTTCCCCTTCGCGTCGATGACATACGGACCTATCAGCAGCTGGTTCGTCTCACGGTGGATCATCCGGTTCGCGGGCGTGCCGCCCACGGAGCCGGGAAACGCCTCGCGAGTCAGGTCTGGCTTGATGCGGTAGAGCTTGTCGCTCGACCCGACGGGCAGGTGCGGGCCGTAGGTGATCACCCAGAGGTCTCCCGCCCATGGCACGACCGCGCCCGTTCCGCACTCGCCCTCGTCGTTGAACATCGCGAGGTGCGGATAGACTCCGCTTACGCATTCATGCGATTCCGCGCCATGCGCGGAGAACGTCACCATCGGCAATGTCGCGGACACCGCGCACAAAGCCACAATGCTTAATAACTTTTCCATGCCGCATATTATAGCACAATTCCCACATTGCCCGCAAATCACAGCCTGTTTTACCGTACGATGATGGTTAGACCGCGCTTGCGCCGCCAGGTGTACGTGAGGCGCACCTTTGTGGAATCGGTCGCCGTGTAGGAGGCGCCAGGTGCCCTTCCGGCGGCGGTCCAGCCGCCGTTGTTCCACGTCTCGACCTGCACGAAAGGAACGTACCTGTGGCCGTCCGCAACGGCCTCCTCCGCCGTGAGCGTACAGCTGCCCGTCACCTCGTACTCGCCCGCCGGAAGCGACGCCGTCGCCGCGATGTCGTCCTCGTTCGCGCCGTAGGCGACGACGAGGTTCGCGTAGTTCGCGAACCCGTTGTTGAAGCGGATCTCGTCAACCTTGCGGTTCTGCCGCAGTTCGTCGTCCGTGAGGATTCGATTGTACAGCCTGACGGACGATATCTTGCCAATGAACATGCGCGTCTGCTGGGTGGCGTTGCGTCCCGTGCCAATGGTGTAAGGCCACGATGGCAGCGTGCCCGACGCATTGGAGTTCACCCAGGCGGGCAGTACGGCGTTGTTGATGCTGGCCTTTTTCCTCTCGAGGTCG
>JAEEGL012204317.1_pt1 | contig 10456 bp, 6 predicted proteins | sample 9134231 | NCBI WGS metagenome assembly JAEEGL01 (sample SAMN16246548, study PRJNA631951) | gut metagenome | biome: gut microbiome; feature: rumen; material: fiber-attached | host: Bos | place: Iran: Karaj | collected 2018-10 | reverse complement strand
TATGGGCTGTGTCTTGTTGAAATTTAAAGATATCTAAAGATTCATCTCTAGTATCTTCATTCTTTCCCCTGGCATTTTTTGAATACTCAGGGGAAAGTTCAGGTCTGTGTATAATATTTACAACGAACTCGTTTTTCATAAATTTCCTATTTATTTTTGTATGCGATTATTGTTTCGTATTTCTTAAGTGTAGTTTCGCCGAGTGTAACATCATTTAATTGACCATTAGTATCTAGATATAAAGTATAACCAGTTAAATCAATTTTGAATGCATCACTAGTAATTGAGTTTTGATGAATAAATACATATTCCCTTGTATCATCACTTAGTGTGTACTTAATAGTGTTGTTGTTATTTAATAATTCAACTACAACATCATTGTTGTGGTCTTTATCTAAATGTAGGCCTGCAAAATTAACTTTAAGATCAATTAACTTTTGATAGATGTTAAACACATCATTATTCTTAACTTTTAGTGAATAATCAAGTTCATTTACTTTATAAGAAGCGTTATATGAATTAGAGTTACCGCCTTTAGTTCTTAAGAATTCTTCACCAGCAAGCATAAATGATGTACCTTGACTAGTTAAAACCATTGATTGAGCTAATACAGCCATTCTCTTGAGGTTACCTTCATTTCTTGTGCCTGATGCATAGAATCTATCATATAAAGTATAGTTATCATGGCAAGTGACATAGTTAATTGTTTGTTCTAAGTTACCAATAATAACTCCTGATACTCTTGTATTGCCTTTAATACCTTCTTCTATAGCTTCCATCTTTGCATTGTTTCCTGTTGTATTAGATATCCAAGATAATGCACTAGCAGCATTAAGTCCGCCTTTTACGAGTTCATCTCTAAACTTGTCATTGAATGCAGCATAACCATTAAAGTCTCTAATGTTAGCTTGTTTTGCAGCTACTGCATCTTTTAAAGGTGAAGATCCTCCATTCCAAGGTTCACCAAAGATTAATACATTAGCATCAATCTTCTTACATTCAGTAACAATCTCTTCCATAGTAGTCATATCATGAAGACCCATAAGATCAAATCTGAATCCACCAAGTTTATATTCTTCTTGCCAGAATGTTACTGAATCAATCATAAACTTTCGATACATTAAATGATCTGATGCAGTTTCATTTCCACAACCTGAACCATTAGATAAATCACCTTGAGCAGTATATCTAAAGTAATATCCAGGCATTAATACATCAAAATTAGAACCAATTGCACCATTAACGTGGTTATATACTACATCCATAATGATGTTGATTCCAGCTTCATGGAATGCTTGAACTACTTTCTTAAATTCAATAATCTTTGCATATCCATCATAAGGGTTAGATGAATAAGCACCCTCTAAAGAGTTATAGTTGAGTGGGTTATATCCCCAGTTAAATGTAATATTTACTTCATCATTTGCTTGATCGAAGATTGGAAGCAATTGAACATAGTTGACTCCGAGTTCTTTAATGTGATCAAAGCCAGTGGTTACAGTCATTTCACCTGTTGAAGGTGTATATCTTGTGCCTTCCTCAATTAAACCTAAGAACTTCTTAGCGTTTTGAGCACTTCCACCCCACGTAACACTTGATGTAACATCAGCAACATGAGTTTCATAAATAACTGCAGCACCTCTATTAATTTCAAGAGGTGTATTAGTTGCCCAACCTTCTGGATTAGTTTTAGAGAAATCAACAATCATACCTCTTGAACCATTAATACCAGTTGACTTAGCATATGGGTCTACTATTTCAGTACCATTATTTGATGAGTTATAAACACAATATGTATAGTATTTGCCTTCAAGGTCACCAGTAACTGTAGTGCTAAATACACCTTTTTCGCCTTTAGTCATTTCAACTTCATTTAATACTGTATCGTTTCCTTTAGTTGCATCTAGTGCTTTAGGTGTTCCTGATTCATAGATTTTAAGTACTATCTTTTGTGATACAGGGCTCCATACTTTGAATGTTGTTGACTCGCTAGTATAAATAGCTCCAAGTTCTCCATTATAGTAGTATTCACTTTCAAATTCAGCATCATAAAGAAGTGTAGTTTTAACATTGGCTTCAAGTTCAACTTGAGAAGCTTCGAACTTAACTTTAATCTTATAAATCTTAGCAACATCAACTTTTTCTGATAATTCAATTGTAAGTTGGCTTGTTGCAGCAACTGTTTCTGTTTTAATGCTTACGCCATTTTCAAATAATTCATATTTAATTACTGGATTTGATGTTAATACTGAAACTGTAGTTGAATTTAAGAATTGTGCACCTTCAATATTATCAACTTTTAGTTTATCTTTGTTTGAATAAACATCTCTGTCGCCTTGGAATAAGTAGATATGATAAATATTGTTTTTATCTTTTTCATAGAGGCTAAAATCAATAAATCTGTCTGCGTCTACATCTTTAGCGTCCCAAGTAGATCCTGGATTCTTTGCAACAATAAATCCAAGGATAGATTGTTCTGTTATGCCCATTTCTTCGAATGTATAATTTGCATATACACCAAATTCATCTTCACCATTGAAGTTAATTCTTCTTCCTTCTCCATCCTTTGGCCATAACCATAATGCCCAATTAGTATAATCTCCTTGTTCTCTTTTATAGTGAACACGTAAACTAAGTGGACCGCCAACAGCTTCTTTTGTCGTTGTGCTAGGTTTAGTAGTCTTTGTGCAAGACACTAAAATTAAACTAGTTAATAATAGCAATAAAATACCTAAAATCTTTTTCATATATTAATCTCCTAATTATTATCTAAGTATAGCGATTGAATAAGGTGGAAGAGTGATTGTTGTTCCTTTTAATACAACATCATCATCATAATTAGCACATAAATATTGACTAAGTCCTTCAAATCCTAATTCATCTTTGTTTAAATTAATATCAATTGTAGTTTCACAATTTAAATTAACTACGATAGTAATGGTTTTTCCATCATATGTCTTAGTAAATACTGTGACATATTCAGATTGTTCATAATATGAATCAAACACTTCAAGTGTTCCACGTGCAATTTCTGGATTACAGTTTCTTAAATAATTACAGTACTTATAATAGTTAAGTAAACTATTCTTGTTTTCTTGTTGTTCTTTAATTGAACCATTTGTGTAATAGGAATCCATAGTTACATGCATGTTATCGGGTTGTCTGTTGCAATAACCTTCTGACTCCATAGTATCCCAGAGGAGCGCAACTCTCTTAGAAGGGTCACTTGTTGTAACTGGAGATGACATTCCAATTTCTTCTCCATAATAAGTAAATGTTGTTCCACTCATCAAAGATATTAAGCCTTGAGCCATCTTTGTTTTATTTTCAACACCAGTTCCTAAGAATGATTGAGCTCTTTGAGTATCATGATTTGATAGGAAAGGTGCCATAATTCCTTTATTATATGTTTTATCTAGCGACTTTAATAAATCACCAAAGTATTTACCATTATCTTGTCTATATTCTCTTAATGCTTGAGATATTGATCCTTTTCCTTGAGCCAATGTGAATGTGAAGAAACTATCTACACCACTTTCATAATATTGTCTTATTTGAGAATCGAGGTTAAGCCAAGCTTCACCAACCATATATACATCACTCTTGTATTTTTTAGCTTCAGAATAAAGCCAAGTTAAGAATTGAACAGTATTTTGAGTATATCCAGTATAGTAACTTGTACAAGCATCAAGTCTGAATCCATCAACACCCATCTCAAGATAGAATTTCATTATATTTGAGATTTCATTTTTTACATCACTATTATTAAGATTTAAATCTGGCATCCCGCCCCAGAATTGAGCTTCATAATAATAACTTGTGCCACTTAATTGAGAATAGCCTGAACTATAAGATGTTTGGAAATTATAATATGAACCATACTTTCCTCCAGGTCTACCTGTTTGCTTGATTATTCTTGTGGCTTCAGTAAACCAAGGATGTTTATCAGATGTATGGTTAACTACTAAATCTAATATAATGTCGATACCTTTTTCATGACATTTATTAATTAAGTTCTTTAAATCATCATTAGTTCCAAACGAGGAATCGACAGTATAATAATCTAAAACATCATATTTATGATATGAATAACCACTGCTTATTGGCATAAGCCAAATACCGTTATAACCCATATCTTTAACATAATCGAGTTTTTCTATAACGCCATTTAAATCTCCTATACCATCATTATTAGAGTCATAAAAAGAATGAACAAATATTTCGTAATAATTACGATACTTATCATCTAATACTTCAACTTCTTTAATTTCTCTTTTATTAGCTTTTGTTTTGCATCCAACCATTATAAAAGCTAAAAACAACACAAAAACCAGGGATATAATTCTAGTAATCTTATTCATAATCATCCTCTTTCACTCATTAAGAGGCATGGTTGTACATGCCTCTTAATATCTTTTTATTCTTCTTTTTCTTCTTTTTCTTCTTGATAAACTAAGTTGTTTCCTTCGCTATCAAAGATGTGCATTACTTTTGATTCAAAACCAACGGAAATATTCTTTCCAGTATGGAACACAGTTGAGTAATCTTCATCAATTTGAACAGTCGGAACTCTAACGATAACTTTATCATTAGCTTCAGTTAATGCATGAACATGAATTTCAGAACCCATCATTTCATTAACTTCTACTTTGAGTTCAATAGTATCTTTAGAAGCTTTTTCCTTGTATACAAAGTGCTCAGGTCTGATACCTAAAGTTATTTCTTGAGGAGCAACTAAGTTTTTCTTTAAAAGTTCATTCTTTTCACCCTTAAGTGGGAATTCCTTTCCAAGAAGTCTAACTTTATAGTTCTCTTCATCTTTAACAAGTTCAGCTTTAAAGAGATTCATTTGTGGAGCACCAATGAATGTTGCGACAAATAAATTCTTTGGTTTATCAAATACTTCCTGAGGGCTTCCAACTTGTTGGATAAAACCATCTTTCATAATAACGATTCTATCACCAAGTGTCATAGCTTCTGTTTGATCATGTGTTACATAAATGAATGTTGAATCAATCTTTTCACGTAGTAAAATAATTTCAGCTCTCATTTGGTTTCTGAGCTTAGCATCAAGGTTAGATAGAGGTTCATCCATTAAGAACACCTTAGATTCTCTAACCATAGCACGACCAATTGCGACTCTTTGTCTTTGACCACCCGATAAAGCTCTTGGTTTTCTTGTTAAATAATCAGTAATACCAAGAATTTCTGCAGCATTTGTAACTCTTTCATAAATTTCTTCTTGTGACATTTTAGGTCTTTTAAGTCTTAAACTAAATGCCATATTTTCAAATACTGTCATATGTGGGTAAAGCGCATAGTTTTGGAAAACCATGGCAATACCTCTGTCTTTTGGTTGTAAATCGTTTACAACTTCACCATCGATAATTACTTCACCTTCAGAGATATCTTCTAGACCAGCAATCATTCTTAAAGTAGTAGACTTACCACATCCAGAAGGTCCAACAAATACGATGAATTCTTTATCAGCCACGTCTAGGTTAAAATCTTGAACGGCTACAACTTTATTATCATATATTTTTTTAACATTTTTTAATTGTAATGTTGCCATATAATTCTCCTATCCTTTTACAGCGCCACTAGAAACGCCTTCAACATAATATCTTTGCATACTCATAAATAGAGCAGTGATTGGGATTGCAACTACTACACCACCAGCACAGAATACTGTGTAGTAAGCATCTAGTTGTGCTTGAGTTGCAATTAATGAATTAAGACCTACTGCTACGTTAAATCCAAGTGGATCGTGGTGAGCAATAGTTGCTGCAAATACGAAATCACCCCAAGGGCCCATAAATGCAGTTAAAACTGTATAAATAATGATTGGTTTAGATAAAGGCATGATTATCTTATAGAATACTTGGAATCTGTTTGCGCCGTCAATTCTTGCGGCTTCATCAAGAGATCTTGGAATAGTATCAAAGAAACCTTTAGAGATATAGTATCCCATACCACTTGATGCAACATAAACTAAAAGTAATCCTGGGAATGAATGTGCCTTAATCATATTTAAGTCACCTAAAACATTAAATAATACAATCATAGTTAAGAATCCAGGGAACATTCCAAGGACAAGCATAAAGTTCATTAAACCTTTTCTTCCTTTGAAACGTAGTCTAGATAATGTATAACTCATTGCTAATACAAATATTGTTTGAAGAACTGATACTAAAAGCGCCATTAAGAATGTTCTTAAGAACCACTTAGGGAATTCAGTTTCTTTAAATAACTTAATATAGTTATCAAAACCCCACTTAACAGGGAGAACATATGATTCCATCTTTGTTGATTCAACCCTAAAAGATTGAAGAACTATGAATACAAATGGTACTAGCCAAATAATACTCATTAAACCAAGAACAATATAAATTACTGTATTTGAAGCAATTCTCATTGCTTTAATACCAGCATGTCTTTTCGGAGTTAATTCTCTTAATTCTTCATTTTCCATTATGCGAAATCCTCCTCATTCTTAGTTGATGGGATAACGTTATAAACAATTACTGAAATAACTGATACAACAATAAATACCATAATACCAATTACAGATGCGAGTTTATAGTTAGAATCCTGAGTTGTTAACTTGAATAACCAAGTGATTAGTAAGTCAGTATAACCAGCAGGAGCACCACTCGTCATAGAACCAGGGTTAACCGGTCCTCCGCCTGTTAATAAGTAAATAACGTTAAAGTTATTAATATTTCCAATAAAGCTTGTAAGTAAATATGGTCCAGTTACAAAGAGTACATAAGGAAGAGTAATCTTTGTATATTGCTGCCATGGACTTGCACCATCAATCTTAGCTGATTCATATAGGTCTTGAGGGATATTCATCAAGATACCAGTAGTAATTAACATTAAGTATGGAATACCAATCCAAATATTAATCATGATTACCGTGAACCTCGCGGAGTGTTTATTACCCCAGAATTGAATCTTCTCTTTTATCCAACCCCATTTCAGCAAGATACCATTTATTACACCGTTGTCCGCAAACATCTTAGATACATACATAAGTGAAATAAACTGAGGAATAGCTATTGTAAGAACTAATATAGTTCTCCAAACCTTTTTAAGTTTAATTCCTTTCTTATTAATCATCATTGCGACAAACATACCTAAGAAATAGTTAGTAAATGTTGCAAAGAATGCCCAAATAAGAGTCCAAGTTAATATTTCTCCAAATGTTGCACTAAAGCTTGTTCCATCGCTTGACCATCCAAGTAATTGGTTAATATTAGTAAAACCAACCCACTTAAATAATAGGTTATTTCTTCCATCATGTTGTGCATCAAAATTGGTGAATGCAATTAATATCATAAAAAGAATAGGTAACACAGTAAATAAAATAATACCTGTCATTGGAAGAGCAAGCATTGTTTTATGGAATTGATCATCAAGCGCAGACTTAAGATCATCTTTACCACTTTTAAGCTTCTTACCACTCTTTATAATTTGTTCTGCAATCTTATTTTGTTTAATATTAACTCTCCACGTAAATATTAATGCAATAATGAAAATGATAGTTAATATACCATAGAGTAATATTTTAAATGATGGATTCTCAGCAGGAATATTAATATATACATCTAAGTCTGGGTCATAGACATTTGTTTGTGGGATATTACCTTCTACTTCTCCAAGAGATGGTAGTAATGCAAGCCAGTGTGCACCAGCAAATATCATATAGAAGATGAATACTCCTTCAAAGAGTAAGAATAATAATCCTCTTAATACTTGGCCTCTTGCGATAGAGCCAAAACCCATAATTAGATAAGATAACTTAGTTTTCCAATCACCATGAATAAATGTAGAAACAATATCTACTGCTTCATCTTTGATCTTGATGCCAAGTTTCTTAAAGAAACGACCTATTTTCTTAAATAAATTTAAGAACCAGTGAGGAATAGCGCAGAAAAAACATCCAAGCTTATATAAAAGCTTTTTAAATTTCTTAAGTTTTAAATATTCTAAATTACTTAACTTTTGCATATAACCTCTCTATTTTATAAAAGAAAGGCAGACTAAAGAGATAATCTGCCTTTTTTAAATTAGCTTTGATTAATTAATCTTATGCTGTTTTAGTCCAGCTAATTGTTACTGTATCGTCTGCACCAAATACTAATGTAATAGTGTAAGTACCAGCAGCAACAGCAATATTTTGTCCGCCAGCAACACCCTCAGTTGTTGATGCTGCATTTCCATCAAAGTTACCTGAACCAGTAGCGCCATAATTTACAGCCCAGTCAGAGTTAGCTCTAATCTTCCATTCTGTAGCATTTTCGAATACAGCTTGAGCAGTATATGTACCAGGAGTAGTTTCAGATTCAGTCATAACGATATCAGCTTGAGAACCCCAACCGTTGAATGCACCAACGATACCCCAAACTTTCTTTTGAGCGTCGAATGTGATAGATGGAGCTTTCTTATCATTTACAGAAAGAACAATCTTATAGTCGCCAGCCTTAGCAGCTTTACCAGAACCTTCACCAATGAAGTATGCATTGTCTACTGTGATTTTGAGTTTGTTACGTCCAACATATACAGTTTCAGGAGCACCAGCTTCTAATGTAGCGTCAGCTTTCTTAGTACCAACGATGATTACTTCATCACCTTCAGCTAATGTAATAGCACCAGAAGTCCATTCAAGCTTATCTTCAGTCTTAGACATAGCGATAGCTTCTTCACCATCTTCTGTTCCATAGTTGTGACCAGCAAATTTACCAGTTACAGCCCAATCATATTTTTCAAAGTCAACTTTGAATCTTTCATCCCAGTGGAGTTCACCATCTGTGTTAGCTAAAGATTGAATAGCAGCTTTGTAATCTACTAATACTTGAGCGAGTTCAGTGTCGTTCTTAGCAGCTTTAGCTGATTCAGTGATAGCACCAGCGATATCCCACCATAATGATGGATATTGGCCTTGTGGAATAGCATATTGAGATTGTTTAGCAAGAGCAGCTAATGGGAGGTTAGCCTTAACAGCGTCATCATTTTGAGCGCTCTTGTTAGATGGTCCCCATTGAACAGCTGTGAATCTTTGTCTTTGGCATTCTTCACTTGATAAGTATTGAGCAAGCTTATGTAATTCAGCTTGTTTCTTAGCATCCTTTTGAGGTTTAACACCGATCATCTTATAACCAGCGAATGAACCTAAATGATATTCTTGATCACCAACTTTATAGTTAGGAAGATCAGTAACACCCATGTTTTCGCCAAGAGTTGTAGAGATAGATTCAGAGTTCCAAGTACCAGTAATACATACTGCAGATGCAGTAGCTACGTTTTCTTTAGAGAAATCATTTCCTGAAGAACTTACGAATTTTGAATGTTCAACTAAAGCTTTAAGACCTTTAAGAGCGATTAAACCTTTAGTAGCGTCAGAGAATGTATCGTCAGCTTGGAGGAATTTACCATTGTCGTCTGTAGACCATTCTGAATGTAAATCTTGTCCGAAGAAGAATGCAGCAATGTACCAAGCATTGTCGCCAACTTCGAATGAGAAGTTCTTATCAGCTGCAACGCAATCTGCTAATAATGCATCAAGACTATCAAGAGATGATTCTTGGATGTATCTCTTGTCATAGAACATGAAGTATCCATTATCAGATGAGAGTGGGTATGCATAGTAGCTGTCACCAACTTTAGTAGCAGCTGCAGATCCAGCGTCATTATTATCAGTTACAAACTTAGAAGCAGCATCACCAAGTTTAGAAATAGCAGATGCTTCAACGAGCATAGCTAATTGGTCTTGAGCGAAGCAATATAAGTCTGCAGCTTGTTCAACAGAAGCAACAACGTCAGCACCAGCTTCTTTTTCTGAAACAGGTTGAACTTGAGCTTCAAATTTGTATTCAGAAGTCTTGTTGTACTCAGCAATTTGTTGTTTTGTTAATTCAACAACAGATTCACCGCACCAAACAGTGATCTTTGCGCCATTGTTTTTAGGTTGAGTTGTTTTTTTACAACCAACTAATACAACAACGGCTAATAATGCGATTAATAAAGATAAAATTCTTTTTTTCATTCTTTCTCCTTAAAAATTTTATTATTATCTTTTTGTTTGTTTAAAACATTAATCATCCTTATTATTATATTTTTATTAATACCTATTTTAAATAGTAATATCAAATAAAGTAAGCGTTTTCAAAACTATAAGAATTATAGATTATAAATATATAATTTGTCAAACAATTTGTTTCATTTTTTTGCCAATTTGTATTTAATTATTTTACAAAAGCAAAAAAGCACATTTTAAAGCTAGTTTTAAGAGAAAAGGCTAGAATTAATCTAGCCAATTATTTATTAAAAGTAAATCTATTATCTATGTAATCTACTTTTACTTTATCTTTAGGTTTTACATTACCTTTAATTATCTCTTTCGCAAGAGGTGTCTCTATATATTTTTCTATATATCTCTTTAATGGTCTTGCGC